>PPYE01721311.1_pt1 | contig 25565 bp, 18 predicted proteins | sample 1559881 | NCBI WGS metagenome assembly PPYE01 (sample SAMN08240022, study PRJNA423297) | Human gut metagenome, whole genome shotgun sequencing project. | reverse complement strand
GAGTGCATACGTCCCATAGTATCTGTCATACCATAAGAAGCAGGACCTGCTGCCATGTTATCTGGGTGAAGTGTACGTCCTGTACCACCACCTGAAGCTACTGAGAAGTACTTCTTTCCAGCTTCAAGTCTTTCCTTCTTATATGTACCTGCAACTGGATGCTGGAATCTTGTAGGGTTTGTTGAGTTACCTGTGATAGAGATATCAACGTTCTCCTTCCACATGATTGCAACACCTTCTGTTACATCATTAGCGCCGTAGCAGTTAACCTTAGAACGAAGACCATCTGAGTATGCTGTTCTAGAGATTTCTTTTACTTCGCCTGTTGAATAATCCATCTCTGTCTCAACAAATGTGAATCCGTTAATTCTTGAGATAATCTTAGCAGCATCCTTACCAAGACCGTTAAGGATAACTCTAAGAGGTTTCTGTCTAACCTTGTTAGCCTTCTCTGCAATACCGATAGCACCTTCAGCAGCAGCGAATGATTCATGACCTGCAAGGAATGCAAAACATTCTGTCTCTTCTTCAAGTAACATCTTACCTAAGTTACCGTGTCCAAGACCAACCTTTCTCTGGTCAGCAACTGAACCTGGAATACAAAATGCCTGAAGACCTTCACCGATAGCTGCAGCAGCTTCTGAAGCCTTTCTTGCACCCTTCTTGATAGCGATTGCTGCACCTACTGTGTAAGCCCAGCATGCATTTTCAAAACAAATTGGCTGGATACCCTTAACCATAGCATATACATCTAATCCGGCATCCTTAGTAATCTTTTCAGCTTCTTCAATACTAGCTATACCATAGCTGTTAAGAACTGAAGTAATCTTATCTATTCTTCTCTCATATGATTCAAATAAAGCCATTCTAATTGTCCTCCTTACTTAACTTCTTCATCTGTTCTTGGGTCAATAATCTTAACAGCATCTGCAACTCTTCCGTACTGTCCGCAAGCCTTCTCATATGCTGTTGTAGGGTCATCACCCTTCTTAATGAAGTCTGTCATCTTACCAAGGCTGACAAACTTGTAACCGATAATCTGGTTGTCCTTATCAAGGGCAATACCTGTTACATAACCTTCAGCCATCTCAAGGTAACGAGGACCTTTCTTTAATGTACCATACATAGTACCAACCTGAGAACGAAGTCCCTTACCAAGATCTTCAAGACCAGCACCAACTGCAAGTCCACCCTCAGAGAATGCGCTCTGAGTTCTTCCGTAAACGATCTGTAAGAATAACTCTCTCATAGCTGTGTTAATTGCATCACAGACAAGGTCAGTGTTAAGAGCTTCCATAACTGTAAGTCCTGGTAAAATCTCTGCTGCCATAGCTGCTGAATGTGTCATACCTGAACATCCGATAGTCTCAACTAAAGCTTCCTGAATGATACCTTCCTTAACATTAAGAGTAAGCTTACATGCACCCTGCTGAGGAGCACACCAGCCTACACCATGTGTAAAACCTGAAATATCTTCAACCTTCTTATTCTGTACCCATTTACCTTCTGTTGGCACTGGAGCTGCTCCATGATGAACGCCCTGTGCTACTGGACACATATTCTCTACTTCCTGTGTGTAAATCATCTTATTACTCCTTTCGTAATTCATAGTGTTTACTATAAATGAAACGACGGCAAGAAGCCGTCGTCCAAGCCTTGACTATTTTCTCACAAACTTTTGCATTAGTCAATGTGAGACACAACATTTTTACATTAATAAAACGAAAAATTCACATAATTATCTCTTAGTTACTATTTCACCCTGTTTCTTGTATATAGAACCTGCTGGAATAAAGCCTCTTACACTTGAAAGAGGATAGATATTGCTCTCTCTTCCAACAATTGTTCCAGGATTAAGCACACTTCCGCAGCCAACCTCAACATTATCCCCAAGGAAAGCACCTATCTTTTTGATACCTGTATCAATATTGCCATCTGGCCCTTTAATAGTTATAAGCTTCTTGTCAGACTTAACATTAGAGGTTATTGAGCCAGCTCCCATATGAGCCTTGAAACCAAGAATTGAATCACCAACATAATTATAATGTGGGACCTGAACCTTATTAAAAAGGATAACATTCTTAAGCTCAGTTGAATTACCGACAACAGCACCCTCGCCTACAATAGCTTTTCCACGAATGAATGCACAGTGTCTTACCTCTGCATCTTTACCGATAATTGCTGGTCCTGCAATATAAGCTGATGGAAATACATTTGCAGTTCTGTGAACCCATATATTCTCTCCACGCTTCTCATATTCATCTTCTGGCAGTGCATTGCCAAGTTCTACAATAAAATCACCAATCTTTGCAAGTACTTCCCATGGATATGTACAGTCTTCAAATACCTTTGCTGCAATAGTCTCATTAAGGTCATACAGATTACTTATCTTTAATGCATCATTATTCATATCAAATATCCTCTTTATATCAATTATTCAACAGTAACAGATTTTGCAAGGTTTCTTGGCTTATCTACATCGTTGCCCTTAAGAACTGCTGTATAGTAGGCAATAAGCTGTAATGGGACTGCTGCAACCATAGGCATAAGAAGTTGGTCTGCCTGTGGAAGCTTAATAACAATATCTGCCACTCCATCCTCAATATCAAGCTCTGGTTCTGCAATAAGCACTACAAATGCTCCTCTTGACTTAACTTCCTTAATATTACTTATAGTCTTTTCCTCAAGATTCTTCTGTGTTGCTATTGCAATTACAGGCATCTGTTCTGTAATAAGGGAGATAGTTCCATGCTTAAGCTCTCCTGCTGCATATGATTCAGAATGAATATAAGATATCTCCTTTAACTTAAGAGAGCCTTCCATACTGAGTGCATAATCAAGACCTCGTCCTATATAAAGAAGACTGTCTGCATTAATAAGCTTAGAAGCTGCAAACTGACACTTACTCTCAAGTGCAATGGCTTCTTCAATAACCTCAGGTATTTCTTCAAGCATCTTAGTGTATCTGCTGCATTCTGCCTCATCCATCTTTCCATTAGCATAAGCTAATTCAAATGCAATTAAATACATAATAGATACCTGAACCATATATGCCTTGGTTGAAGCAACTGAAATCTCAGGACCTGCATGTGTATATACAACCATATCTGCTTCTCTAGCAATTGAAGAACCCTTAACATTAACGATTGCCATAGTATCAGCGCCTGCCTGTTTTGCAAGTTCAAGTGCAGCCTTAGTATCTGCAGTCTCACCTGACTGTGATATAACAATCATAAGGTCACCTTCATTAATAAGAGGATCTCTGTATCTGAACTCTGATGCAATATCAACAGTTACAGATACTCTTGCTATCTTCTCTATTATATATTTACCAACCATTCCGGCATGCATTGCTGTACCACACGCAACAATATATATATTCTTGTAGCTTTTTAACTTGTCAGGATTGAATCCTTCGGCACTGAAATCAGGCATATCATCTGTAATTCTTGGCATGATGGTTCTCTTTACAGAATCTGGCTGCTCATGGATTTCCTTAAGCATAAAATGAGCATAACCGCCCTTTTCTGCAGCATCAACATCCCAGTCAGCTGTATTTAATTCCTTATGTATCTCATTGCCATGAACATCATATATCTTAACTGAATCCTTCTTAATAACTGCAATCTCATTCTGGTCAAGAAGATAATAATCTCTTGTGTAATGAATAATAGCCGGTACATCAGATGCTATGAAATTCTCATGTTCCCCAACACCAACAATAAGAGGACTGTCCTTTCTTACTGCAAATATTTCATCAGGGAAATCCCTGAACATAATTCCAAGTGCGTATGAACCCTTAATCTCTGATAACACCTTTGCAATAGTCTTCATCGGATCGCCATCATAGTAGTAATCAAGCAACTTTGCCGCAACCTCAGTATCTGTTTCACTTGCAAAGCTATATCCCTCTCCAATAAGAAAATCCTTAAGCTTCTTGTAATTCTCAATAATACCATTATGTACAATAGTAACTCTCTTATTACCATGTGGATGTGAATTGATATCTGATGGTTCCCCATGTGTAGCCCATCTTGTATGGCCAATTCCAACATGTCCTTGTGGTTTTCCTTCTTCATCCATCTTCTCAACAAGGTTGGCAAGTCTTCCTTTACATTTCTTAACCTTGATATTACCATGATCAAATACTGCAATACCTGCTGAATCATATCCTCTGTATTCAAGCTTAGATAATGCATCTACAAGTACATCTGCGCTTTCTCTGTCTCCTACATATCCTGCAATTCCGCACATATATTTAATTCCTTTCACTCATTTACTTATAATTCTTAGCCGTATCATTAAAAAGTCCTACAAGACCAGCCTGATTCCTTAATGCCATAACAGCCCTTGTTCTTCTTGAAACAAAACCATCAAGCTTCTCCATATACTCATCTGCCGTAATGGTTCCCTCAGCCACACCTGTAAGTCCTTTTTCCCAGCTTGCCGTAAGCTCTGGATTAAGCAGATGCCTGATAGAATTGTCTACAACATCATATATTATCTCGCCTAAAAATGTAGGTGTAATAATCTGTGTCTTAGAATTAATAGAAATATACTTAATAGTATTAAGTTTTTTAAGAATCTCAGCTCTTGTAGCACTTGTTCCTATTCCACTACCCTTAATCTGTGCCCGCAGTTCCTCATCTTCAATAAGCTGTCCTGCATTCTCCATTGCAAGAATAATAGAACCTGAATTATATCTCTTTGGAGGTGAAGTTTCACCTTCTTTGATATTAAACCCATTAAATGTGATTGTAGAACCTTTTCTGTATTTTTTCAATACCTCGAATAAAGCCGCATCACATTTATTATCATCCTTATTATCGACGCTATCATCATCCTTTACTTTTGCATCATTTCTCGCCTTTGCAAATGAGTTCTTAGCTACGCTAAGATACCCTTCATCTACAAGCACTTTAAATGAAGCATACAGTTTTTCATTCTTCACATCACTGGCAATACTTACCTTCTGATAAATAGCTGGTGGATAGAATATGCTTAAGAATCTTCTTACAATTATCTCATAAGTTCTCGCTGCTGTGACTGACAAAGTCTTAAGATTATTAAAGCCCTGTCCTGTCGGAATAATCGCATAATGGTCTGTGATTGCTTTATCGTTGCAATATCTTGTCTTTTCAATCCCCTTCTGCATATTATTCTGCAATATATGCTCTGCAATCTCCTTCACAGGAGCAAAATTCCTGAGTCCGCCTATATTCTTATGTATCTCCTTACTTACCGCAGTTGATAACACTCTCGCGTCAGTTCTTGGATAAGTAACCAGTTTCTTTTCATACAGCTCCTGAATAATATTAAGAGTCTCATCAGGGCTTATCTTAAACAGCTTGCTGCATTCATTCTGAATCTCGGCAAGGTTGTACAGAAGTGGTGGATTCTTGGTTTCTTTTTTTCTCTCAATAGAATCAACTACTCCCTGTGCTGGCAGCGGGTCAGATAAGAAATTAACCAGCTCCTCTGCCTTCTCCCTGTCCTTAAAACCATTATCCTTATATAAATATGGCGTACCAGCATACATACTCTTATCACTTACACGCCATTCTGCATCAAATGTTGAATTTTCAGCCTGTGCCTGTCCAATAACTCTGTAGAAAGGTGTCTTTACAAAGCTTCTTATCTCCCGTTCTCTTCTTACTACCATTCCAAGAACACATGTCATAACCCTTCCGACAGATACAACTGCCCTGTCAAGGTGCAGATAATTGGCAATATTTCGTCCATATTTCAATGTAAGAACTCTTGAGAAATTAATTCCCATAAGATAATCTTCCTTCGCACGAAGATACGCTGAATCACTCAGATTATCATATTCAGATATATCCTTTGCAGTATTAATCCCTTTAAGAATCTCTTCCTCGGTCTGCGAATCAATCCACACGCGGCGTTCTTTTTTGCCTTTAACGCCTGCTTCCTGCCTCACAAGCCTATATATATATTCTCCCTCGCGTCCCGAATCGGTACATACATATATATATTCAACATCATCCCTTGTAAGAATGTCTTTAACTATATTAAACTGTTTTGCAACTGCAGGTATAACCTCATACTTGAATTCCTTCGGTATGAATGGTAGCGTATCAAAGCTCCATCTCTTAAGATTAGGGTCATAAGCATCCGGATAGCTCATAGTTACCAGATGTCCGACACACCATGTCACAATATGGTCTCCACCCTCAAGATATCCGTCTTTTCTTGTGAAGTTCACGTGCAATGCCTTTGCAAATTCCTGCGCTACACTTGGTTTTTCCGCGATATATACGGATTTTCCCATTATATCCCTCATTTCTGTGTCTATTACACAATTATTATTCTCCTGAAGCATCAAGAGTTCCCATATAAGCCGGTATATATTCTTTCATAAAATAATCTGCTTCCGGAATATTCATATCAACAATAGCCTGATGTATTGTCTTTTCTGCATCAGCAAAATCCATGTTGCCAGACTTCTTTTCCTCAAGACATTTGATATAAGCTGACATCTTATCGGCAGCCTTGACATACTTCCAAAGTGCTTCTTCCTCTTCTGTCTCAGATAACACACCTCTGTAACGTTCTCTTATATCTGTTCCAAGACCTGACAGCATCTGATCCTCTGCAACATGCTCCACTTCCTTATATGCATTCCTTATAACCGGATTATAATACTTTACCGGAGTTGGCAAATCACCTGTAATTATCTCTGTCACATCATGATACATGCCTAAAATTGCAAGTCTTTCAGCATTAATATTCCCACCATATATCTCGTTGTTAATAATTCCTAATGCATGTGCTATGAATGCTACATCAAGACTATGCTCACACAGATTCTCATGACGTGTGTTCTGCATAAGTCCCCATCTGTTAATATATTTCATTCTCGACAGCATAGCGTAAAAATATTTTTCCTTCATTGTAAATATTCCCTCTTTACACTGTAAGTTGTTTCATAATTTTATATCATAACAGACTTTTAAGCAAGTAAAAAGAGATGCCATCTCTGACATCTCTTTTATGGTATGTGTGTATATTAGAATTTAATTATTCTGCATCCTTAGGAGTGATATACCCCTGTGCCTTAAGAAGCTCTGCGATAAGAACAGCTCCACCTGCAGCACCTCTTAATGTGTTGTGTGAAAGACCAACGAACTTGTAATCGAATACACTGTCTTCTCTTAAACGTCCAAGTGAAACACCCATTCCGTTCTCATAGTTAACATCAAGCTTAACCTGTGGGCGGTCATCTTCTTCAAGATACTGGATGAACTGCTTTGGAGCACTTGGAAGATTAAGTTCCTGTGGAACTCCCTTGAAGCTTCTCCACTTTTCAATAATCTGTTCCTTAGTTGGCTTCTTCTCAAAGTTAACAAATACAGCTGCTGTATGTCCATCAAGAACTGGAACTCTGATACACTGACATGTGATAACCGGATCACTTGCAGGAACAATCTTTCCATCCTCAATCTTACCCCATAATCTTAAAGGCTCTTTCTCAGACTTTTCTTCCTCACCACCAATATAAGGGATGATATTCTCAACCATCTCTGGCCACTGTTCAAATGTCTTACCAGCACCTGAGATTGCCTGATATGTTGTTGCAACAACAAGCTTTGGTCCAAATTCCTTTAATGCATTAAGAGCAGGTGTGTAGCTCTGGATTGAGCAGTTAGGCTTAACACAGATAAATCCTCTCTTAGTACCAAGTCTCTCTCTCTGATACTTAATAACTTCAAGATGCTCTGGGTTGATTTCTGGAACAACCATAGGAACATCTGGTGTCCAACGGTTAGCACTGTTATTAGAAACAACTGGAACTTCTGCCTTAGCATATCTTTCCTCTATAGCCTTAATCTGGTCCTTAGGCATATTAACTGCACAGAATACGAAATCCACCTTAGAAACAATTTCATCAAAATCCTTATCCATATCATATACAGTCATCTTCTTAACGAACTCTGGCATTGGTGTCTGCATCTTCCATCGTCCATCAACTGCCTCTTCATAAAGCTTTCCTGCTGAACGTCCTGAAGCTGCTACTAAAACAACTTCAAACCAAGGATGATTCTCCAGTAATGTTATAAATCTCTGTCCTACCATACCTGTACCGCCAAGGATACCAACTCTTAACTTATCGCTCATTTTTAACTCCTTCAATATATAAAATCTCAAAGACACTTCCCTCTGTTCTGTCTTTCTGCGACGGACATTTGTTTTTGCGTCTAAGAAAATATATCACAGCCTATAGGATAATGCAAGAGATTTTTGAGTTTTTTAGCATTATTTCTTTTTCTTAGCTGAAAATACTATTACACCCACACATATTATTACACATGCTGCAAGTACAATCACGTATACCATTACATGACTGCTGTCACCTGTTTTGGTTGAGTTGTCAGATACTTCTCCACTTGCTGCAGTTGAAGTCTTTTCTGTCTTGGCTGTTGTTATCTCCTGCTCTGTACGCTTAGTTGCTGATTCCTCCTGACCAACTGTAGTTGTCTGCTGTGCTGCTGTTGTTGTCTCCTGCTGAGAACCAAGTGGTGCTACAGAAATATAAAAGAGATTAGTAGTATCACCCTTAGTTATTGTATGTGTTCCCTTTGCAACTTTAACTTTAACAATACCATTAGTTGCTGCAGTCTTTACTCCGTCAATTTTAATCTTTTTAGCAAAATTACTATTGAATACAAGTGTAAGTTCTGAATCTGTATCACATGTAAATGATATGCTTGTTGCAGTTTCAATCTTAAGACACTTTGTAAGTGTCATACCATTGTATATAACACTTCCCTTGCTTTCTGAATAATTACCCGAAATAGTAAAGTAAGCGTTCTGTTCTGTAATATCAGTTGTAAAATTCATTACGTGTGCAGCACTTGATACCGGTTCGTCTGACTTAGTTGTCTCCTGCGCTGTTGTTGTCTCCTGCGCTGTTGTTGTCTCTGATGTATTTTCTGAACTGCTCTCTGTTTCTTTATCATTATCTGATGATTTACCAGTTACATATACAATCTGGTTAGCAACATTGAACTTTGCACCCATAGATGAATAACTTCCTGTTGTCTCATAGAGACCATTCATATTGATTGTTCCATCTGCATTTCTTAAGAGCTCATCAATATTATCTGTATATTTAATTGTATTATTAATATTCTTAAATGTTCCAGATGCACTTGAAGGGTTATTCACCACTGTTCCTGACTTATATCCTGCACTTGTATTAAGAATCTGTGTAAATGAATCGCCTGAAAGCTGATAGTACTTCTTAGAATTATAATATATAGAATTCTTCACATTACCCATAAACTTATCTGAATCAACTGCATTTACTGATATAAGGCCTGAATATTCGGCCCCTGAACCAGCTCTGTAGCATACGAAATTGCCCTTTTTGGCATTCTTTCCATTACCCCATGCTGTAAGATTAGTAAGTGTAAGTGCTGATGGATTATTGTTATCTGTAAATCCTGTTGCTCCATTATCAAATGACAGACAATTAAGTACATTATGTGGTGTACCTACACCTGAACCGCCAAGCTTGAAACCATTCATATCACCATTAGCATAATGCGTGCCGTTAGTTAATGTTCCATTGGCAAATGCTACACAGTTTCTAATTGTTACGACACCTATTGGTCCTGTAGCTGTCTTAGCATATAAATCCCATCCATCATCAGAATTGCAGTATGATATACATCCATCAAACACATTTCCCTCGCCACATGTAAGCTTTGCTGCAAATCCATCTGCATTCTCTCCTGTACCTCCCTGCTCAGGAAAATCACAGTTATTAAATGCTGTACAATTAATAATAAGATTGTTAGATGGCCATAAATCTTTAGTTGCAGCAGTTGTATCATACCTTGAAAGCTGAAGACCTGTATCTCTGTTTGCTTCAAATACACATCTTTCAAAAATGTTATTATTACCAGCAAGCAATACTCCGTTATCACCAGCTCCATAGAAATTAATACCGCCAAAATACCAGTAATCACCATCAAGTATAAAACCTCTGTTCTGACTATTAAATACCTGTGCAGAGAAATCAAACTTAACATCATGATTATCTTCTGCTTTAACAATTATGTATGAACCATCCTGTCCATTAATTGTGTTATTAACAATAACACTTGTAGAAAACTTGTATGTTCCACCTTTGATTATGATTACATCTCCAGCTTTAGCTGATTGTAATGCATTAATAATCTCATCTGAAGATGATACATACTTTGCATTCTTAAAATCTGCATCCTTCTTAAGGCTTATATCTGTATAAGTTCCTGTGTAAGAAAGACTTGTTTTGTCATAAGATTTTCCTGTTGCAGCATTAACATTATCAGTTGCTGAAAACAGAACTGCTGGTACGACAACGCTCACAATCATTACAAATGCAAGAATCAGCGCCCATTTGCTTTTCATGTCTTTAAATCTTTTCATTGTATTTTTCCTCCTGATACATTTCTTTGTGCAATATATTTTAAATCGCACAAACTTTGTATTAAATTTTATCATATTTTGACATTTCAATAAACTTATATTACATAGTACTTTGGTACCATGTATATTAATAATTTATACAAAACGCAAAAACACCATGATACATTTACAATTGGATAAACGTATCATGGTATCTATTATGTATCCGGATATTCAAATATATATTTCTCATACCCATTAATTATTCTAGTATTCTCGTTATACTGATATTCCTGCTTGAACTTAACCTGATATGTCTTATGGATATGTCCATGAATAAAATACTTAGGCTTGTATTTTTCAAGAAGATAATTAAAGCCTTCAAAACCCTTATGCGGTTCATCTGGTCCATCACTTATGCCCGCTGCCGGTGAATGTGTAAGCAGTATATCAAAGCCCCTGTTCTTCTTTATTGAAAGCCACATTTTATTAATTCTGTGGTTCATCTCTTTCTGTGTATACTGGTTTTTCCCCTTCTTATAGCGTATAGAACCACCAAGTCCCATAATACGGACACCTTTATACACATATATCTTATTCTCTATATCAATGCATCCATCTGGTGGCTGTATATCATAACAGTCATCATGATTGCCATGCACATAAAGAATAGGTACTTTCGAAAATGATGCAAGAAACGACAGATACTGGGGCTTTAAATCCCCTGCTGAAAGTATAAGATCTATGCCTTCCAATTTTTCCTTTTCGAAATAATCCCATAAGTACTTTGATTCAACATCCGCTAACACAAGTATTTTCATTAATAATTCCCCAGCCACCACTGCAGGCAGCATGCTTTCTATTCTTCTTCTTTGACAACACCCTGAAGTGCCATTTTTAATTTTGCATTATCTGTAAGTTCATCATACTGAGGCAGTCTGCCAACCACATTATCAAGCAGCCAGTCCATAGTAATTATATGTTCAGGATCAATAAGCTTCCCTTCTTCAACCTTTATATTACCATGCTGATCTTTTAATTCACCCTCAAACACTCTGAACCTTGCTTCCTTAAGTTCTTTCTCAAAGAGCTTTACAAGTCTCTTAGTTGCTGATGGCAGACTCTCTGAATATATAAGATCAACAACTCCTGCCGACATTCCCCACCAGTAATTAAGTGCTTTTACATTATCGCCGTCCTCATCCTTGCTCCATGAACCACTCATAATGCTCTGGATAAGCTTCTCATAAAAAACACCCCAGTGCCATACAGGCATAGCCAGATGCTTATCTGAATTACTTGCTTTATACAACCCAAACTTTCTCTTACTCTTGCCCGGAGTTATCATATCCTGATTAGAAATGATGCTTATATTCTTCTTAGCAAGATTCCCCTCAGAATCATTATCCTTAATACTGTTCCATTCAAGGTAAACCTTGGCTCTTGGATTAACAAACTTTACTCCCAATGCAAATGCATTAATATTCGCACATGCCCCATAAACCGGATTATCAGCTATATAACCAACATTATCGTCATCAGCCAGTGAACCGGCAATAATTCCCGTTATAAACTTTGCTTCAAACATTCTAGCATAATATGATCTGATATATTTATGTGAAATGTTAAGAGAACAGTCAAGAATCTTTACTGACGGATGTGCAATTGCGGCTTTAAGTCCAGCCATATTCATCGCCGAAGATGTCACGAATATAAGGTCACAGCCTTTCTCTATAAGTCTGTTGATTGCCGCCTCATCACTCTGCTCCGGTATCACATTCTCCTCAACATATGTCTCTATCTGGTCACCAAATGTATCATCAATATACTGTCTTCCAAGCTCATGTGCATAACACCACTCTGAATCCTGCGGTGTCTTTTCATACACAAATCCAACCTTAAGCTTCTTAACTCCTCCACCCATTGGAAGCAGATAGCTTAATATATTCTTCTTAGGTGCTGCTGCCGGCGTCATCTTAAGTTCCACTTCGCTGTTGTCATCAAGAAGCTCGAATTCAGCCCATGTCTTGGCGACATTCTTTGCCATCTCAGACTTAGTCATCTTCTTAACAGCATCATATCCGTGAATATGAATGAAGCGTAAAAATGAATCTCCTGTTGGGAAATCAAACTTATCCCCGCCTCTTGATTCATAAGCAAGCCTGAAATTAAGATAGCACGAAACAAGGTCTTTCTTATCATCCTCATCCATTGGTTCTCCTGGTGTAATTCCAACCAGTTCCATAAGAGTTGTAAAACTGCCCTCTTTGCTGAAATATATATCGTTTAACTTGGTAGATTTATAAAAATCCATGAATTCATAATATATCTTAACATCAGAATCATCACTGTATTTAGGTATCTTTCTTATAACCTGTGCACTTACTGTCACCGCCTTAAAATATTTAAGTACACTGACTCTTTTATTACCTTCAAGCACATAGAACTTATTCATGTACTCATATACTTTAATATCGTCTCTTATTCCTTCATTCACCTGACTGTCGCTAAGTGAAGCCCACTTTGCTGAAAATTCTGTTCCCCAGTCAAGTATAGGCATGAAGTTGTCTGCAAATGCAGTAGTTCTACCTGCTGTACATGTTCCAACCACAAGTCTTAACGGAATCTGGTCACTTCCAAGACTGACTTCTCTGTCAATACTGTTTTCATCAATAATATCCTCCAAAACCGGAAGATATGGGTACGTACCCTTATTTACACACGCATGATATTCTTTTTTACCAATCTTTACTGCACTAAGATAATCCTGTACTGACATATCTTCTACCTTTCCTTTCTGTCTGCATTCTACCGTTTAATGTTCCTGTATGTAACATTTGCAAACCGCCATATCTTATTTTTATTTCTACTTATATATATAAAACTATCACATTTTCGCCAAAAAATACACCTTAAAATTGACTTTTGTTAATTATGCTAGTATCTTATTCGATAGGCTTGAAATTTTTCTATATTTCGGGTCTGGATAAAATGCATGCAGATACGCATTTAAAGAAATGGAGTATACATATGAATATTGAATTTTCTAAGAGAGCTGACCGCTTTGGCAGCAACATTTTTAATATACTTAATCAGAAAAAGAATGACAGACTTGCACAGGGAAAGCCGGTATATAACTTTACTGTAGGAACTCCTGATTTCAAGCCTGATGAATCTGTTATGAAGGTTGTTTCAGAGGCAGCACTTGACCCTGAGAATTACAAGTACTCACTTGGTGATACTGATGAATTGCTTGACGCTGTATGCAAATGGTACAAACGCCGTTACAACACCGTTATCACACCTGATGAAGTCACCTCTGTATTCGGAACTCAGGAAGGTATGGCTCATATTGCCCTTGCTTTATGCAATCCGGGAGATTTATGCTTAGTTCCTAATCCGGGATATCCTATATTTGAGATTGGACCATTCCTGTGCGATGCACAGATTGCTTATTACAATCTTCTTCCAGAGAATGATTATCTTATAGATTTTGATTCTATTGATGAAGACACTGCAAAAAGAGCCAAAATGATGGTTGTATCTTATCCATTGAACCCTGTATGTGCTACTGCACCTGATGAATTCTATAATAAGCTCATCGCATTTGCTAAGAAATATAACATCATTATTATTCACGACAACGCATATTCTGAGATTATATATGACGGACAAATTGGCGGCTCTTTCTTAAGCCACGAAGGTGCTATGGAAGTCGGAGTTGAATTCAACTCTCTTTCTAAGACTTATAATCTTACCGGCCTGCGCCTTTCATTCCTTATCGGAAACCGTGAAATCGTAAGCAAATTCAAAACTGTCCGCTCACAATTCGACTATGGAACAAGTTTTATATATCAGAAAGCTGCTGTTGCTGCACTTAACGGTCCGCAAGGATATGTCGTTGACAACCGTGCCGAATATGAGTTAAGAAGAAATGCTCTCGTAGCTGGAATTAAGAAGCTTGGACTTAAACCTGCTGATGTTAAAGGCACAATGTTTGTATGGGCTGCCATTCCTGAGGGTTATACCAGTTCAGCTGATTATGTTATGGAACTTCTTAATAAGACTGGTGTTTTATGTACACCAGGAAGCAGCTTCGGAAGCCTTGGCGAAGGTCATGTAAGATTTGCTCTTGTACTTCCGCATGAAGAAATTGAGAATATTTTTTCTAATCTGTAATTCACTAAAAAACATAATATACGTACAAAACCCCGTATCCTGCAAAACAGAATACGGGGTTTATATGTATATTTGCTATTAACAATCACTGGTGATTAGCCACGGATCTTCTTAACAAGAGCAACAGCCTCTGCTGTCATATCCTTAATCTTGTCAAATTCTCCTGCCTTAATCATATCACCCTTAACCATCCATGATCCACCACAGCAGAAGATCTTATCGCATGATAAGAATTCCTCAAGGTTAGCTGTGTTGATACCACCTGTAGGCATCACCAGCTGCTACAGCTCTGTCAACCTGCTCTGTTGTAAGTACTGTACCTGCTGCAAGTACCATATCTGGATATGCTTCATGCATAAGACGGATAGATTCCTCAGCTGCTGCTGTACGGAATGTAACCTCTGCACAAGGAAGACCACCCTCAACTAAAGCCTTAGCTAATGGAAGTGCATCTTTAGCATCATTCAATACTACTACTGGAATTACTCCAAGTTCTTCAAATTTGTCTGCAATATTGCTCATAATTATATAGACTCCTTTCATATTTTCCCAATCTCTGGGATAATTTTGTCCGCAAATATTCTATCACACTCTCAGCGCCATTACAAGCATTATAAATGTTGTTATTCCCTCAGCGACAGCATACGCAAGCCATACACCTGTCATTCCAAAAAGTGCTGACATCACAAAAACCGCGCCTAAAATCAGCACAAACCCTCTTGCCACAGAAACAACTGCCGCTTTAAACGCATCCTCTGTTGCACTGAATGCACCGCCACCTACAATATTAATTCCCGCAAAGAATATTCCAATAAAATATAACTTAACGCCTTCTGTTGCGTAAAGCCTTAACATTTCTGAACCTTCACTGTTAAACACTGCGACAAACTGTTCTGCAAATATAAACAATATACTATACATAACCGCTGCAAGTACAAATGCTGTTGTATATCCCATTCGTTTTAACTGTGTACATCCATCCTTGTCTCCCCTGCCGAAACAACTGCTTATAAGTGGCTGACTTCCCTGTGCAACACCATTAAATACCGCAGTTGTGACAATTGCAATATTAGCCACAACTCCGTATGCAGCTACTCCGACATTACCAGTCAGCTTAAGTATTACGAAATTAAAAGCAAGTGTAATGACCGCTGACGACATCTCTCCTACAAATGCCGATACACCAAGCTGGCTTCCTGCCACAAGTTTTCTTACTGAAGGCTTACACACAACAAGCCTGACACTGCTTTTCTTAGAGAAGAAATGTATGCTGCATATTCCCATACCGATAATCGGCGACAAAGCTGTTGCCAGTGCTGCACCTTCCATTCCCAGATTCATCGGAAACATGAGAATATAGTCAAAAACTATATTAAACAGGCTGCTGAAAAGTGTTGCACTCATAGCAATTCCCGGGGCTCCGTCATTTCTTACAAATGCATTAGTCACGTAATTACACATAAACATCGGTGCAAAACACATGAATATCTTAGTGTAATTATTCCCAACTGCTACAATATGTTCATCAGCTCCCAGAACACGCATGATATCTGACGAAAAGAATATTCCGGCAAAAACGAATATCATACTTGACATTATGCACCATATTATTGCATTCCAGAAATAATCATCTGCATCTGCATCTTTTTTAATCTTACTAATTGCATACCTTATAGCTGAACCAACACCAATCATCTCACCAATTGAGAATATTATACTATATAATGGCATAACAAGATTTAATGCTGTAAGTCCGTCTGCTCCCTTTGCTATAGATATAAAATACGAGTCAGCAAGAACGTAGCATGAAAACCCTATCATTCCGAGAATATTCTGCGATACATATTTAGAAAAATTCTTTCTGTTTTCTTCCTTGCTCATCGAAATCTCCTTAATTAAATAATATAAGTTACAAAAACGGCTCCCGTTGGGAGCCGCATTTTACACACTATCATATCTCTTAACGCAAAGCAATTACATGCCCATAATTATTTACTTAGTTCCGAAGATTCGGTCTCCGGCATCCCCAAGTCCTGGGCAAATATAAGCATCTGCGTTAAGCTCTCTGTCAAGATGTCCAATGTATATCTGAACATCTGGATGCGCCTTATGAAGCTTTTCAACTCCCTCTGGGGCAGCTATGATACACATGAACTTAATCTGCTTTCCGCCAACCTTCTTTATCTGGTCAATTGCATCAACTGCTGAACCACCTGTTGCAAGCATTGGATCTGTTACAACAATAGTTCTTTCCTCAATTGGATGTGGAAGCTTGCAGTAATATGGTACCGGCTCATGTGTCTCTTCATTACGATACATTCCAATATGTCCAACCTTAGCAGTTGGTACAAGAGAAAGTACACCAGGAACCATACCAAGACCTGCCCTTAAGATAGGAACAATTGCAAGCTTACGGCCTGAAATCATAGGTGTAATACAAGTTTCAATAGGTGTCTCAATCTCAACATCTTCTGTCGGAAGGTCTGATAAAGCCTCAAAGCCTTCAAGCATAGCTATTTCTTCAACGAGCTTTCTGAATTCATTAGTTCCTGTTTTCTTATCTCTAAGAATTGAAATCTTATGCTGGATAAGTGGATGTGTAAATATTGTTATATTCTTCTCATTCTCAAAATCCATCATTATTAAATACCTCCAAATTTTATTATTATTTACTTATTATCCTCTGATTCTTCATTTTCAGAGTCTGTGTTCATAACATAAACTCCACGGCTGCTGTCACCTGCTGGATTCTTACCGAATTCATAATCATTACCAGGTAATATAGCATTAAGAAGAATACCTGCTATAGCAGCGATTGCAAGTGCTGTAAGTGTTATAGATGTTCCACCGATTGTAAATGTAAGTCCACCACCGAAGCCTAAACCACATACAAATATAACACCTGCAATAATAAGGTTTCTTGACTTAGTAAGGTCAACCTTGTTCTCAACAACATTTCTTACACCGATAGCTGAAATCATACCATAAAGCATGAATGATACACCACCGATAATTGCTGTTGGCATGGTTGATATAACTGATGAAAACTTAGGTATGAATGAAAGTATAATTGCAAATACTGCTGCAATTCTGATTACTCTTGGGTCATATACCTTAGAAAGTTCAAGAACTCCTGTGTTCTCACCATATGTAGTATTAGCCGGACCTCCAATTGCTCCTGCAAATGCTGTTGCAACACCATCACCGATAAGTGTTCTGTGAAGGCCTGGATCTGCTAAGTAGTTTTCTTCAACTGTAGCTGAAATAGCTGACATATCTCCGATATGCTCCATCATTGTTGCAATAGCAATAGGTGCCATTACAAGGATTGCTGTTAAATCAAACTTCATAAACTGGAACTTTGGAATTCCAACCCATGAAGCAGATGCAATTGATGAGAAATTAAGTATTGCTGAACCATCAGGATTATGTACGCCGCATGCATTAAGAATAAGTGCAAATACATATGAAATTACTACGCCCATAAGAATAGGAATAATCTTAAAAAGTCCCTTGCCCCATATATTGAATATAATAATTACAGCAAGTGCAACAAATGCAAGTAACCAGTTAGTTGAAGCATTTGAAACAGCTGAACCTGCAAGTGAAAGACCGATACATATAATGATAGGTCCTGTAACTACAGGTGGAAGGAATTTCATAACTCTGTTGACTCCAACAAGCTTAATTATAAGTGCAAGTACAAAGTAAAGCATTCCGGCAACAAATATACCACCACATGCATAAGCAGCCTTATCATTAGCTGACATTCCAGCATACATACCGCTGTCAAGATTAGCTACTGTGTAGAATCCACCAAGAAATGCAAAGGAAGATCCTAAGAATGCAGGTACTTTGAATTTAGTACACAGGTGGAATATCAATGTACCAAAGCCTGCACAGAAAAGTGTTACTGATACAGACAGACCTCTGGTAAGTTCCTCCCCACAGGCAGCCTGAAAATATCCTGATACCAGAATAGGTACAAGAATAGTTGCGCCAAACATGGCAAACATATGCTGAATACCAAGAATCAGCATCTTCGCTTTGCCAAGCTTTCTGGCATCACGAATAGGTTCGATTTTCTTTTGTTCCATAATACGCTCCAATCAATATTTATTTTCATAATATTATAAAACATATTAAGATTTAGGGCAATTAGAAAATATTTCATTTTAAACATTTCGGGGCATGAAAAGCTTTCGCCTTCCATGCCCCGAAACTCGTGTTATGGTCAGAAATTGGATTATTTCTCTTCTGCAATAGCAGCCTGTGCTGCTGCAAGTCTTGCAATAGGTACTCTGAATGGTGAGCAGCTCACATAATCAAGACCAATCTTGTGGCAGAATGCAACGGATGAAGGATCTCCTCCATGCTCTCCACAGATACCTATGTGAAGATTCGGATTAACCGGTCTTCCAAGCTTTATTGTCATCTCCATAAGCTTACCTACACCATTCTGGTCAAGCTTTGCAAATGGATCATTCTCAAATATCTTAGATTCATAGTATGCATTAAGGAACTTACCAGCATCATCTCTTGAGAATCCGAATGTCATCTGTGTAAGATCGTTAGTACCGAAGCAGAAGAAATCAGCTTCCTTGGCAATCTCATCAGCAGTAAGTGCAGCTCTTGGAATCTCAATCATAGTACCAACCTCGTATTCAAGGTCGATTCCTGCTGCCTTAATCTCTTCATCTGCTGTCTCAACAACAGTCTTCTTTACATACTTTAATTCCTTAACCTCACAGATAAGAGGAATCATAATCTCAGGCTTAACATTCCAGTCAGGATGTGCCTTCTTAACATTGATTGCAGCTCTTATAACAGCTCTTGTCTGCATCTTGGCAATCTCTGGATATGTTACTGCAAGACGGCATCCTCTGTGTCCCATCATTGGATTAAACTCATGAAGACTTGCAATAATATTCTTAATAGTCTCTACTGACTTGCCCTGTGATTCAGCTAACTTCTTAATATCTTCTTCCTCTGTAGGAACGAATTCATGAAGAGGTGGATCAAGGAATCTGATAGTTACAGGATTACCTTCAAGTGCCTCATAAAGTGCTTCGAAATCTCCCTGCTGATATGGCAGAATCTTATCAAGTGCTGCTTCTCTTTCTTCTACAGTATCAGAACATATCATCTCTCTGAATGCTGCAATTCTGTCCTCTTCAAAGAACATATGCTCAGTACGGCAAAGTCCGATACCTTCTGCACCAAGTTCTCTTGCCTTCTTGGCATCCTTAGGAGTATCTGCATTAGTACGAACCTTTAACTTTCTGTACTTATCTGCCCACTCCATTACTCTTCCAAACTCTCCTGCAATCTTTGCATCAACTGTAGGAATCTGTCCGTCATATATATTACCAGTTGTACCATCAATTGAGATATAATCTCCTTCATGGTATTCCTTGCCTGCAAGTGTGAACTTCTTATTAGCTTCATCCATTGCAATATCACCACAGCCAGATACACAGCAGGTTCCCATACCTCTTGCAACAACCGCTGCATGGCTTGTCATACCTCCTCTTACAGTAAGAATACCCTGTGAAGCCTTCATACCTGTAATATCTTCTGGCGATGTCTCAAGTCTTACAAGAACAACCTTCTCGCCTCTTGCATTCCACTCTTCTGCATCTTCTGCTGAGAATACAATCTTACCACATGCAGCGCCAGGAGATGCTCCAAGACCTCTTCCTGCTGGAGTTGCAGCCTTAAGTGCAGCTGTATCAAACTGTGGATGAAGAAGTGTATCAAGATTACGAGGATCAATCATTGCAACTGCTTCCTTCTCTGTTCTCATTCCCTCATCTACAAGATCACATGCAATCTTTAATGCTGCCTGTGCTGTTCTCTTACCATTACGTGTCTGTAACATGAACAGCTTACCATGCTCTACTGTAAATTCCATGTCCTGCATATCTCTGTAATGTTCCTCCAGAGTTGCACACACATTCTTAAACTGTTCAAATGCTTCTGGGAACTTCTCACTCATTTCCTGAATATGCATTGGAGTTCTTACGCCGGCAACAACATCTTCACCCTGTGCGTTAGTAAGGAACTCTCCAAAAAGTCCTTTAGCACCAGTTGCAGGATCTCTTGTAAATGCAACACCAGTTCCACAGTCATCCCCCATATTACCAAATGCCATAGACTGTACATTAACTGCTGTTCCCCAAGAATAAGGAATATCATTATCTCTTCTGTATACATTAGCTCTTGGGTTGTCCCATGAACGGAATACAGCTTTAATGGCTCCGTATAACTGTTCCTTAGGATCATCTGGGAAATCCTTGCCAATCTTAGACTTATATTCAGCCTTAAACTGTGTTGCAAGCTCCTTAAGATCATCCGCTGTAAGCTCTACATCAAGCTTAACCCCTCTCTCATCCTTCATCTTGTCAATAAGCTCTTCAAAATACTTCTTACCAACTTCCATAACTACATCTGAATACATCTGAATGAATCTTCTGTAGCAGTCCCATGCCCATCTTGGATTGCCAGACTTCTGTGCAATAACATTAACAACATCCTCATTAAGTCCAAGATTAAGAATAGTATCCATCATTCCTGGCATTGAAGCTCTGGCTCCAGAACGAACAGAAACTAAAAGTGGATTCTCCATATCTCCAAACTTCTTTCCTGTAATCTGTTCCATCTTCTCGATATGTTCGTTAATCTGTCCCATGATCTCATCATTGATCTCTCTACCATCCTCGTAATACTGGGTACAAGCTTCTGTTGTAATTGTGAATCCCTGTGGTACAGGAAGACCGATATTAGTCATCTCTGCCAAGTTAGCGCCTTTACCTCCGAGAAGCTCGCGCATATCTGCGTTACCCTCTGTGAATAAATACACCCATTTCTTACCCATAACAAAACCTCCATAGTTTAATATTCAGTTATTCAAGTAGTATATCTCTTAGCTTGTTAAAATTATAACATAGTAATCGTTTTCGTGCAACCATAAATGTATTTATTTTAATACAATTTTATATACAAGCCTTACATTTACAGAATATGCTTAATATGGGAAAATATTCATGATGTTTAGGACATCGGTCAACATGTACATTGAATATGAATTATGTGTTCATACTAATATTAATACCGTATATCCCATCACTTAATAAAAGGAGGATTTTTCTATGCCTAAAGACCCTGTTATGCTTTTAAGCTTTGTCAATACACAACTTCGAGACAATTACAATACATTAGAGGAACTGTGCAAATCTTATATGGTTTCTGAAGAAGAAATAACCAATAAGTTAAAGACAATTAATTACGAATATAATAGTGAAAAGAACCAGTTTGTTTAAAAAGCAGGTATAATATACAGACTCACTCTGCACATTACACCTGCTATATCAATTACTTATTATTTCTGTCTTGCAGCGGCTCTGGCTGTCAGCTTTCCATCTACAAGGTCAATAACAATATCATCACCTGTATTGATATTGCCTGCAAGTATTAACTTGGCTGCCAGTGTCTCAACTGTTTTCTGGACATATCTCTTAAGCGGTCTTGCACCATACATTGGGTCAAATCCGTTTTCAACTATGAAATCCTTGGCTGCATCTGTAAGAACAATCTCAAGCTCTTTATCTGCAAGTCTCTTGTTAACATCTGCGACAAGAAGATTGATAATATTGCTGATATTATCCTTAGTAAGAGGCTTGAACATAATTATCTCATCAAGACGGTTAAGGAATTCAGGTCTGAAATGATTCTTTAAATCACCCATAACAGCTTCCTCTGCCTCTGGCTTAATTGAGCCATCAGGATTGATGCCTTCAAGCAGATATGAAGAACCAATGTTACTTGTCATTATGATTATAGTGTTCTTAAAATCCACAGTTCTTCCCTGTGAATCAGTGATACGGCCATCATCAAGTACCTGTAAGAGGACATTAAATACATCTGGATGTGCTTTCTCAACTTCATCAAAAAGAACAACTGAATATGGTTTTCTTCTTACAGCTTCTGTAAGCTGTCCACCTTCATCATAACCTACATATCCTGGAGGCGCTCCGATAAGTCTGGATACTGAATACTTCTCCATATACTCGGACATATCAAGTCTTACTATATTAGATTCATCATCAAACAGACTCTCAGCCAGTGCCTTTGCAAGCTCTGTCTTACCTACACCTGTAGGTCCTAAGAACAGGAATGAACCGATTGGCTTAGTCGGGTCTTTAATACCAGCCTTAGACCTTATGATTGCCTCTGTTACCTTAGTAACACCTTCATCCTGACCGATAACCCTCTTGTGGAGCTGTTCATCAAGATTAAGAGTTTTCTGTCTTTCAGACTCACTTAACTTGCTAACCGGAATACCAGTCCATCTTGATATAATCTTAGCAATCTCTTCCTCAGTAACACTTTCATGAACAAGGCTCATATCTCTGTTACTTGACTTCTTCTCTGCTTCTTCCAAAGCCTTCTGTGCCTGTGGAAGTTTACCATACTGAAGTTCTGCTGCCTTGTTAAGATCATATTCTCTCTTAGCCTGTGCTATCTGGGTATTAATCTGGTCAATCTCTTCCTTTAACTTGCTTACCTGGTCAACAGAAGATTTTTCGCTGTCCCATTTAGCTTTCTGGATATTGAAATCAGACCTTAATTCAGACAATTCCTTCTGTAATGCATCAAGTCTTTCCTTACTAAGATTATCAGTCTCTTTCTTAAGTGCAGCCTCCTCAATCTCAAGCTGCATAATCTTTCTTCTCTTCTCATCAAGTTCTGCAGGCATTGAATCAAGTTCAGTCTTAATCATTGCACATGCCTCATCTACAAGGTCAATAGCCTTATCTGGCAGAAATCTGTCTGAAATGTATCTGTCTGACAAAGTAGCTGCACTTACAAGTGCACCATCTGTAATCTTAACTCCATGGAACACTTCATATCTGTCCTTAAGACCTCTAAGGATTGAGATAGTATCCTCAACTGTAGGCTCATCAACCATAACCGGCTGGAATCGTCTTTCAAGTGCCGGGTCTTTCTCAATATACTCTCTGTGCTCATCAAGAGTTGTAGCACCTATACAATGAAGTTCACCACGGGCAAGCATTGGCTTTAACATATTACCTGCGTCCATAGCACCTTCTGTTTTACCTGCACCGACAATAGTGTGAATTTCATCAATAAATAGAATTATCTGACCTTCAGACTTCTTAACCTCATCAAGTACAGCCTTAAGTCTTTCCTCGAACTCACCACGATACTTTGCACCTGCAACAAGCGCGCCCATATCCAGTGCAAAAAGCTTCTTATCCTTTAAGCCTTCCGGAACATCACCTCTTACAATTCTCTGTGCAAGTCCTTCAACAACTGCTGTTTTACCAACACCAGGCTCACCGATAAGAACCGGATTGTTCTTAGTCTTACGGGAAAGGATTCTTATTACATTTCTTATTTCATTATCTCTACCGATAACCGGATCAAGCTTTCCGTCCTTAGCTCTTTCTACAAGGTCAGTAGCATATTTGCTAAGAGTATCATAAGTTGCCTCTGGATTATCCGAAGTAACACTCTGGTTGCCTCTTACTGTCGCAAGGGCTGACAGGAATGATTCCCTGTTAATTCCATATGTCTTAAAAAGCTGCTTTATACCCTTGTTAGGTGCTGCAATCATCGCAAGCATAAGATGCTCAACAGAAACATATGCATCCCCCATTCTCTTTGCTTCATCTTCAGCATTTACTAAAACCTTATTAAGATCATTGCTTACATAAAGCTGTACATTTCCTGAAACCTTATTCTTCTGGCTAAGCAGAGTCTCAATATTCTTAATAAATGTGTCCTTATCAATTCCCATCTTCTCTATCAGGCTCGCGATAAGACTATCTTCTATAGTTAAGAGACTATACAGAAAATGTTCCTGATCAATCTCCTGATTACCATAATCGTAGGCAATCTTCTCGCACTGGTTAACAGCCTCAATAGACTTCTGTGTAAACTTATTAATGTTCATACGATTACCTCCTTCTATTACAATGAATGCTTAACTTCACTGTTTATCTATTGTTTTCCTCTTACAATTGATGTTATACATCTCATTGTTAGCACTGTCAAGGGGTGAGTGCTAATGAATTTATTAAAAAATTATAAAGCCTTGGCTCGACCCTTTTTACTGTTACTTCTTCTGTACTTATGTGCTATACATTGACATTATCAACACCTTAAGATACACTTTCCTATAAAATAATGAATGGAGTATATAACGATGAAAAAAATATATGGAATTATAATTACTATAGCAGTGTGTGCTCTCTGTGTCTGCTCGTTTTTCGCAGTCAGAAGCCAGAGACAGAATCAGAACGAGCTAAATAATCTTGAAAAAGAAGCTGCTCCATATCAGGATGAAATCAACGACATATACGCCGAGCTTCAGTCAAGAAAGCAGAAGCTTGGCAGCCCAGATAACTCCAATGCAGGTGCTACTCTTGCATTCGTTCCTGCTTCTGCCAATGATATTGATACAATCAGAGAACTGATGACTGGTTATGATTTCACGCCAACAATAATTGCTGACTGTTCTATCGACAGCAAAGAGCTGGACTCTATAATAAGAAAGTCACAGAATAACCATTACGACATTCTGCTTTCAGGCATGACCTTTGATGATGATGTCCTTGCATCTGCAATAAAAGTCCGCAATAATCTTACTAAGAATAATTATAATCTTAAAGAAACATTTTTCTTAAGACATACATATGATACAGATGAAGCCCGTAAATCATTACTTGATAATGATTACAGCCATCTTGTCTGCTATAACGAAACATTTGCATCAGGAACTGCTTCTAATGGAATGTTATACATTTCCTACAGCTTTATCCGTTCGTCAAATGCTTTTACCAATCTGATTAATCAGGCTATTTCAACTAATAATGATGCCGTAATGATATTTGATTTTGCAGATATGCAGGATGGAACTATTGATGATTCTACTATAACAGGCT
>PPYE01320307.1_pt1 | contig 25571 bp, 19 predicted proteins | sample 1559881 | NCBI WGS metagenome assembly PPYE01 (sample SAMN08240022, study PRJNA423297) | Human gut metagenome, whole genome shotgun sequencing project. | reverse complement strand
TTGTAGAGCCGTATACGAGACCCGTACGTACGGTTCAATGAGAGGGAAATAACACTCGCTGTTATTTCTCTACTCTGTTTATTCCATATACCCGCCCTTCATAGGCGATACGGCATGTTCAGAAAAGATCTTCAGCACGCCGGAGGTATATTTGGCCGGTTTCGGCGTCCAGTTTTTCCGACGCACGGCCAGTATGGCATCCATTTCCTCCGGTGTTTTCTTCTCGCCTCTGACTCCGATAATCCGCAGAATTCTGGCGGGGATATCAATCTCGATTAAGTCATCCTCTTCGATCAGGGCGATCGGTCCGCCCTCCGCGGCTTCGGGGGATACGTGGCCGATGGCCGGTCCCTTGGAAGCGCCGGAAAAACGTCCGTCGGTGATGAGCGCAATGCTCTTCGACAGCTCTTCATCGGAGGAAATAGCCTCCGTGGTGTAGAACATCTCCGGCATACCGCTTCCCTTCGGGCCTTCATAGCGGATGATGACGGCATCTCCTGGCCGTATGGTTTTGTCTAATACGGCGGCGATGGCCTCCTCCTCACAGTCGAAGGGTTTTGCCTTTAACACGGCCTGAAACATCTCTTTCGGAACGGCGGAATGCTTCACCTCCGCACCCTCGGGCGCCAGATTGCCGCGAAGGATTGCTATGGTGCCATTGTCCCCAATGGGATTTTGGAAGCTTCGGATGATGTCGGTGCGTTTCCTTCCGACCTTCGCCAGGTATTCATCACATTTCTCATAGTAACCGTTTTTCTTTAAGTCTTCCAGATTCTCACCCAGCGTCTTGCCGGTGACGGTTAAGACATCGAGGTGAAGCATGCTCTTAATCTCCTCCATGATCCTGGGAACACCGCCGGCATAATAGAAATACTGGGCCGGCCATTTGCCTGCGGGGCGGATATCCAGCAGATAGTGGGCGTTCCGGTGCATACGGTCGAAATAGTCCGCGTCGAGTTCATAACCGAACTCATGGGCTGCGGCAGGTATGTGAAGCAGGGAGTTGCTGGAGCCGGATATGGCGGCGTGCACCATGATGGCATTTTCAAAGGATTTCATCGTTACGATATCGGTGGATTTAAGCCCGGTCTCTGCCAGCTTTACTGCCTGTACTCCGGCATCGTAGGCCGCCTTCTTCAAATCTTCACAGGTGGCAGGCATCAGAGCGGTGCCAGGAAGCATGAGACCCAGCGCTTCGGCCATTACCTGCATGGTGGAAGCCGTTCCCATGAAGGAGCAGGCGCCGCAGGAGGGACAGGCGTGCTGCTTGTACCAGGTCAGCTGGTCCTCTGTGATTTCCCCCCTCTGGCATTTGGCGCTGTACATTCCGATCTGCTCCAGCGTGAGGAGGTCGGGACCGGCGTCCATAACGCCTCCGGTTACGACGATAGACGGAAATTTCAGCCTCCCAATCGCCATCAGATGAGCCGGAACCGCCTTGTCACAGCTGGCAATGAAGACACCCGCGTCGAATGTCGTGGCGTTTGCATGGATTTCGATCATGTTGCAGATGGTGTCCCGGGAAGCGAGAGAGTAGTTAATCCCGTCGTGTCCCTGTGCCATGCCGTCGCAGATATCGGTGGCAAAATACCGTGCTCCCTTGCCTCCGCTGTGATTGATTCCCTTCACGGACTCTTCCACAAGTTCCAATAAATGAGCGCTGCCCGGGTGGCTGTCTCCAAATGTACTCTCTACTATAATCTGAGGCTTCGACAAGTCATCCACCTTCCAGCCCATTCCCATGCGCAGCGGATCCATCTCCGGCGCCAGCGCACGGACTTCCTGACTCTTTAGTTTCATAGCGTTTCCTCCTGAATTCTATGTTTTTCCTGGCAAAGGCATAATACGTATGATGTATTTTATAAAACCAAAATACCATACTCGCAGGACAAAGTCAACAAGGCGTTGGAAAAATATATGAAGTGCTGTTTATCCAAGAGGCTTCTCTTCTTTCTCTAACTGCCGGAATACTCTCCGGTTGTAGATCAGATGCATGTACATCGCGCATTTTGCGCCTTCTGCATCACGTTCTGCGATGCAGTTTACGATTTCGCGGTGAGTCTCGATGGTCTCCTGGCCCAGGGCACGGTTGGTTACATCGACAAACACAGCGATGGAGGAATTGATGACCGGAATCAGTTTTTCTACTACACTGTTGCCGCTGCAGGAGGCGATCATCGTGTGAAGACGGATATCGGCCTCCATGTGGTCACGGCCGGATTTGATCAGCTCTTCGATCTGATCGCACTGGAGCTTCATCTCCCCGATCTGTTCCGGCGTCGCGTGATCGGCCGCCATCATGGCGATCTCAGGTTCCAGCATCAGACGTACGCTGACTAAGTCCAGAGCCAGCTTGGTCTTGTCTTTTACAAAGGTAAGTCCCAGCGGATCGTCGGTGATTCCCTGCCTCTCGGAGACGAAAGTGCCGGCGCCGCGCCGGATCTCCAGGATCTGCCGGGATACCAGGATCTTGATAGCCTCGCGAATCGTAGTACGACTGACGTTTATCATCTTGCCGAGTTCGAATTCGTTGGGGATCTTAGCCCCTACTTCCAGATTGTTATCTATAATATAGTTTAATATGTAGTCGGCTACCTGCTCTGCCAACGGTTTCCCATTATAAAATTCTAAGCTGCTCACCCATTTTACCTCCCTGTTGAATTGAGTTTATTTTAACATAGAACCGGCGGTTTGTCACCTGATGGCCGTTGAATTTAAAGCGTTGAGGGTTCAGAAAGCGTCAAATCGATATCTGAAGAAGAGATCATACGTATTTGGAGAAAATATGCACAAAATAGATTGGGATAATTTGTGTAAAAAGTAAAATTACATGAAAATACTTGACATATTTATCCGGTAATGATATTTTATAGAGGCAAAGACATCATACGTATTATGAAAAAGATAAAATGAAACAGGGAGGTATTTTTATTATGGATTATGTAGCTAATCCGGCGCAGCTGATAACTGCCACACTGGTGGGGTTCGTGGTACTTTTGTTCCTGATTATTAAACTGAAGCTTCATGCGCTTCTGTCGGTTCTCATCGCGGGAGTCATAATCGGAGTTGGAAGCGGTATGCCGTTTTCGCTGGTTACTCAGGCTGTCACGGATGGTATGGGAAACACCCTAAAGGGGATCGCGCTGATCGTCGGACTTGGTTCCATGTTTGGCGGCATACTGGAAGTCAGCGGCGCGGCGCAGGCGATTGCCGACAAGCTGGTCAAGGTATTCGGTGAGAAGAATTCTGCGTTTGCACTGGGGCTTGCAGGCGTTATCATCGGTATTCCGGTATTCTTTGATCCTGCTTTCATTATTCTTATGCCAATCGTTTATTCCATTGCAAAGAAGACAAACAAATCCTTACTATATTATGTGCTTCCGATGACGGCGGGGCTCGGTATCGGATCAGCGATTCCGCCCACACCGGCTCCCATGCTGATCACGGGAAGCCTTCCTGTGGATCTGGGAACGGTCACGATCCTGGCACTCGTACTTGTAATTCCGAAATATTTGATCAGCTACGCGGTAGCGGTTCCGTTTGCAAAGAAAATGTATGTACCGGTTCCTGAAAATGCCGTTATGGCTCCTGAAAAGAAAGAGGGCACTGCGGGTGGGCCGTCCTTCGGCCTGGTTATCTCCATCGTGCTTCTGCCGATTCTCCTGATTTTAATCAGCGCATCCGCAGGCATGATGACTGCGGAGGGGGCCGGAATGCAGAGATTCCTGGATTTCTGCGTATTTATCGGCCAGCCGTATCTGGCATTGATCATCGCCAATGTGGCCGGAATCATCTTCCTGTGTGTGCGTAAAGGGATTACCATGGAGACTGTGGAGTCCGTTCTTGCAAAATCCCTTCAGCCTGTGGCCATGATTGTCCTGGTTACCTCGGCCGGCGGCGTGCTGCGTTACGTTCTGGATTATTCCGGGATGGGAACCCTGATCGGCAATGCCCTGCAGAATGCCAACCTTTCCATTATCCTTGTAGCTTATATTATTTCTACTCTGATGAGAATTGGCGTGGGCTCCACCACGGTGGCGCTGACTATGACACTGGGAATTGTTGCATCGTTTCCGCAGATTTCCACCTACTCTCCAATGTATCTTGCCTGTATCGGTATGTCCGCCATGTTCGGAGCGACCAGCTTCTCTCATGTCAACGATTCCGGTTTCTGGCTGACAAAGGAGTATATGGGAATTGAATTAAAGACAGCGTTCAAATCCTGGACCCTGTATGGAGGCTTCTGCTCCATCCTGTCATTTATCGTATTGTATGCCATCAGCTTTATCTGGGCATAGACGCAGAAAGAAGGGAGAATACATATGGCACTTTTAAATGTAGATTTTCACTCATACTACCTCGGAATGGATTCACCGCTGACCGTTCTTCTTCCTGAAAAAAGGGGGAGGAAGCCGGAGGCGGCTCCTGATAAAAAGTATCCCGTCCTGTATCTGCTGCACGGCCATGCAGACGACAACACTGCGTGGATCAGAAAGAGCGATTTGGAGCTGCTGGTCCGGGATCACGATGTCATCGTGGTTATGCCTTCGGCACACAGAAGCTTTTACACAAATGGAAAATACGGGCACCTGTACTTCGATTACATCACAAAGGAGCTTCCCATCGTTGTGAGCAATTTCTTCCCGGCCTCCACCAGGAGAGAGGATACGTTTATCGGCGGTCTCTCCATGGGCGGTTACGGAGCCTTAAAGGCGGCGCTGTCCTGCCCGGAACAGTACGCCGGTGTCGCTGCAATGTCGGCGGCCAACAGCCCCTTCGAGGCCATGAAGGCAGCCGGAACCATGTTCTCGGTCTCCGATTTTATGGATAATGTTTACCGCATTTTTGGCGACGAGGAGGAGTATAAGGGATCGAAGGACGATCTGGAGTATCTGGCGAAACAGACAGCTGCATCCACAGGACCCAAGCCGAGAATCTACCACAGCTGTGGACAACAGGATCCCCTTTACGGTCTGAATGTGGAATTTAAGCAGTTTATGGAAACAAATTGCCCGGAACTGGATTACCATTACTGCGAATGTGAAGGGAACCACAACTGGGGCTTCTGGAATCCACAGCTGAAATGCATACTGGAATATTTCGGACTGATTCCGGCCAGCCGGGAGAAGTCCGGTACGTGAGAGCAGAAAGCCGGGAGCCGGTCCGCTGCTTTTGACGAATGAGACAGCCCGTGGTACAATCGCAGTATGGAGGGGCGCTATGATACATACAATCGATTTTTTATACGAGGTAAGAAAGTCAAAAGAGCTGGAACGGAGACTGCTGGATAATATGAAAAACCGAAAAGAAGCGCATCTGCTGATTGGCGATTTCTCACTGAAATTCGATTTCGGCAGACGCATGGTGAATATATCCTGCATGAATCCACAACACCCCTTTTTCCATAAATGCCCGCCGTTAGACTGGACGTTTGAAGAAATGGAAGAGACTGTGAAGGCGGTTGTGGGAGATAAAAAATAATGAAAAGTTTTTTTTGAGAGTATTTAAAATGCTCCGGCCGGATTTGGCGGCGACGGGCATTTTGATACTCTCATTTTTTGATTCATATGGAGCGGCGGCTTATGAAAAAGAAATTCCCCGGGAAGGTGTACTTTGCCTTCCCGCATTTTGATGCAAAAGCCCGGACGGCCGTACGGTTCTTTGCAGACATCATGGGTTCCAATTGCCATTGTGAAAAAATGTTAAATATTTAATAATAGTTATTGTTATTATTTTAACGGTGTGATATAATGAGACCATATTGGAGATACTCTAATTATCTGAAGCATTTTTTAGAACTAAGGTTTTACTCATTTAAATCATGAACAGGAGGATATTCACATGAAAGAAACTATTGTAGTAATCGGGGCAAATCATGCGGGAACGGCGGCGCTCAACACAATCCTGGATAATTATAAGGATAAAGAGGTAATCGCCTTTGATTCCAACAGCAACATCAGTTTCCTGGGCTGCGGTATGGCGCTCTGGATCGGCAAACAGATATCGGGACCGGAGGGATTGTTTTACTCGGATAAGGCGGCGTTTGAGGCAAAGGGCGCCAAAATATACATGGAGACTCCGGTGACCTCTGTCGATTACGATAAAAAGATCGTCTATGCGGCCGACCGCGAGGGCAACACGTATGAGCAGCATTTCGACAAGCTGATCCTGGCGACCGGTTCACTCCCGATCCGTCCGGCCATCGAGGGAATGGAGCTTGAAAATGTACAGTTTGTAAAGCTGTTCCAGAATGCTCAGGATGTGATTGAGCGTTTGAAGGATGAGAGTGTAAAGCGTGTCGCAGTGGTCGGCGCCGGTTATATCGGCGTGGAGCTGGCGGAGGCATTTAAGAGAAACGGCAGGGAAGTGGTACTGATCGACTGTGCGGAGACCTGTCTGGCCGGATATTATGACAGAGAATTTTCCGATCAGATGGCGGATAATTTGAAGGAGCACGGAGTTACACTGGCCTTTGGAGAGACTGTGAAAAAGCTGGAAGGTTCCGTTCGCGTGCAGAAGGTAGTCACGGACAAGGGAAGCTACGATGCCGACATGGTAGTGTTCGGAATTGGCTTCAAGCCCAATACTGCACTGGGCGGAGAACAGATCAGGCTGTTTAAGAACGGCGCGTTCTTGACGGATTTATGTCAGGAGACCAGCATTCCGGGCGTCTATGCGGTCGGAGACTGTGCAACGGTTTACAACAACGCGATTCAGGCCACAGACTATATTGCGCTGGCGACAAATGCGGTCCGCTCCGGAATTATAGCGGCTCACAATGCCTGCGGCACGAAGCTGGAATCCGTGGGCGTTCAGGGCTCTAACGGCATCAGCATCTGGGGCCTCAACATGGTGAGCACGGGAATCAGCCTGGCAAAAGCCGAGAAGCTGGGAATCGAGGCGCTCACCACGGATTTTGAGGACTGGCAGAGAGCGGAATTTATGGAAAATGGAAACTATAAGGTAAAGCTGCGCATCGTCTATGACAAGAACACGAGAGTGATTCTGGGCGCGCAGATCAGCTCGGACTACGATATTTCCATGGTGATCCATCTCTTCTCGATGGCGATCGAGGAGCAGGTGACCATCGATAAGCTGAAACTGTTCGATGCGTTTTTCCTTCCTCACTTTAACAAACCTTACAACTATATCACCATGGCTGCGCTGAGCGCGAAGTAAGAAGGCCGGGAACGGTAACCGGGAATCCCGAATGACTCCAAAAAGTTTCCGCCGGTAATTTACAACCGCCATGGCTCGTGTTAAAATCGGAATAGAAGATGGACAATACGAGAAGGAGGATAAGGATACATGAAAAAGGTGGGATTTATCGGAATCGGGATCATGGGGAAATCCATGGTGCGCAACCTGATGAAGGCTGGTTTTGAGGTGGCGGTTTACACGAGAACAAAGGAAAAAGCAGAGGATGTGATCGCAGAGGGCGCGGTCTGGTGTGAGGACGTGAAGACCTGTGCCGCCGGGCGTGACGCGGTGATTACCATCGTGGGATATCCGAAGGATGTGGAAGAAGTATATTTCGGGGACGATGGAATCATCGCCAGTGCAGATCCGGGCACATTTCTGATTGATATGACGACAACGAGCCCGAAGCTGGCGGTCAGGATATACGAGGATGCCGCAAAAGCGGGGCTGAAGGCCCTGGATGCACCTGTAACCGGCGGAGACACAGGGGCGAGAGAGGGAACGCTGACGATTCTGGCCGGCGGAGATGAAGCGGACTTTAACGCGTGCATGCCGCTTTTTGAGGCCATGGGAAAGAACATCAAGTACGAAGGAAAAGCGGGAAATGGCCAGCATACGAAGATGTGCAACCAGATTGCCATAGCCGGCGCGATCTCCGGCGTATGCGAGGCCATGGTCTACGCGAAGGCCACCGGACTCGATGTGGCCCAGATGGTGGATTCGATCGGAACTGGAGCGGCGGGCAGCGCGCAGCTTAAGACGGTAGCGCCCCGTATCCTTGTTGGCGATTTTGATCCCGGCTTCTTTATCCGGCATTTTATCAAGGATATGAAGCTTGCAACCGAGGAAGCGGAGAACGCAGGCGTTCATCTGGGAGTGCTGGATTACGTGCTTTCCATGTATGAAGATATGGAGGCGCAGGGAAAAGGAAGTCTGGGGACTCAGGCGCTGGTTCAGTACTACCAGTGGTAGAGGAAAACGAAGATATAGCAGAAAATGCGGAGGTCTGCCGGGAACAACCGGCGGACTTCCGCATTTTCCATTACTTATTCGATTTTTCCGATGCCCGGATAATACCGGAACAGTACTTTTGCAATGATTTTATCACGCTTTACGTATTTATTCTCCCAGCGCCTGGCGTCTGCGGAGAAATTGCGGTTATCGCCCATCATAAAGTAGGAATCCTCCGGCACTTCGAAACGGGCCGGCGGTTCCGGGTCCATGGGCTCCCGAATGTAAGGTTCGTCGAGAGGCGTCTTAAATCCGTTTAAATAGACCTTTCCATCGATGATATCTACGGTGTCTCCGGGCAGACCGATAATCCGCTTTACATAGTAAATGGTACCGGTCGGATCATCCGGAAAGTGAAAGATAACGATGTCGCCGCGCTTTGGATCGCCGAATCTGTAAGACAGCCTGGAACCGATGACACGGTCTCCGGTCATGATTGTATTTTCCATGGAGCCGCTTGGAACCTTGCTGTTTGCGATGATGAAGTTGTTCAGAACAAAGGCGATGACGGCCGCCGCAATAATAATTTTAATCCAGCTTATGATCTCGGCCTTCCAGTCAAATGCCTCGCTCTTCTCCAGTCTGTTATCTTCCTTTTTCATAGAGACCTTCTTTTCTATCCATATATTTTGTCCATAAGAGAGTTTAAATGAGTTTCCGGGATTCCGCAAGGGGTTTTCTTAAATGGTAAGAAAATATTCACAAACATTCCACGAAATGTCCATAAAAATATGGTACCGTTATTTTAAACAATCCGCTGTGTGGGGCATGGCGGAATACTTCGGGGGGAAGACGTATGGGAGAGACAATTCAGCAAAAGAGTATGAACAGCGGCGCAGAGGAGAATCCTGCACAGAAGCGGCGGGAGATCCGGCTGCTTCTGGCATCCGGCGTCCTGTTTGCGTTATCACTGCTTTTTCAGCTTCTGGCCCGTCTCGTACCGGGATTTGGAGAATGGTATGCAGTAACCGTTTATCCGTTTATCGTGGGAACACTGGGACGAATATCCGGGATTTTTCCATTTTCCGTAGTGGAGTCAGCCGTTTATTTCCTTATCGCAGCAGCGGTCTGGTATACGGTGACTCATATCAGACGGATTAAAAGGGTGCTTGTGAGGGCGCTGTTTCTGCTGACGGGGATTTTTTTCCTGTTTACATTTAACTGTGGTGTCAATTATTATAGAAAACCGTTCTCCAGCTACTCCGGTCTGGAAGTCAGAAAGTCTTCAAAGGACGAACTTACAGAACTCTGTGCCGCGCTGACAAAGACTGTGAATCAGTACTGTGAAGACGGCGTCGGAGCGGCCATGGAGATGAAGGCTGCCAACCGGGAAGGCGTGGCGGCCATGAGACGGCTGGGAGAACAGTATCCCCAGCTTGCAGGCTACTATCCCAGGCCGAAGCCGCTGGCGTGGTCGTATTTCTTTTCGGTTCAGCAGCTGTGCGGCCAGTATTCGCCCTTCACTGTGGAGGCGAATTACAACCGGGAGATGCCGGATTACAACATTCCCCACACGATCTGCCATGAGCTGTCCCATCTGCGGGGGTTTATGAGGGAGGACGAGGCGAATTTTATCGGCTATCTGGCGTGCATTGGTTCTGACTCTCCATCCTACCGTTACAGCGGATACTTAACCGGATGGGTCTATGCGACCAACGCCTTGGCGAAGACCGATATGGATGCGTATCTGGAGCTGTGCGGCGCTCTGAACGAGCGGGCCTGGGTAGATCTGAGAGGAAATAATGAATTCTGGGCAAGATACGACGGGAAGGCGGCGGAGGTGTCCAACCAGCTGAATGATACGTATTTGAAAATAAACAGTCAGGCGGATGGTGTGAAGAGCTATGGCCGCGTTGTTGACTTAATGCTGGCCTATGCCAGGAAACAGGCGGATTCCCTGGCGGGAGAACAATAGGAAAACGTGTAGATTTCGGAGGCTTTTTGTCGGAAAAATACGGAAAGTGCTGTGGGATTCTATTGTAAAATACGCATATGAATGCTAAAATAGACTCAGTCGCAAACCCCGCCGCAGTCAGCGGGGTATCAAAAATGCAGCGTCGTGAGCGGCGGGGGTTCCGACCCTCGCGGCAGTCGCCGGATGGACCCGCAAGCGCGTCCGCCCGGCTCGTTGCACGCGGGAATAAACAGGGACCAGGAGGATATTGTATGGACAAAAAGTTGTATGATTTGATGGATTGGGCCGGGATTGAAGAGATTGTATATTCAGAAGCGGCGGACCCCCACAAGCTGCTGGGACCGCATATCACGGACGATGGGCTGCTGATCTCCGCATTCATACCGACGGCAGTCATGGTGACGGTCAGACTTGCCTCCTCGGGAAAGGAATTCCCGATGGAACTGGCAGACGAGGCGGGCTTTTTCGCAGCGCTGATTCCGAGAAAGAATATTCCGGAATACACCCTGCTTGCGGTTTACGATAATGGCACGACGGAGGAGCTTTACGATCCGTACGCGTTTTCACCGCTGTATACAGAGTCGGACTTAAAGAAGTTTGAAGCGGGTGTTCATTATACAATCTATGAGAAGATGGGCGCGCACCCGATGAGTGTGAATGGTGTGGAAGGTGTCTATTTCTCCGTGTGGGCGCCGTGCGCCATGCGCGTCAGTGTTGTCGGAGATTTTAATTTATGGGATGGAAGACGTCATCAGATGAGACGCCTGGGCGATTCCGGGATTTTTGAATTGTTTATACCAGGTCTGGCATCGGGACTGATTTATAAATATGAGATTAAGAACAGCCATGGGGAGCCGCAGCTAAAGGCGGATCCGTATGGTAATTTCTGCGAGCTGCGTCCGAACACGGCTTCTGTCGTATGGGATACGGGCCGTTATGAGTGGCAGGATAACGCGTGGATGGAAAAACGTGCGAAGACGGATTCTAAAAATCAGGCGATGTCCATTTATGAGATCCACCTCGGATCGTGGATCCGGAAAGAGACGGAGCGGGATGAGAACGGGAACGATATCACCGGTTCTGAATTCTATAATTACCGTGAGATCGCGGTAAAACTGGCGGAGTACGTGAAGATGATGGGTTACACCCATGTCGAGCTGCTTCCGGTCATGGAGCATCCGCTGGACGCATCCTGGGGCTATCAGGTGACTGGGTATTACGCGCCGACCAGCCGGTATGGAACGCCTGATGATTTCATGTATTTTATGGATTATATGCATGAACAGGGCATTGGCGTGATCCTCGACTGGGTTCCGGCACATTTCCCGAGGGACAGCTTCGGACTGGCTAATTTTGACGGGACATGCGTCTATGAACATAAGGACCCGAGACAGGGGGCTCATCCGCATTGGGGCACTCTGATCTATAACTATGGCCGTCCGGGAGTATCCAACTTCCTGATCGCCAATGCACTGTTCTGGGCGGACAAGTACCACGCGGATGGAATCCGTATGGATGCTGTGGCTTCCATGCTGTACCTGGATTACGGAAAGAATCCGGGGGAGTGGGTTCCTAATATTTACGGCGGCCACGAGAACCTGGAGGCCGTGGAATTCTTAAAACATTTGAATTCTGTATTTAAAGGAAGGGCAGACGGAGCAGTTCTGATCGCTGAGGAGTCGACTGCATGGCCGGAGATCACCGGAGATATCAAGGAAGGCGCCCTGGGCTTCGATTATAAATGGAACATGGGCTGGATGAATGATTTTACGGGATACATGCAGTGCGATCCCTATTTCAGAAAGCACCATTACGGAGAATTGATCTTCAGCATGCTTTACGCATACAGCGAAGATTTTATTCTTGTGTTCTCGCACGACGAGGTGGTCCACGGAAAGGGATCCATGATCGGCAAGATGCCGGGGGATGAAATGAAGACCAAGGCTGCGAACCTGCGTGCCGCATACGGTTTCATGATGAGCCATCCGGGAAAGAAGCTGCTGTTCATGGGACAGGAGTTCGCGCAGGTTCATGAATGGAATGAGAATGCGGAACTGGATTGGGGGATTACAGAACAACCGGTTCACAAACAGATGCAGGAGTATGTGAAGTCCTTAAATGAGATTTATGTAAACTATCCGGCGCTGCACCAGATGGATTATGAGCCGGAAGGCTTTGAGTGGGTGAACTGTACGGATTCGGAAGAAAGCATTGTGGTATTCCTGCGAAGGACGAAAAAGAAGGAGGAGACACTTCTGATTGTCTGCAACTTCGATACAGTACTGCATGAGAAATTCCGGGTTGGCGTTCCGTTTGCCGGAAAATATAAAGAGATCTCCAACAGTGACGCGGAAAGCTATGGCGGCGAAGGACGCACCAATCCGCGCGCGAAGAGCTCGAAAAAGGCAGAGAAGGACGAGAGGCCGGATTCCATCGAGATTACGGTGGCACCGCTCTCTGTTATGATCTTTACCTGCACGCCGGTGGAAGAAAAAGTGGTTAAGAAAGCTTCCGGAGCGAAAACCACCGCTGCGAAGACCACCGCTGCAAAAACCGCCGGAGTAAAGGCGGCTGGAACAAAAGCAGCTGTGAAGAAGGCGCCGGCGAAAAAAACTGCTGTAACAAAGGCGGTGGAAGTGAAGGCTGAGGCGGAAACGATCGAGAACAAGAAGCTGGAGGCTCAGAAACTGGCGGAAGTGAAGGCTGAGGCAGAAAAAATCGAGGACAAGAAGCCAGATACAAAGAAAATCACTGATAAGAAGCCTGCGGCAGAAAAAATCGAGGACAAGAAGCCTGCGACAAAGAAAATCGCAGATAAAAAGGTCGTAGCGGAAAAGATCGAAGATAAGAAGCCGGAAACTAAAAAAATCGCGGATAAAAAGGTTGTGGCGGAGAAGATCGAGGATAAGAAGCCGGAGACAAAGAAAATCGCGGATAAGAAGGTCGTGGCGGAGAAGATCGAGGATAAGAAGCCAGCAACTAAGAAAATTGCAGATAAGAAGGTCGTGGCGGAAAAGATAGAAGACAAGAAGCCTGCGGCAAAGAAAATCGCTGATAAAAAACCAGAGGCAAAAAAGATCGAGGATAAGAAGCCTGTGGCGGAGAAGATCACCGATAAAAAGAATGAGGCAAAAAAATAAAGGCTTAGAAGTCTGAAGCTTATGGAATTGCCTGAAAGAAGCCCAAGGCGAAAACGGCTGAGGGACGGTAACATGAGAATTAATTGATTTGATTGGAGAGATATAAGAATATGATCACTGGCAGTTCAAGCGCGAGCATTCCGGAAGAATCTCTGGCGGCCCTGCAGCAGGAGGTCCAGCAGAATTTAGAACAGCTGAAGCCCAACGTTATGCTGGAGACGATGAAAGGCTGGATTCCGGGACTGATCGCATTTGGAATCAAGCTGCTGATTGCACTGGCGATCTTTGCCGTTGGTTCCAGAGTTATTAAAATTATTTACCACATGCTGAACCGTTCCTTTACAAGGATGGATATGGAGATCAGCTTAAGGAAATTTTTGCTGTCCGTGCTGAATGCGACCATGTACTGCCTGCTGGGCTTCATCATTGCCGGGCAGATCGGTGTGAATTCGGCTTCTATTGTGGCTCTGCTGGGATCGGCCAGTATCGCCGTAGGCCTTGCTGTCCAGGGAAGCCTGGCGAACTTTGCCGGCGGAGTATTGATCCTGATGATGAAACCATTCCGGGTTGGTGACTATATTGTCTCCAAAGACGGAGAGGGAACGGTGCATACCATTGGTCTTGTCTATACAGTATTGAATACGGTTGACAACAAGCAGGTCGTAATTCCCAACGGAACGCTGTCCAACTCGCCCTTAACCAATGTGACAGCCATGGACAAGCGGCGTGTCGATATTAAAATCGGTATTGGTTACAGTTCGGATCTGAAACGGGCAAAGGAGATTCTGGAGCAGATTTATATAAATCATCCCTGCATTCTAAAAGAGGAATCTATTGATGTCTACGTGGACGAGCTGGGGGCCAGCTCTGTCACGATCGGCGGCCGCGGATGGGTTGCCACGGAGGACTACTGGTCTACGAGATGGAATATGATGGAACAGATTAAGCTTCGCTTTGATGAAGCAGGAATCGAGATTCCGTATAATCAGCTTGATGTGCATATAAAAAACGGAAATGCGGAGACGCAGGATAGTTAAATGTGGGATCCGGATGTTTAAAAAAGTAACAGGAGGGGCGCTTCCCGAACGGTGCAGAACCGGCGGGCGGTGCCTCTTTCCTGCATTTACCAAGGTGTGGTGGGGAGAGGGGCCTTCAAAAGATTGCTTTTTCCAATGCACTTTGTTATACTCAGAATAGCATACTTTTTAATGAAAAAGTAATTACAGATACTGTCCGGAAGGGAATTCCGGCGAAGGAGTGCGGATGATGAAACAAGCATCGGTCGTGAAACGGTTCGGGCTTTGGGCTGCGGTAAGCCTGGTGATCATGATAATGTCAGTGCTTTGTATCACCTCGATGGCTGCGGAGAGTCAGCCGCGTGTGCTTCGTGTAGCATTTTGCGAAGCAAAAGGGATTATGGAAAAAGATCCGGATGGAAGCCGTCATGGTCTGGTGATGGATTACCTCAATGAGATAGCCAAATACACCGGATGGGAGTACGAATATATTGATACAACTCCGGATGCTATGCTCAAAGGCTTTGCTGAGGGAGAGTATGAACTGATGGGAGGCAATTATTATCTTCCTGGCCTGGAAGCGTATTATTCCTATCCGGACTATAATATTGGTTACAGCAAGTCAGTTATTTTTGCGCGCGAGAACGATGATTCTGTTCAGAGCTATAATCTAAGGTCCCTCAATGGAAAAACCATAGGAGTTTATGACCGCGCCGTTGAAAATGTCCGTCGGTTAAAAGAATATCTGTCCATGAACGATCTGGACTGTACGCTGAAATACTATTCCTACGAGCAGCTGGTGGACGGGAACCTCTATTCATATTTACAAGAGGGAGAGGTAGATCTGCTGCTGGGAAACAGTGTGGAGCACAAACAGGGGATTCGGGCGGTTGTTTCTTATGATTCACAGCCGTACTATATCGTGACGAATGTGGGAAATCAGGAGGTTCTGGACGGCCTTAATATGGCTATGGCAAAAATTGCGGATTCCAATCCTGACTTTGCATCAGAACGCTACGCCGCCAATTTTCTGAATGCATCATCTGTCGATATTCGTCTCACGAAAGAGGACGAGGACTATATCCGGCAGAAGGGCAGCGTAACGGTGGCCATGCCGCATAATTTTCATCCGTTGACCTGTGAAGATCCGGATGATATGCATGATGGATTGACGTATGATATTTTAAAGGAGGTCGCTGAGTTTACCGGGCTGGAGTTTAACTATGTTTCCACCGACTCTTATATTGAAGCAATGGATCTGGTGCGCCAGGGGAAGGCGGATATACTCGGATTTTATCTGGAGGACGAAGCGGATTCGCTGAATCAGAAGATGGTGCTTACGGCTCCGTTTGCCAGTATGAACAGTATTATCGTGCGCAACAAAGCGTCCGGCTTTCCGGGAAGCGAGCTTGTGGGGGCGGTGATTGAAGGAAGAGCGCTGCCAAAGAGCATACGGGCTGCCGAGGTGAAGAGCTATCGCAATATCAATGAGGCGTTAAAGGCGGTGAACCGTGGAGAGGCAGATTTTGCTTACGGTCTGGCCACGTACATGGAACATGAAATTCAGAAGAGTCATTTTGCCAACGTCGTACCTGTGACGCTGATTAATGACCGCATGGATATCTGTTTGGCAATGGCAAGACCGGCGGACCCGGAGCTGCTGACGATTATGAATAAGGCAATCAACAGCATACCCAGCGACAGAAGCGCAGAACTGCTGGATCACAATATGGTTTCCGCGGGTACGGGCGTGCTTTCCATAACAGAGCTGATTTATGCCAATCCCATGATGTTTGTGGGGATTTTAACTGCGATTCTTCTGATTCTGGTTACTGTGGTTCTGTGGGTCAACCGTATCCGTGTGAAGGCCGCAGTTATGCAGAGCGATTTAAAAAAGGCTGAGGCGGAGAGTCGGGCGAAGGGCGAGTTCCTCTCCCGCATGAGCCATGAACTCAGGACCCCTATGAACGCTGTGGTAGGTCTGGCGGATCTGGCCGGAATGACAGAGGAGGTGCCGGAGAATATCCGGGAAATGCTTGTGAAGCTTCGGGCTTCTTCCCATTATCTGTTGGATCTGATTAATGATATTCTGGATATGAGCCGTCTGGACAGCGGGATGCTGACCATTGCCAGCGAGCCCTTCTCTCTGGAACGTATGCTGAATGAGCTGCGGACAATGATGGAGACAGACGCGAACAGGCGCGGCCTGAATTACCGGATTGAGACCGATATTTCTCATGGTGGAGTGACCGGTGATGTCATTCGTCTGAGACAGGTTCTGACGAATCTGCTTTCCAATGCGTTTAAATTTACCCCGGAGGGAGGCTCTGTGATTCTTCGGGTGACGGAGAAGCCGGGTCCCGGTGAATATGCGGCCAGTGAGCATACAGTCGGTGAGAATGCGGTCGATGAGCATACAGTCGGTGAACGTGCGGTCTATGAATTCCAGGTGATTGATACTGGAGTGGGCATTGATCTGAAAGACCAGACGCGTATTTTCGATACCTTTGAACAGGTGGGGACGAATTATGCCAAGAGCCAGGGAACCGGACTCGGGCTGCCGATCAGCCACAGTATTGTGCAGCTGATGGGTGGAGAACTGCGGGTGAAGAGCGAACCGGGCCGCGGCAGTGAATTTTACTTCACGCTTACGCTGCCTGTTGGCAGCCCTGTATACGATGGAGTGAGCGTGAACGAACGCCATGTCGGAGAAGAGCTGTTAAAGGAAGTCAGGATTCTGCTTGCGGAAGACAATGATTTAAACGCCGAGATCGCCATTCAGCTTCTGGAACTGAAGGGAGCGGTGGTGAGCCGGAGTGAAAACGGCAGGCTTGCGGTGGAGCGGTTTAAAGAGAGCGATCCGGGAGAATTCCAGGTGATTCTCATGGACATTCAGATGCCGGAGATGAACGGCCTGGAGGCGACGCGGGCCATACGGGTCATGGACAGGCCGGACGCGGCCGCCGTTCCCATCATAGCCATGACTGCAAATGTATTCAAAGAGGATGTGGACGCGGCAATGGAAGCCGGTATGAGTGGATTTGAAGGCAAGCCGTTGGATGTGGAACATCTCTATCTCCAGATTTGCAGGCTGCTGGGACTCGAGGCAGGCGGATTGAAGAGCGAATAGAAGAAAGAACTGAGGCTGGAAAACAGTAAAATTAACCCCCGTTATGGAATGTTGAATTCCCAAACGGGGGTTTTGTTGATTGGTTCGTTAGACGGCATCCCCTCTTTACGGACGGGATTTTCCATCTATTTGGCGGAAATTCCGCTTTCTTTCTGCATCTTTTTGTAAAAGAACAGCAGATGGTTCATGTGAGCCGTGCTTCTCTGGAAACCGCCGCTTCGGTTTCTGGCTGTCCAGAGAGAGTAATGAATCTTCAGTATTTCGTCCAGGTCATCGAAGAGAATCGCCATCTCCCGGGAAAATGCTTCCGGATCGTCCCGGAGTGCGGTCATCGTATGATACAGATGCAGTCCATGGCGAACCATACGCAGGCCATTTGTCATCTCTGCGCGAATCAGTGCGGCATCGGCGCAGGAAAGGGAAATTTCGGAAATTTCCGTCTCCACCCGGTCCAAATACTCTTTCATAGCTGCAAAGTCCATTCGAATAGCCGGTTCTCTCGGCGGAATGGAGTTTGTCCGCGCAATGTTGGCGGAAAGTGTCAGGAGGCGCTCCATCTTTGCATCAAATTCTTCTATGGATTCAAAGGTGTATTTGCTGGACATGACTGCGAAGGCCAGCGTCGTGTTGTACAGCGGTGCATGTTCCAGATGGTAATAATTGCCCAGATCCCAGGCGGCCTGGAAGGCGTTTTCAGCGGGGCTCTCATAGATGAAACGGTTGCAGAACCAGGCCGTTAAATCGGAATCACTTTCAGGTCCGCTCCAGGAGCAGGCGGCGGTATAGGCGAATCCGGGATAGCTGGCGCTCAAGTACTGCCAGTGGCCGAGATCGCCCCAGTCGGTCGTGATAATGCCGCGCCCGCCATATTGGATGGCACAGGAGGCTGCATCCCGGATATTTTTCGCCATATTGTCGGAACGGCCTGTTAAGGAACCCCAGGAGCTGGTTCCGGGGCAGAGGCAGTAGTTTAAGCCGGTTTTCTGCATCAGTTTGGCGTGGTCCTCAAAATGGGCGTCACCCTCATAGATCCAGTCTAACAGGGTAGCGTCCTTTGGAAAACGGGATACACAGTCCGGGTGGTGCAGAATCTCATCGCCCCACATGAGCATCTTCCTGCCCTGCGAGGTGCAGTAATCATGAAGCTTTTCCACATACTCAAAGTACAGGTTTCTGCGGCCTTCTTTTTCTGCGGCCTCCTTATTCTTTCCCATGCCCAGTTCAAAGGGCTCATCCATGTTGACATTGATGTAGTTGGAGACGGAGGCATCCATCAGCGTGCCCAGGAGCATTTCCGCCAGTTCAAAGCTTCGGCTGTCGCGGACATCCAGGGTCATCGGCGGCCGCCAGAAGAGATTTTCAAAGATATAGCCGTCCTCGCATTCAGCCAGGCTTCGAAACTGCGGTTTCTCCAGCCATTTCTCCATGTGTCCCAGAACATTCTGATTAGGGACGAGATCGATAAAATGTGCCCTGGCATACAGGGAGAGTTCTCGGAATTCCGCTGGAGTCATGGGCGTTTCATTGGTGAAGAGGTAGTGGAAATCCTCGTAATCGAAGCTGAATCCCTCCATATACATCTGAAGATGGTTGATTCTCATGGCGGCAAATAAATCGATCAGCCCCCGAAGTGTCTCCATGGAAGGAATCTTGTCACGGCCAATATCCAGCATGATACCCCGGACAGAAAGGGCAGGCCCATCTGCAATCTCTGCACATGGAAGGGCACCGTCTGCCTGGGCAGCCAGCTGAACCAGCACACCCAGTGCGTAGAAGAATCCGGCGCCGTCCCCACAGGAGATCCGTATACCGGAAGGCGCGATGTTCAGTTGAAAGCCTTCCGGTGCACACGATACGTACTCGGCTGTCAGCGTGATCCCTTCCGGCGAAAAGCCACCTGGAAATACAGCAGCCAGAAGCGTGGATGGATCGAAGCCGGCAGCCCGGCAGGATTCCTCAATCTCAGGCGCTGTTGTTACGGTGCCGTAGCTGGTGCAGGATAGTGTATTGTGATAAAACGTGCAATGTTTTGGTGATGGGAAAATTCGGTACATTGTAAATACCTCCTAACATTTATCTAAGTGAGAGACGGATAACGGCAGCGGGAACCAGTTTACGGAAAAAAGCGGGGAGGACGGATCTCTGCCATAGAACGAGGCCGGAGAAAACAGGAGGTCCACCGCTTCCACATCGCTCAAACAGAGATCCGGCGTGCCGCAGCATGGTTCTATGGTGATAACTCCGGAAGAGACTGCTATGGCTAATGTGGGCCTGCCGCCGATTTTCAGTGCGAGACGGCCGTCAGTTAAGGGCTCTGTCTCCGATTTGATGGAAAGGAAGAACCGAATTGCGTCGCTGTAGTTGAAAATCCGGTAATTATCTTCTTCCCGCACCGAAAAACGCTCATAGAAACCGGACACTCCCCGGATTCGTTCCCTATCATAGGAAGGGACCGCCAGCGTAAATGATTCGCAGCCGTGGAGCGCGGACCATGCTTTCAGAGTCGGGAAAAGCAGTGTTTCATCCGATAGAACCAGCTCGTAGACATGGTCCTTTGTACCGCAGATGTAACCGGCTGCGGGCGCTGTGGGCTGTGCGGATTTTTGCGGATCCGAGGTACTTGTTGTCTCTGGGGTTTTTTGGAGAACCGGGGAACCTGCCGGGTTCACAGTCTTTTCCAGTTCCACTGCGTACAGGTCACTGCCCCAGCTGGTGCAGATATCAAAGAAATCCTGGACGGAGCGGACTGTATGAACGGGAAGCTCGGAATACATGCGGCTCAGTTCCCCGATCCGTTCGGTATTCCCGGCCGCGACCGGGCGCAGTGTGATCGGAGTATCAGGATAACGGGCCGCACAGTGGCGGAAGTTATCCTCATTGAAACGGTATTCCAGATAGTGGCCGCCGGGCTCGTAGCCGTAATACTGGTAGCGGTGGCGTCTGCCGTCCAGAATGCTTAAGGTGATACCCTGGCGTTCCATATCTTCGGCAGCCATAGCCATCAGCTGCTTCATATAGCCTTTTCCGCGGCTGTAAGGATGTACGGAGACGCTGCCCACGGTGGCGCAGGTGATCGTATGGCCGCCATGCTCCAGGGTGATGGGGAGAACGCAGACGACGGCGCTTATCTTGCCGTCCTCTTTTGCCAGATAGTGGCACCATTCAGTCTGGCGGTCCGCACCGTAAAGTTTGGGTAAGAGGGTCCGGAAGTTATGAGGGGCCCGGTGCATGCTGAATACCATGTTGATAAAGTCCAGAATCTCCGGAAGCTCTCCCGGCTGGCCCTTGCAATAGACGGTCATGAGGCAAATCTCCTTTCTGCTTCAAAACGCATTCTGTACATCTGTAATGCCTTAACGCAATCACTATCCCACAGAATGCCAGAGCAGCATGGAAGCTGTTATCCTGCTGCTGTTGTCAGGTTACACCAAAAGAATAAAATATTCCTAAAAGTATGAAAAAAGCATAAAAACAGATTAAAATTTAGATACCATCCATGTTAGCACAATTTGGGATGTAACACAATATAAAAGTAAAAAAATCAAAAATATTAGGAATATTCCATAAGATAGAGCGGATAAATACGGCATATTGACTATATTGACAGAAACTCAAGAAACGTGTACGATTAATAAAAATATTAAAAAAAGTATGAAAAAGGAGATGCAATATGTCAAAGATTGTATTTATCCCTTTGGACGAGCGGCCCTGCAATTACATTTATCCGGACTATATCGGAAGGATGAGCGGGCTGGAATTGAGTATGCCTCCGAAGGAGATTCTGGGAGACTTTAAAAAGGAGGCTGACGTGGAGGCTGTCTGGGAATGGACAAAAGGACAGGTAAAAGGAGCTTCCCATCTTGTGGTATCCATGGATATGCTGCTATACGGAGGGATCGTGCCGTCGAGGCTCCATCACCTGCCGCAGGCGGTCTGTGCCGAACGGCTGGAGCGTTTAAAGGAGATTAAGAAGCTGGAGCCTGGGATTCAGATATACGGTTTTCAACTGATTACCCGGGCGCCGGCCAGGGATGGCAGCGGGGAAGAACCGGATTATTATGAGGATTATGGCTACCGCATTTTCCGTTACGGCGTGATCCGGGATAAGGAGTCGGTGAAGGCGGCGGCTCCGGAGGAGCTGGAAGAACTGGAGACCATCTGCCGGGAAGTGCCGGAGGAATACTTAAACGATTTCTTAGAGCGCCGCCGCATCAATTTTAACAACCATATCCGTTCCATCGAACTGGTGGAGGAGGGCGTCATCGACTATATGATTATACCTCTGGACGACTGCCGGGAGTACGGTTACGCTCCCTCTGAACGGAAAAAACTCAGCTCCGTCATGGCAAAGAAAAATCTGCTTTCCCGTATTGCCATGTATCCGGGGGCGGATGAGATCGGCTGTACGCTGCTTGCCCGGGCGGTCAATGGACAGAGCGGTTTGACGCCTGCCGTTTACGTCGATTACTCCTCCCTGCGCGGAAAGACACAGATTCCATCGTATGAGGACCGCAGTATCGGTGAGACGGTTTTGTCCCACTTGCTGGCAGCCGGATGCGGCGAGGCGGAGACATCTGCGGAGGCAGATTTCGTGCTGGCGGTCAATCCGCCTACACCGTTCAGCTTAAAGCTGGAAAAGGAAATCCTTACCGACGACATTATTCTGGAGAGTGAGCGGAACCTGCCCGCATTTCTTGCAAGAATCAGGAAATACAGGGAAAGAGGGCTGGCGGTGGGAATTGCCGACTGTGCGATTCCCAATGGGGCCGACCGGGCGCTGATGCAGTTTCTATACGAGCAGGACATGCTGAAGGAGCTGGCTGCCTACGGCGGATGGAACACCTCATCCAACACCCTTGGAACGGTGCTGTCCCATCTGTGCGCATGGAACGCGGCGGAGAAGCTGGGGCGCTTATCGGAGGCGGTGCGGGAAGCAACCGAAGAATTCCTGTTTTTCCGGTATCTGGAGGACTGGGGCTATATGGCGGAGGTGCGCAGAGACGTGACCGATCATCTGATGGATATCGATCCGGCTCTGAACCGTCTCGATTTAAAGGATAAGGAACCGGTCGTTCGTGAGATTGTGAAGAAGCGGCTGGAAGAGTTCCAGGCAAAGTATTTTCCGCAGGAACCGTACCGGTTTGACCTCTGGATGCCATGGAACCGGATGTTTGAGGTTGAGATTCAAATATATTATGTATAATTGATATGAAAAGAAGATGCGGTATTTAAGGGAGAGCTGCCCTGGCAGCCAAATCGCAAAAATACGCATCTTCCATCATTTATTTCAACCGAATGTAGCAGGTTGCTTTTCCTGCGCCTTCACGTTTTAATTCACCAGACTTTACCAGCTTTCGCAAAGAACCCTCAATGGAACTGATGCTTAGGGACGGGCACAGCTCCCGGATATCCTGCTTATTAAATCTTCCGATTTTGTTTTGAGCTGCTTTTCTTACCATGTCAATCGCAGGTAATTTGGTCTCAACAATGGAAAATCTATCTTCAAAATCCTTATATGCCGCCAGTATAGTACCAAGCAAGTATTTAATGAATGGAATGGTATCCTCGCAGCCTTCGTGCCATCCAGCCTGCGATCGGCTAAGGGCGTCATAATAAAGGTCTTTCGCCTGTGCAATTTTAGACTCCAGTGAGATGTACTTTCCAACATAAAAACCATTTCGGTATAAAAGCTGTGTCGTGAGTAAGCGGCTCATTCGGCCATTTCCCTCATTGAAGGGATGGATGCATAAAAAGTCATGAATAAATACCGGTATTGCAATCAAGGGCTCAACTTCCATGTTTCCGATGACTCGATTATATTCTTCGCAAATTCTATCAAGGGCTTCCGGCGTTTCGAAGGGAGCAAGTGGAGTAAATAAAATTTCTGTGTGTCCATCCGGGTAGGCAGCACTGATATAGTTTTGAACATTTTTTGTCTGTCCTGCAATCGGGTTATTCATGTGGCTGTACATGATTTTGTGCAGCTGCAGAATGTAGTTCCTGGAAATCGGAATAACGTCAAAACTCTCATGAATGACATTCAGGACAGCCCGAGGCGCGGTTTGATTTTTTTGCGGTAGTAGATTCCCATACAGACCGCGGCGGTTCCCCAGGTAACGGGATAGCCGAGATACAGTGTGTAGATGGATGGGAAAAGGGGGATCATGATGGTCAGCCACAGGATTCTGAGTCCGCATAAGTTCAGGATAGACAGAAGCATGGTGCTGAACGTATCCCCTGCGCCTCTGGCGGTTCCGATCAGGATCTGGCACGTAATCAGCAGAATATAACCCGGTCCGAGAACCTGCCCCATCATGGCTCCGAAATGGACGACCTCCGGGTCGGAGGTGAAGAGCCTAAGCGGGCCCGCGCTGAAGAAGCAGAGCAGGATTCCCATGACGACTGCGTAGAGGTTGCCGAGCCACAGAAAGCTTTTAAAGCCCTTCTTCACACGGTCGAACTTCCTGGCCCCCATGTTCTGAGCGATGTAGGTGGTCGTGGTCAGGGACAGGCAGTTGGCCGGGAGCAGAGCAAAGCTGTCTACCTTCCCGTAAATGTTGCTGCCAGCCATGGCCAGGGAACCGAAGCCGTTCAAATAGCTCTGTACAATGACATTGGACAGGGAGGTGATGGCGGTCTGAAGCCCGGTGGGAATGCCGAATTTTAATATCTTTACCAGCATGGCCTGGTCGGAACGTATCTGTGAAGGAACCAGACGGTATATGTCATCGGTATGAGTCAGCTTCCATAACACACAGACAGCCGAGACCAGCTGGGCGATTAAAGTGGCCAGCGCAACCCCCAGCACGGCCATGTGGAAGACGGTGACGAAGAGTATGTCCAGCACCACGTTGACCACAGAGGAGAGGCAGAGATAGTAGAGCGGGTGCTTCGTATCTCCTGTCGCCTGCAGCGTACCGGCTCCCATATTGTAAAGGATATTGAACAGTGCCCCGAGGAAATAGACGCGCAGATAGAGCGCCGCGTCGGGAATGACCTCGGATGGGGTGTTCATGGCGGTTAAAATAAGGGGGGAGAGAAGACAGCCTGCGATAGAAACCAGAATTCCTCCCAGGATACAGAACCAGAAGGACGTATGGACGGCTGAGTGAAGACGGATGCCATCCCCTGCGCCGTAATACTGTGCGATGATGATTCCCGCACCGGTGGTCAGGCCGATGATAAAACCGATGAACAGATTGATAATCTGGGCGCTGGCGCCGATGGCGGCCAGCGCACCGCTGCCTACGAAATTGCCTACGATAAAGGAATCCGTGGTGTTGTAAAGCTGCTGGAACAGGTTCCCGATGATGAGGGGGCCTGTAAACAGCAGAATCGATCGGGTGATGGGCCCTTCAGTCAGTGAAGTTGATGAGCGCTCCTTCATAATGCTGTCTCCCGCGTGTCGTGTCAGGTCTGGTCGCTGTCAGAAGAATCGGACTGGCTGCGGCTGATTTCGAGGTAATTATAAAAGGTGAATTTGCTGATTCCCAAAAGTTCGCAGATCTGTTCCCCGGATTTTGTGATGAGGAAAGCGCCCTTCTGGTCGAGAAAACGAATAAATTCGATCTTCTCGTTTTTGTTCATCTCCAGGGCAGGCTTTCCGACCTGTTCCTGTCCCATCTGAATCAGATGGCTGAGAAGATTGTTCACGTCGGGAGCGAAAATCTCCTCGTCGTTGGATGTAAAGTTATCAAATTGGTTGAACTGGCGTAAATAGCCTTCAAACTGAAGCGTCTCCGTGATATCCAGATTCACACAGATCGATCCGATGACGTCTCCCTGATCATTTTTAAGATAAATGGATGAGGAGCGCAGGATCTTTCCATCCTGTGTGGTGGTAACGTAGTTAAAACGGTCCCCATCCAGCACGGTGCCGCGAAGGACCTCCAGTCCTAAGTTGCTTCCGCAGCCGCCTATGGAACGGTGCGTAATGTCTCCGTTGCGGATATCGACAATGGTATGGTTGTAATCCTTCGTGAGATCGTGGAGCACGACTTCACATTTGGTTCCAAAGTGCTGTTCCACTAATGTGAGGAGCTGCTGAAGTACTGGCATAATTTCATCAAGGGTTTTCATCGTATCACCTCTCAAATATGAAAAAAAATAAGAATATAGTTCCAAATACTGTTTATAAACTCAGTATATCATATTAAAAG
>PPYE01776414.1_pt1 | contig 25585 bp, 22 predicted proteins | sample 1559881 | NCBI WGS metagenome assembly PPYE01 (sample SAMN08240022, study PRJNA423297) | Human gut metagenome, whole genome shotgun sequencing project. | reverse complement strand
AAATCAGTTTGTTGCTTAAATTTAATATTCTACCATTTTGGTGCTTTTTTGTACTGTCTGCACAATTTGGGGCAGTTCAAAACGCGAAGCGCTTTATCTTATTAAATTAATCTCTGTTATAAATATCTCTTGTATATACCTTATCGGCAACATCTTCAAGCTCACTGCTCATTCTGTTTGCTATAATTACATTGCTGAGCTTTTTGAATTCATCAAGATCATTTACAACTTTATTTCCGTAGAAAAGGCTGCCATCCTCAAGAGTGGGCTCATAAATAATAACATTTGCTCCCTCTCCCTTTATGCGCTTGATAACGCCCTGGATAGAACTCTGGCGGAAATTATCAGAATTCGACTTCATTGTAAGCCTGTGAACGCCGACAGTTGCAATATTATCTGCGCTGTGGTGCGCCTTCTGAAGAACACGAGAAGAAATAAAATTCTTTCTTGTTCTGTTTGATTCAACTATTGCACGGATAAGATTTTCTGGAACATCCTCATAGTTGGCAAGCAGCTGTTTTGTGTCCTTTGGCAAACAGTATCCGCCGTAACCGAATGACGGATTGTTGTAATGAGAACCAATTCTGGGATCAAGGCCTATGCCCTCAATAATCTCTTTTGTATCAAGGCCATGGATCTCGGCATAAGTGTCCAGCTCGTTGAAATAACTTACACGAAGTGCAAGATAAGTATTAGCAAAAAGCTTTACTGCTTCCGCCTCTGTGGGCTTTGTGAAGAGAACGGGAACATTTTCTTTTATAGCGCCCTGCTGAAGAAGCGACGCAAAAGTATGAGCCGCTTTCTCAAGCTTTTCATTTTCCTTGTCAAAGCCTACTATTATCCTGCTTGGGTAAAGATTATCGTAAAGAGCTCTGCCCTCTCTTAAAAATTCGGGGCTGAAAATAATGTTTGCGCCCGGATATTTTTCAGCAAGTGATTTTGTGTAGCCTACCGGCACGGTTGATTTTACAACCATAACGGCATCTTTATTAACACTTAAAACCAAATCTATAACCGCCTCAACAGATGAGGTGTTGAAATAGTTTTTCTGTGCGTCATAATCGGTGGGTGTGGAAATAATTACAAAATCGGCCTGTGAATAAGCCTTTGCGCCGTCAGTTGTAGCAGTAAGATCAAGATCTTTTTCCTCAAGATATTTAGAAATTTCATCATCCACAATGGGCGATTTGCGCTCATTGATAAGTTTGACCTTATCCTCAACAATATCAACGGCATAAACTGAGTTGTGCTGGGCAAGCAGTACGGCGTTTGAAAGCCCTACATAACCGGTGCCCGCCACTGCGATCCTGTACTTTTTGTTTTCCATAAGATTATCCCTCTCCGAAGTATTACGCGCCTGAACGTGCTCAGGACGGCATCAACCTCACGCGTCACGGTTCTGTTAATTATTATAACCGCTTTTTTACTTCTTTTTAAATTTATCGAAAAATCCCTCTTTGCCCTGATTTTTGGGGGCAACATAGGATTTATCAAACTCTTTGAGCAGTTCTTTTTGCTGAGAGGTAAGACTCTTAGGAATATCAACTATAATTCTTACAAGCTGATCTCCCCTGCCAACAGAATTAAGTCTCTGAATACCTTTGCCTTTGAGCTTAAAAACGTCATTAGGCTGAGTACCTGCCGGCATATTATACTTAACGTCGCCGTCAAGTGTTGGAACCTGAAGTTCGGCACCCAAAGCAGCCTCTACCATGGAAACATGCTTTTCATACCAAACATCGTAGCCCTCGCGTCTGAAGAATTTATGCGGCTTGATCTTGACTATCACTTTAAGATCTCCCGCAGGGCCGCCGTTCATACCGCTGTCGCCCATACCGCGGAGATTGATGATTCTTGATTCGTCAATACCTGCCGGAATATCAACAGAAAGTTTCTTTTTAAGCCTTACCTTACCCTTACCCGCGCATTTATGACACGGTGTTTCTATTATTTTACCACGACCGCCGCATACATTGCAAGTACGTTGTTGGGTAACCACGGTAAAGCCCATTCTGTTTTGAACATTTATATAACCCTTGCCGCCGCAGTTGGAACAGGTTTTGGCTGATGTGCCCTTTGCGGCACCTGTGCCTCCGCAATCACTGCAGTCCTCTACACGGGGAACTTCTATTTCTTTTTTACAGCCCTTTGCAGCTTCCTCAAAAGTCAGAGTTATACTTACCTGAATATCTCTGCCCTTGCGGGGTGCGTTAGGATTGCTGGCGCCGAAACCTCCGCCGAAGCCGCCGCCGAAAATAGACCCGAATATATCTCCGAGGTCAATATCACCGTCAAACCCAAAGCCGCCGCCATAGCCGCCGGCACCCTGACCGGCACCGTAGTTGGGATCTACGCCTGCAAATCCAAACTGATCGTAGCGCGCCTTTTTCTGAGGGTCTGAAAGCACCTCATATGCCTCGTTGCACTCTTTAAATTTTTCCTCAGCTTCCTTATCATCAGGATGAAGATCGGGATGATATTTTTTAGCTGTTTTTCTGTATGCTTTTTTTATTTCATCCTCTGTTGCGCCCTTTTGAACGCCGAGGACTTCATAGTAATCTCGTTTTGCTTCTGCCATATTTTCCTCCCTGTGAATCGTATTTAAGGTGACGGAATATGAAATTCCGCCACCTTACTTAATGGAGAAAAAGCCTTGTGCTTTATCAGTTATCGTCTACTTCTGTGAAATCAGCGTCTGTATATCCGTCGTTGCCGCCCTGCTGTGCGTTAGGATCTGCACCCGGTTGAGCGCCCTGAGCACCCTGTGCCGCCTGAGCTGCCTGATAAAGCTTCTGTGAAACCTCATAGAACTTACTCTGGAGATCATCCTGAGCAGATTTGATAGCGTCTAAATTATCTCCCTTGAGAGCTTCTTTAAGTGTGTTGCACTTTGTTTCAAGAGCTGACTTATCATCTGCTGAGAATTTATCACCGTTTTCTGAGATAAGCTGTTCGGTCTGATAAGCAAGCTGTTCAGCTGAGTTTTTAAGGTCAACAGCCTCACGTCTCTTCTTATCTTCCTCTGCAAACTGCTCTGCCTCTTTAACAGCCTTATCAATATCTTCTTTGCTCATATTTGAAGAAGCAGTGATGCTGATATGCTGCTCTTTGCCTGTGCCGAGGTCTTTAGCTGAAACATGAACGATGCCGTTTGCGTCAATATCGAAAGTAACTTCGATCTGCGGAACACCGCGGCGTGCCGGCAGAATTCCGTCAAGATGGAACATACCGAGAGTCTTGTTATCCTTTGCAAACTGTCTTTCACCCTGAAGAACATGAACTTCAACAGAAGTCTGGTTATCAGCCGCAGTTGAGAATATCTGAGACTTCTTGGTAGGAATAGTTGTATTTCTTTCAATGATAACGGTATTTACACCGCCCATTGTTTCAATACCAAGTGAAAGCGGAGTAACATCAAGAAGAAGAAGCCCCTTAACATCACCGCCGAGAACACCGCCCTGAAGAGCTGCGCCCATTGCAACGCACTCGTCGGGGTTAATGCCCTTGAATGGCTTTTTGCCGCTGAATTTTTCAATAGCTTCCTGAACAGCAGGAATTCTTGTTGAACCGCCTACAAGAAGAACTTTATCGATCTCGTTCATTGAAAGACCACTGTCCTGCATAGCCTGACGAACAGGACCCATTGTCTTTTCAACAAGGTCTGCAGTCATCTGGTTGAACTGAGCTCTTGAAAGAGTCATCTCAAGGTGTTTCGGGCCTGTTGCGTCCTGAGTAATGAAAGGAAGTGAAATCTGGGCAGTTGTCATACCGGAAAGGTCGATCTTTGCCTTTTCTGCAGCTTCCTTAACACGCTGCATAGCCATTTTATCATTTGAAAGGTCTATGCCGTTTGTCTTTCTAAACTCGGAAACGATCCAGTCCATAACTTTCTTATCAAAATCATCACCGCCGAGACGGTTATTACCTGCTGTTGCAAGAACTTCCTGAACGCCGTCGCCCATTTCAATGATAGATACATCGAATGTACCGCCGCCAAGGTCATAAACCATAACTTTCTGGTCTTCTTCCTTATCGATACCGAAAGCAAGAGCAGCAGCTGTGGGCTCGTTGATAATTCTCTTTACATCAAGGCCTGCAATCTTGCCGGCGTCTTTTGTTGCCTGGCGCTGTGCATCTGTAAAGTATGCGGGAACGGTGATAACAGCCTCTGTAACTTTTTCGCCGAGATAGCTCTCTGCGTCTGTTTTAAGCTTCTGAAGAATGATAGCTGAAATCTCCTGAGGGGTATATGCCTTGCCGTCTATATTTACTTTATAGTCGGAACCCATATGTCTCTTGATAGAGCTTATTGTTCTTTCCGGGTTTGTGATAGCCTGACGCTTTGCAACGTTGCCTACCATTCTTTCGCCGTCCTTGCTGAAAGCAACTACTGACGGAGTTGTTCTTGCGCCTTCTGCGTTGGGGATTACTACGGGTTCGCCGCCCTCAATAACGCTTACGCAGCTGTTTGTTGTACCTAAGTCAATACCAATGATCTTTGCCATAATATATCTTCCTTTCGTAAAATATACTTTATTTATTAATTAATTTGCTGATTTAACCATTGCGGGGCGGACGATCTTATCACCTATCTTATACCCCTTCTGGAAAACATCAACTATTTCTCCGTTTTTATGCTCCTCATCCTCAACATGCATAACGGCATTGTGAAGATTAGGATCAAAAATGTCTCCCGGTTCACCAAAAACCTCAACGCCAAGCGTTTCAAGGATTGCGGTGAGATTATCGAAAGTCATTTCCACGCCTTTTTTTAACGCGTCATAATCTTTTGTTTCGTTTGCAAGCGCTCTTTCAAGATTGTCTATAACAGGCAGCAGTGCTTTAATGGTGTCTGATTTAGCGTAAACATAAGCGTCCTGCTTTTCCTTTTCGCTGCGCCTTTTATAGTTTGAATATTCCGCAGTCAAGCGAAGCAATCTGTCTTTTGTGTCATCAAGTTCCTGCTGAACAGGATCCTTTTCCTCTTTTTTTACATCTTCCTCTTTTTCTTCTGTTTCATTTGCCTTTGAGGTTTCCTCTTTAGCCTGAGCTTTCTGCTTTGGCTTTTTTTCAGTATCCTTTTCTTTTTTATTCAAATGAAGCGCCTCCCTCTCGGAGATATTTTTTTACTGTGTTCATTATATATTCAGCTCTGGGAAGAACGGTTGCGTAATCAATTCTTGACGAGCCTATAATGCCTAATACTGCCGTCTGGCTGTTGTTGTAGCTGAATTTAGAAACAAGAGTAACAGTGTTTTTCAGCATTGGATGAGGATTCTCATCACCTATAAACAACTGCATTTCCCTGCCGTTTCTGGCAAGCTGCTCAATTGCTGAGCGTATTTGTGAGCGTGAAGCGAAAAATGAAAGTATTTTATAAACATTATCGCCCAGTTCCTTGTGGGAAAGAAGATTTGTTTCTCCCTCAAACTCAAGAGAACCGTTATACGCTTCAGCACACAGGGAGCAAAGACTTGTAAGGGCGGGAAGCATATCAAACACCCTTGCGCCGAGATCCGGCACCGTGTTTTGCAGCAGCGCAAGATTTACATCTTTAAGCGCTGTGCCCGTAAAGTATTTACGTGTAATAAAGTAAAACAATTTTTTGAACTCATCGTCTGCCGGGCAGCTGAGCTTGCAAACAGATGATCTGATCTTTCCGCCAACGGAAAGCATAACTATCATTGCCTTGTTGTTGCCCGCCGGAATAAGTTCAGCGCCCTGAACGCAGTCATAACTGTCTTTTACAGTATCATAAAATGCGGCGCAATTTGTTTCCTGCGCCAAGATCAGCGACGCGTCATGCAGTAATCTTTCCGGATCGCCCGCATTTACGGAAAGGAGTTCATTGATCTGCTGCTTTTCGTATTCATCGGGCATTTTGGGAATCATGAGATTATCTACATAATATCTGAAAGATGCTTTACTCGGAATTCTGCCGCCGCTTGTGTGCATCTGTTCAAGCAGGCCGAGTTCGGAAAGATACGCCATTTCATTTCTTATAGTTGCGCTGGAAATCTTATAGGGCAAAAGCCCGGCAATGGTTTTTGAGCCGATAGGCTCGCCCGTTTTTATATAGCTGTCAATAATCAGCGCTAATATTGCCGCCTGCCTTTCACCTATCAACCTTTCCACCGCCTTTATTTTTCGCGTTAGCACTCTATTAGCCCGAGTGCTAATTACATTATTTATATTATATCCATTTACCACGTTTGTCAACACTTTTTTTGAAAATAAATTATGAATAAGCCTTGATTATTATTTAAACAAAAAAAAGCGCGGGTCATATGACCCGCGCGAAACAGCTATATATAATGTTATTAATATATAATTATATATTATTTTCTGTCAAGAGCGCTTTTAAGCATCTCACTGTTTATCATTACCTCTTCATCCTCGCGTATAAGGCTTACCGGAGAAAGATCAGGACTGTTATTTTCATCAGGAGCAACACTGCTCAAATTTTCAGTTCTTTTAATAAGGCGTTCTTTTACCGCCTGCTTATTTTCCTCTTCTAACTCCTCGAAGTAATCATCACACATATAAATGTAGCCGTAAAACTTCTGACCGAAGCGGTTTGATCCGCTTGTGAAAACAGTTGTATCAAAATAATTGCCGCCCCAATGGGACTGTGATGCCGTTACAGTGCTACCGTCCATCTTTTCAACAACCGCCACATGGTTGCTCCAGCATGCCACCGCTCCCAGGCGTGGCTCCTGCCCGTATTCATAATATCCTTTTTTCTTATTGATAGACCACCATTCACCGGCACTGCCGCGGGTAATAAGCGGCTTTTCTCCGGTTATCTCATAGACCCTGCCAAAAGCGTATGCAACACAGTTTGGCATACCGTATCCGCCCTGGGAATAGACGTTAAGTTCGCTGTTATAATAAGGATTTGAACGCGAAGGTGAAGTAAGTCTTGGTTCAAAGCTGTTTACTTCTGCAGATGCCGTTACAGGAAACGCAGTTACAAGCAGAACAAATGACAGCAACATTACCGCCAGCGATTTAGCTATAAATTTCATCAAAAACCTCCATATGCGGGTTAATACCCGTAAGGAACACATTAATATAGGATAAAATTGCGTAATGCGTCTTTCTCAAATATTCAACGATAAAAATTGTAACATATTTGTAACTTTTTAATCTATGTGAAATTTAACCAAGCGTTTTGTAATCATTTTGTAATACTTGTGCACATCTTACAAAATTCGGGAAAAAGTATTGACAGTTTTACTTACACTTTTAGTAATTTGTAAATTTTGCTGAATTAAAATTGCCATATTTTTACTATTTTTTATCAAATATTTATAAAAATTAACAGTTGATATAGTTCATATTAATGCAAATAATACTATTGCCGCGGAAAACGAAGGAGAAATTATGCCTGATTTATTTAACATGACTAAAGAAATGAACAGCTATTTTCATTCTTTACCGAAAAGTGTACAGAGTTCTCTTGTATACAGCGGTGCAAAAGCAAATAGTCTTGCAGACCTGAAACAGCTTGTAAACAATTTTAAAGGAAATGAATCTGCGCAGCAATAAAATCACGGTACAACCCCGCCGTTCTTACAGAAGAAAATACAGGCTGAGCCCGCGTTATACTAACAGATATTGCGCGAACGTCAGCAACCCCACAGTACAGCCTGATGAGCGAACGGAAATGGGCGTGCCGATTCCGAGTGATGAAAATGTTGAATATTCCAAGGAATACCAGGAGGAAAACAAGCTGTAAAAAGGCGCAAAAAAAGACGGCAGATAACTGCCGTCTTTTTTGTATAAAGTATTAAAGATGGAAAATAAGGTCATCGCTCTTTTTGTTGAAAAACAGTATTCCGATGAATAATGTGCCAAATGCCCAAGCCAGCGCATATAGCAATAATTTCCAGCTCATCGGCTGGCAATAAAGCACACATTGTCGGAAAAGCTCAAGCATAGAATAGAGCGGATTTATTTTAATTATTATCTCAATCCAATGGGTGTTTATCTGCTGAAGAGGATAAATTATAGGGATACAATAGAAAAGGAGTGTGCAAAAAACATCCCAAATATATTCAACATCCCTAAAATAAACCTGCAAAACCGAAAGGATAAGCCCTACGCCTACAACGAAAATAAGCATTATAGCCATAGGTATGAAAAACAGCAGCGCGTAAAAGTTTATTGTAAGCCCGGAACCGCCGTTGATGCCTGTTGTCTTAAAGAATATCCACACACAAATGTAACATATAATAGATATAGCAAACGTTACAAAGTTTGACAGAATACCCGAAACGGGATACATGTATTTAGGTACATATACTTTTTTTATAATAGGAGCATTGCTTCTAAACGAGGTAAGCGCTCGTTTTGTTGACGAAGTAAAGAATTCAAACAAAAGTCTGCCTGTAAAAAGGTACACGGGATAACAAATTATATGCTTTCTGTTTGCGCCGAATATATTACCGAACACAACTGAAAGAACTATCATATTCAGCAAAGGCTGAAGAAAGCTCCAGAATATTCCAAGCCAGGAATCCCTGTACTTGAGCTTAACATTCTTGCGGGTCAGCTCACCTAAAAGATTTCGGTATTTGCTGAACATTTCGAGGAAATGCCTTAGCCCTTCATTTTTAATTTTTTCCATATTTTTACACTCCGAAAAGACTAAAAATCTTGTTGTAAAATCGCAGTCATTATAGCATACGCTTTTTGATTTGTAAATAATAGTAACAATTATTTAACCAATTCGGCAATTTCTAGAGCTATTTTTCTTACACTTTGGTTGCCGTTTACAACAAAATCAGCCGCCGAAAGATATTTTTCACGGCGAGCGTTAAAAAGTTTTTCGGCATTTTCTCTGTTTTTAAACATCGGTCTTGTAGACGCGTCCCCGACTCTGCCGCAAATAACATCAAACGGGGTGTCAATAAACACTATCTTGGCGCCTTTTTTGAGCGCAATAACATTTCGCTCAAAAGTTACGGCACCGCCGCCGGTAGAAATCACAGCATTATTCATATCAGCTGTTTTTACACACATCTCATATTCAAGGTTGCGGAAATGCTCCTCGCCTTTTTCGGCAAAAATACTGCTGATGGTTTGCCCTTGAGCCTCTTCGATAAGTTCGTCGGTATCAACAAACTTTCTGCCTGTGATTTTTGAAAGTTCACGGCCTACAGAAGTTTTGCCGGCGCCCATAAATCCGCAAAGCGCAATATTCATCGTTTCAGAAGCTCCTTTTCGGTTTTTTCTATAACGCTTTCAACCTCTGAATTTGAAAACGTTTTGCCTGTCCATATCTCCTGCGCCACGGCCGCCTGCCATACCAGCATTGACAGCCCGTTGCAGTGCTTTATGCCGGCATCTTCGGCATATTTGAGAAACAGCGTTTTAGCAGGATTATATATAACGTCATACGCAGCAGAGGCACTGCTTACGATCTCACGGGGCAGCGGCGAATTATTCACTTTAGGATACATACCGGCAGAAGTTCCGTTCACGATAAGATCCCATCCCTGCTCTATATCTTTATACTCTTTAATATATATATCTTTATTAAGTTTTTCTTTTATTTCTTTTTGTATTTTGACAGCCTTTTCAGCAGAAGACGGCCTATAAGCAACAGTGAGGTCACAGCCGTGCAGTACAGCCTCAAAAGCTATCATTCTTGCTACTCCGCCGGTACCGCAGAGAAGCGCTTTACCTGAAAAGTCTATTCCCGCTGAATCAAGCGCTCTGAGAAAGCCCGAGCAATCTGTATTGTATCCGATATTTTTATCACCGGTTTTAACAGTATTTACGGCGCCGAAAAGAGCGGCTTTTTCATCCATACCGTCAAGATATTTGATAATATTTAATTTATGAGGAATAGTAACATTAAAGCCCTGAAGACTCATAAGATTTTCTATCTCACCGCCAAGGCTTTTTTCATCTATTTCAAAAAGATTATATGTACTTTCGCTGCCCGCTTTCTCAAAAAGGCATTTATGTATAAATGGTGAAAGAGAATGACCCAGCGGATAACCAAGCAAACCGTAATTTTTCATCTGTACCTCTTTACAACACAACACGGCGTAAAAATCAGCCGTGTAAAGTATTGACAACTATGAATAAATTTTATAATATAATAACACATACTACTAATTTTAACAACTGTATTTTGGGAGTGTTCTATTATGGTATTTGATAAAGTCGTTCAGATTTTGGCGGACCAGCTGAGCGTTGATCCCGATAAAATCACAATGGAAAGCTTACTTGAAGAGGATCTTGATGCCGACAGCCTTGACGCAATCGATATTGTTATGAGCATTGAGGATGAATTTGAAGTAGAAGTTCCGGATGAGGTTATTGCGAACATGAAATCCGTGGCTGATATTGTGAACTTTATTGAAAACAATAAGTAAAACACACCTGTTTTGGCGTGTCTTTTATCTATATTGTTTAAAAAACACCGTTTTTTAAGTATAAATTGACATAAAAGAAAATAAATATTAAAATAAGAGTAAGTATTATATACTTGCTCTTTTTTATTGATTGCCGGTAAGGGCTGTGTTATAACCTGCGGCAATCAGATCATGTTCTTACTGAAATATCGGAATGCGGTGAAAAAGAGCGCCGCGCGCTTTGAAAGAGAAATATCTTCAAAGCGCAAATAAAAACGGAAGGGCATCTTATTATGGGTAAAAAATATGTGTTGGCGCTGGATCAGGGCACAACAAGCTCTCGCGCAATTATTTTCAACAAAAAAGGTGAAATAGTTGCAAAGGCGCAAAGGGAATTTAATCAGTACTATCCTCAGAACGGCTGGGTTGAGCACGACCCAAACGAAATACTTTTCTCAGAACTTGAAGCAATCATAGAGGTACTTCGTTCAGGAAAAGTAAAACCGGATGAGATAGCTTCTATCGGAATAACGAACCAGCGGGAAACCACAATAGTGTGGGACAAGGAAACGGGCAAGCCCGTATATAACGCAATAGTTTGGCAGTGCCGCCGAACTGCGGATTACTGCGAGGAACTGAAAGCTCAGGGACTTGGCGACTACATAAAAGACACAACTGGTCTTCTTATAGACGCATACTTTTCCGGCACAAAAATTAAATGGATCTTGGACAATGTTGAAGGCGCACGTGAAAAAGCTGAAAAAGGCGAGCTCCTTTTCGGCACTGTTGACACATGGCTGATATGGAACTTATCGGCAGGTAAAGTGCACGTTACGGACTATTCAAACGCCTGCCGCACAATGCTTTTTGACATTGACAAGCTGCAGTGGGATCCATACCTCTGCGAAACTCTGGGTATACCTATGAGCATGCTGCCGGAAGTTAAGCCTTCAAGCTGCATATACGGCGAATGTGTTAAATTCCCAGGCATGGATCAGATTGCCGGAGTACCTATAGCAAGCGCCATAGGAGATCAGCCGGGAGCACTTTTCGGCCAGGGATGTTTTGAACAAGGCCAGGCAAAGAATACATACGGCACAGGCTGTTTCCTGCTTATGAACACAGGCAACAAGCGTATAAACTCACGTTCCAACCTGCTTACGGGAATTGCGTGGGGACTTAACGGTGAAATCACTTATGACCTTGAAGGCTCTGCATTCAATGCAGGATCCGTAATAAAATGGCTCAGAGATGAACTTGAGCTTATCAAGAGCGCCCCTGAATGCGACGTTCTTGCAGAATCCGTTGAAGATTCAAACGGTCTGTATTTTGTACCCGCATTCACAGGTCTCGGCGCACCTTACTGGGATATGTACGCGCGCGGCTGCATGATAGGACTTACAAGAGGAGTAAACAGAAAACATATTTGCCGTGCCGTACTCGAAAGCATTACTTTCCAGATGACCGACCTGCTTGAGGCCATGATGAACGACAGCGGTATCCTGCTGAAAGACCTGCGTGTTGACGGCGGAGCTTCCGTTTCAGATATCATGATGCAGATTCAGGCGGATATGACGGGAGTAAATGTTAACAGACCTGTAAACAAAGAAGCCACGGCACTCGGTGCCGCTTACCTTGCCGGTCTTGCAACGGGAGTATGGAAAGATACTCAGGAGATTGAGCAGAACAGGCAGGTTGAAAAGATCTTTATCCCGTCTATGGAGATAGAAAAGCGCAACAAGCTTTACTCAAACTGGAAAAGAGCAGTTGAGCGCTCAAGAAACTGGGAAAGATAATATTATAATCAGGTTGAAGCGGTATAACACAGAATATTTTTATAACTATACCGTCTGTGCCTGAATCAAGCATAATAACAAAAATTACCGCGGTGTACTGCCGCGGCAATTTTTTGAAAATAAGAATTTGAAAGAGGACAGGATCTATGGATTACAGAAAAGAATCTCTAAAACTGCACGAGCAGTGGAAGGGCAAGGTTGAGGTTGTTGCCAGAGCAAAGGTAGACAGCAAAGACGCGCTTTCACTTGCTTACACACCCGGCGTTGCGCAGCCGTGCCTTGAAATCCAGAAGGATTACAACAAGAGTTGGGAACTTACAAGGCGCTGGAATATGGCGGCGGTCATCACGGACGGCTCTGCGGTACTCGGACTTGGTGACATCGGCCCCGAGGCAGGCATGCCCGTTATGGAAGGCAAATGCGTACTGTTTAAGGAATTCGGCGGCGTTGACGCATTTCCGCTGTGCGTAAGAACAAAAGATGTGGACGAATTTGTTAACACGGTTTATAACATCAGCGGCTCATTCGGCGGAATAAACCTTGAAGATATTGCGGCACCCAGATGTTTTGAAATAGAAGAAAAGCTTAAAAAGATGTGCGACATCCCCGTTTTCCACGATGATCAGCACGGCACTGCGGTAGTAGTTTCCGCCGCACTCATAAATGCAACAAAGCTTACCGGCAAACCGCTGTCTGAATGTAAAGCGGTCATAAACGGTTCAGGCGCAGCGGGCATCGCAATAGCAAAACTGCTTATGACGCTCGGTCTTAAAGATGTTATCCTTTGCGACAGAACAGGCGCTATATATAAAGGCAGAGATAATCTGAACCCGTACAAAGCAGAGATTGCGGAAATATCAAACAAAGAACTTGTAAAAGGATCACTTGCTGATGCCGTTTGCGGTTCTGACATATTTATCGGCGTATCCGCTCCCGGAGTGCTGACAGCCGCTATGATAAAAACAATGAACGATAACGCAATCGTGCTTGCAATGGCAAACCCGGTTCCTGAGATCATGCCGGACGAGGCGAAAGCCGCAGGAGCCGCAATAGTGGGCACAGGCAGATCCGATTTCCCGAACCAAATAAACAACGTTGTTGCTTTCCCCGGAATATTCCGAGGCGCGCTTGACGTAAGGGCAAAGCAGATAACCGAGAACATGAAAATTGCCGCGGCTTACGCTATTGCCTCTCTTGTTGATGACAGCGAACTTAAACCCGATTATATTCTTCCTTATGCCTTTGACGAGCGTATCAAAGACGCAGTTGCTTGCGCAGTTGCTGACGCCGCAAGGAAAGACGGAGTTGCAAGAATTTAAATGTTAAAATAAAAGCCGTGCGGTTTTGCTCAATCCGCGCGGCTTTTTGTTTATCGCAGTTTAAAAAACGCCATCTATATTCACTGCATATATTTATATATTAATTACATATTATATTGCACATCAGATAAGATCGGCAAGAATGGTATTTGAAACAAGAAAGCCCTTTGGAGTAAAGGCAATACGGGAATTATTTTCCGTCAAAAGCCCCGCTCTGATATATGCCGAACAATCCTTTTTTATAAGAGATTTTTCAACGCCTCTTGCAAGGCGCATTCCAAGCATTATTCTTTCTTCATCGCTACCGCCTGCGCCGTCATCAACCAAATTGAAATCTCTGTCATAATAAAACCGCCTGCCGTTCCAAAACGAGTGGGCGGATTTTCCTATTCCCAAATACTCAGTCAAATTCCAGTACTTAATATTGTGGCGGCTTTCAAATCCTGGCCTTGCGAAATTGCTTATCTCATATTGCATAAGCCCCATTTTTTTAAGCTGTGCCACAGTTTCAAGATACATATCAGCCACTTCGTCCTCAGACGGAAGCTCCAGTTTATCCTGCAATTTATAAAACGGAGTGCCTTGCTCTATCTTGAGCATATATGCCGAGATATGAGGAACGGCGGACTGTTTTATAAATTCAAAAGTACTTGCAAGCCCTTCCATTGTTTGTTTAGGCGTGCCCAGCATAACATCAAGGCTGATATTGTAAATTCCTGCTCTCCGTGAGTCATCTACCGTTTTGGCAACCTGCTCCCTGCCCGCAATCCTGCCAAGCGCAAGACGTTCAGATTTTACTGCGCTCTGCATACCTATTGAAACTCGGTTTATACCCGCTTTTTTATATTCTTTGAAATCATCGCTCAGGTCTTTTGACGGGTTGCATTCAATGGTTATCTCGCTGTTTTCATCAATATCAAAGCATTTTTCGGCTTCAGATAATATCCTGCATATCAGTTCTGAATTGAGCACACTGGGTGTGCCCCCGCCGAAATAGACTGTATCAAATGACGCGCCCCTGTATTTTTCAAACTCAGCGCAAAGGCGCTCAACGTATTCCTCCGCGGCATTTTCATCATATTTAACGGAATAAAAATCACAGTAAGGACATTTTGAAGCGCAAAAAGGGATATGAATATAAAGTCCGGCTTTTCCGTTCATAATTTCACACTCCTTTTAAATCATAAAAATTCGCCCGTTTTCATCAGGCATATATCTTTGAGTTATAGATTTATGTTTATAAACAGCGCGCCCCGCCGTAAACGGAGGGGCGCATCTTAATTATTTCTTTCTGCTTTCTGCCTTTAATCTGAGGCTTTTATCAAGAATTGATTTCCTAAGTCTGATAGATTTAGGTGTAACCTCCAGAAGTTCATCATCTGCAAGGAATTCCATGCTCTGTTCAAGTGAAAGATTTGTGGGCGGAACAAGTTTGAGAGCTTCATCGGATCCGCTCGCACGTGTATTTGTAACATGCTTTTTCTTGCAGACATTGCATATTACGTCTTCGTTCTTGTTACACTCACCGACTATCATACCCTCATAAACATCAACGCCCGGGCCTATGAAAAGTCTGCCCCTGTCCTGAGAATTCCAAAGTCCGTAGCCTGTTGAAACACCTGTTTCATGAGCTACGATTGACCCTCTTGTTCTTGTGGCAATCTCGCCCTTATACGGCTCGTAGCCTACAAACAGCTGATTCATAATGCCGTTTCCGTTTGTATCCGTAAGAAATTCGCTTCTGTATCCGATAAGGCCACGGGACGGTATCTTGATCTCAAGATGTGTCATACCCGTTGTGCGGGTATCCATTTTTTCAACCTCGCCCTTGCGTGAGCAAAGTTTTTCTATAACGCTGCCCACATATTCCTCGGGCACTTCAACTATAGCAAGCTCAACAGGCTCAAGGGTCTGCCCCGTCTGCTCGTCTTTTTTAAGGATTACCTGTGGGCGTGAAACCTGAAACTCATAATTCTCACGGCGCATAGTTTCAATAAGAATAGAAAGGTGGAGTTCGCCTCTTCCTGACACCTTAAAGGTATCCATTGAATCCGTTTCCTCTACACGCATAGAAACATTTGTTTCTACTTCTTTGAAAAGTCTGTCTCTGAGGTTTCGGCTGGTAACATATTTGCCTTCTCTGCCCGCAAACGGAGAATCATTAACCATAAAGTTCATGCTGATGGTTGGCTCATCAATTTTAACGAACGGCAGAGGTTCTACGCAATCAGGGTCGCAGATAGTTTCGCCGATATTCAAATCAGGAATACCTGCAACACAGACTATATCACCAAGATCGGCTTCAGTGCAAGGAACTCTTTTAAGCCCCTCAAACTGATAGAATTTTGTAATATGTATATTTTCCCTGCTGCCGTCCTGCTTGCAGAGAACATACGGTGTGTTTACCTTAATCTTTCCGCGCTCAACTCTGCCGACGCCGATTCTGCCTACATAATCATCATACTCAAGCGACGAGAACAGCATCTGCGCAGGGCCTTCAGAATCGCCGGAAGGAGTTGGAATGTATTCAAGTATTGCGTCAAACAGAGGTCTAAGATCCCCTTCCCTAACATCAGGATCCGTGCTTGCGTAGCCGTCTCTTGCAGAAGCGTATATTACAGGGAACTCGATCTGATCGTCATCAGCGCCCAATTCAATAAAGAGATCAAGCACTTCATCTATAACCTCAGCGGGGCGGGCACCGGGCCTGTCTATCTTATTAATAACAACAAGCGGTGTCTTTTTTAATCCCAGCGCCTTTTTAAGCACAAAACGGGTCTGCGGCATACAGCCCTCAAACGCGTCTACAAGAAGCAGAACACCGTCTACCATAGTGAGTATACGCTCTACTTCTCCGCCGAAATCAGCATGACCCGGGGTATCAACTATATTTATTTTGGTATCTTTATAATGAACAGCCGTATTCTTTGAAAGTATTGTAATACCTCTTTCACGTTCAAGGGCATTGCTGTCCATAACTCTTTCATCAACTACTTCATTTGCGCGGAAAGTGCCGCTCTGGCGCAGCATTTCATCAACGAGTGTTGTTTTGCCGTGGTCAACATGGGCTATTATTGCAATATTTCTTAAATTATTTACCTGCATTTTGCCACTCTCCATCATCATAATATTCTGAATACCCCCGAATAAACACGAGGGCAATATAATCCGCTTGTATTTTACCACTTAGAAGGCAGTTTGGCAAGGCTGAAAGCACGCTTATTTCAAATTTAAGCTTTTGACGCTTTTTCTTTACAAAGCTGACAGCATTTGGTAAAATGAATCTGAAAATACAAACGCTTAAAAAGCGTTTTGTGAAATCAGAGAGGGCTTTTTATGGAAAGTATAAGAAAAATCCAGATAGTTTCTTCACTTGAAAAAATTTTTCCGAACTCAGGAGATGATCTTTCTTCGTTTGACTTTTTTTCAATGCTTAAAAATGAAAAAAAATCATTTCAGCTTGTATTCAAAGCCGAAAAGGGTGAAAAGATAGAATTCTCAGTTGAATCGCCGCTTGAAAAGAACATGAGATTCAGCTATGTGAAGCTTATTCCCGCGAAAATGACGCTTCCTTACAAATATGACGATTATTATTTAGACTCAGACCGCCGTGAATTTCCCGATCTGCTTGAGCCGATGGAAGGATATTCTTTTACTGCAAAGTACAATGGTTTAAACAGCGTATGGGTTCAGATCTCGGGCGATATTTCTGCGGGCAGCTATGAAAGCATATTCTTCTGCGGCGGTGACACCGCAGTTATAAACACAGAAGTAATAGACGCCAAACTGCCTGAACAGGAACTTATCTATACTAACTGGTTTCACACAGACTGCCTGATGAGTTATTACGGTTTCAGCGCTTTTTCAAAGGAATATTGGCAGTGCACGGAAAACTTTTTGCGCCGCGCGGCAGAATACGGAATGAACTGCGTTCTGACGCCTCTTTTCACTCCTCCACTGGATACTCAGGTCGGCGGAGAGCGGCCCACGGTGCAGCTTGTTGATGTAACTGTAACTGGCAAAAACAAATACAACTTCTCATTTGATAAACTTGATAAATGGGTAGAAATGTGTGAAAGATGCGGCATTAAATACTTTGAAATGAGTCATCTTTTCACGCAGTGGGGCGCAAAGCACGCGCCCAAAATAGTTGCCGTAAAAAACGGCAGGGAAAAGAAAATCTTTGGCTGGCTGACTTCTGCTTCAGGCAAAAGATACCGCCTGTTTATAGAGCAGTTTGCAGCGGAGCTCAAAAAATACATAAACAAAAAAGGAATAAAAGAGCGCTGTATTTTCCACGTTTCAGATGAACCTGCAAAGCGCCAGCTCAAAGCATATTCAAAGGCGGCGGCAATAATTCACGAAAACTTTTCTGACTTCAGAATCACCGACTCTCTTTCAGACTTTTCATTTTATAAGAACGGAGTGGTTGAAACACCGATTCCTGCAACTGACCACATTGAGCCGTTCATAGGCGAGGTGCCTGAGTTATGGGCATACTACTGCAGCGCTCAGGGTCAAAAATATGTTTCAAACAGATTTTTCGCCATGCCCTCAGAGCGCAACAGAATACTCGGCTTTCAGCTTTACAAATATGATGTGAAAGGATTTCTGCACTGGGGATATAATTTTTATTACACAAGATTTTCCAAACGGCTTGTTGACCCGTTTACGGAGTCTGACGCAGGCGGAAAATTCCCCGCCGGAGACAGCTATGTGGTATACCCCGGGGAAAATTACGAGCCGCTTGATTCGCTAAGACTGCATGTTTTTTATGACGGTTTTCAGGATATGCTTGCGTTAAAACTGCTTGAAAAACTTACGAGCAAAGAAAAAGCAACAGCAATTATAGAAGGTGAACTGGAAAAGCCGCTTACATTCAGCGAATATCCTCACTCTGCCGAATGGATACTTAAAACGAGGGAAAAAATCAATTCTGAAATTAAAAAGAATCTATAAAAATAAGCAGTTCAAAGTCAAAGACTCTGAACTGCTTTTTTGCTGTCTTAACGCCATAATACTTGTTCGCTCAAGAGAATCTGCCCGTCTGTATCAGCACTGCAAAGCTCAATGCCGTCAGAAGAAATGTGCATTATTGAAGCTACAAAAGAGCCGCTTCCGTCAGCATCAACGCCGCCGTCAACAAAAACGGGGAAAGCACCGCTGTCATCAAAATCAAGTTCGTGCAGATGCCCGCTTGCCAGCAAGCTTATGCCCATTGAATCAAGTTTTGAAAGCACACGATCTGAAAGATCCGTTTCAATACATATCTCCGGGGAATGGCAAAGAGCAATCGTCTTATTATCTGTTTTTTCAAGTGATTCAAGCCATTCAACCATATCTGTTCTGTAGTTCTGATAATCAACCATTCCTCCGTATTCAGGATGCGAATCCTCTTTATCCTCACAACTGTCAAGAACTACAAAATCATAATTTCCGAGTGAAGTTGTGTAATAGAATTGATTATAACCTATGCACTCAGCCAGCTCAGCCGCCGCTCTTCCTCTGGTTTCATGATTACCGCGCACATAGATAACCGGCATTGAGCCGCCTGAAAGCTCCGCAGCAAAATCAAGAATATAATCAGCTATGTCATCTTCGCTCATAAGGGCAGGTGCGCAGTCACCGAGCAATATTACTGCCTGATAATCTCCAAGGGATTTTGAAGCCGAAACGGCTTTATCATTTTTTGTGTGCCAGTCCGAAACAGTCAGAACATCAATATTTTCGCCAAAAGAATCATTAAATGAAATACTTTCGCTTTCTATTGTTTTACCTGTTCTGCCGCCGTAACTGAGTTCATCAATTACCCTTGTTGCGCCGACTTTATATGTACAGCCTGAAAATTCTTCTTTTGAAACTGTTACGCTGTGAATTTTGCCGCAGTTTTTTCTGCCGTTGCTGTCATCATAAACGCGGTGCGTCTGCCCGTCCTTTTCGTACTCGATATAAGCGGTTGAATCATCGCTGGTGGAAAACGCAACAGAATACTGTGTTCCGTTATCAAACACAACGGGCTCTGATGTAAAACTGAAAGGAGCAAGCGGAAAAACGGCATTTACAGCCGTTATCAACAGCACAAAGGCTGTTATACCGGAAACAACACGCCTTGCGTTTTTATTTGGAATAAGCGGAAATGCAAATGCAAAAAACGATATTCCAACAATAATGATCCAGATCGGAAAAGCAGATCTAAAAAGCTCAAAAGCAGATGAAAGACTCATGCCTTTATCTGTTATAAGCGCCACTATGGAATAAATAAGAACTATTACAGAAAGCGCTTCACTGATAAAGGCTATCACATTCATATATTTTTCGGGAATAAAAAATTTTCTTTTCACCTTGGCATTAAGCACCGTCAGCAAACAGGCATACCCGATTGCCGTAAAAACAAACAGTCCAAGAGAAAAGCCCGTATAAAGCACATTGTCAACAAAAACGAACCCGTATCTTACCGAATAAAAAATAAGAACGGAAACAGCGGACAACCCTGTGAAAAACGCTATTGCGCTTTTGCTGAAAAAAATCCTGTTAAATAACTTCTTCATAAAAAATCCCCCTCAACTGCATTATATTATGGCATTTTTCGCCTGTCAACAAATATATTGAAAGCACAAATGCTTCTAACAAAATTGTAACATAAAGTGTTTACTCTTGAATGAAATATAAGATTTTGATAAAATTAATGCCGTAAGCAGGTGAAATAATATGTATAAAATATTTATAGTTGAAGACGACGGGGGTATTGCAGGAGCAATAAAAAAGGAAGCGATAAGCTGGGGCTTTGACGCACGCACCGCAAAAAACTTCTCTGATATTATCGCAGAATTTTCAGAATATTCTCCTCAGCTTGTACTGCTTGATATATCTTTGCCGTTTTATAACGGCTATTACTGGTGTGAAAAGATACGTTCTGTATCAAGCGTGCCTATTATCTTCATATCCTCCGCGGCGGACAACATGAATATGGTAATGGCAATGAATATGGGTGCTGATGATTTCATTGCAAAGCCGTTTGACCTGAGCGTGCTGATTGCAAAGATAAACGCGCTTTTAAGAAGGGCGTATGACTTTGCTCCCGCCTCCCCTATACTTGAACACCGCGGCGCACTGCTTGACACAGGGCGTGCCATACTTGAATATAAAGGAGAAACGGTTGACCTGAGCAAAAATGAATATAGAATTTTGCTTGAACTTATGAGAAACAAGGGAAAAGCAGTCAGCCGTGAAAAGCTTATGCAGAGCCTGTGGCAGACAGACAGTTTTATTGACGACAACACGCTTACCGTAAATATAAACCGTCTGCGCAAAAAGCTTGACGGAGCAGGGCTTGAAAACTTTATCAAAACAAAATTTTCCATAGGTTATATTATTGAATAAGGTGTGCTGAGTGAAACTGTTTTTATATTATTTAAAAGAAAGAAAAATACAAATATTTGTTTTCATATTATTCTGCATTATATTTCTTTGCGCCTTTTTACTGTATGATTTGCCTGCAGGCGCTGTAGTTTACCCGGCGATTGTTTGCACCTGTATAGGCGTTTTTATAATGGCTGTAGATTATTCCAAAGCGAAGCGCAAGCACAAACTTCTTTCCGACATAGCGGATATGCGTGCCGAACTGATAGACAAGCTGCCGCAAAGTGTAACTCAGGACGATGAAGATTATCAAAAAATAATTGAAAATCTAAAAAAAGAAATAAAAATAAACGAAAGCGCTTTTAATGAGAAATATGCTGATATGGTGGATTACTATACCGTATGGGCTCATCAGATAAAAACGCCGATAGCGTCTATGCGCCTTACTCTTGAGGGTGAAGATTCAACGCTTTCAAGAACGATAAGCGATGATCTTTTCAGAATAGAGCAATATGTTGAAATGGTGCTGTGCTATCTTCGCCTTGACAGCGACAGTTCCGATTATGTAATAGCAACTTACAGTCTTGATAAAATTCTCAAGCAGGCGTTCCGCCGTTTTTCAGGCAGTTTCATTTCAAAAAAGCTAAAACTAACATATGAAGAAACAGGGCGGACTGTTCTTACAGATGAAAAATGGCTGCTGTTTGTAATTGAGCAGATACTTTCAAACGCAGTAAAATACACCTCAGAGGGCGGAGAGATATCCGTATTTTGTGAAGACGAGGGAATAATCTGTATAAAAGACAACGGCATAGGAATTGCGCCCGAGGATATGCCCCGAATATTTGAACGCGGATACACAGGCCTAAACGGCAGAACGTACAAAAAAGCAAGCGGCTTGGGACTTTATCTATGCAGAAGAATATGCGAAAACCTTAACCACACAATTTGGGCTGAATCTTGCTCAGGCACAGCTGTTTATATTGATCTGCGGCGCAGAAAACTTGAAACAGAATAAACTTCTTACCGCACTGTAAGAATTGAGCGGGGAAATGTAAGCACAATCGATGGCTTGCATTTCCCCTTCCTGCTATAATGACAGGCAGGAAAGGAGAAATACACAAATGAGTATTTTGGAAGTAAAACAAATTAAAAAGATTTACCAAACAAGATTAGGCGGCAATCAGGTAACTGCTCTGAGAAACGTTACTTTCAGCGTAGAACAGGGTGAGTATGTTGCCGTAATGGGCGAATCCGGCTCGGGAAAAACAACGCTGTTAAACATTCTTGCCGCGCTTGACAAGCCCACTTCAGGCACGGTGAAAATTGCAAACGAAGATATTTCCGAAATCAAGGAAAAAAATATTGCGGCATTCAGACGCCAAAACATAGGCTTTGTTTTTCAGGATTTCAGCCTGCTTGACACATTTTCAATAGAGGACAATATTTATCTCCCGCTTGTTCTTGCAGGAATGAAATATGAAGAAATGCACAAATTGCTGACTCCTATTGCCTCTCAGTTAGGTATTACGGAAATTCTTAAAAAATACCCCTATGAAATATCAGGCGGTCAAAAACAGCGTGCGGCAGTTGCAAGGGCAATAATAACAAACCCGAAACTCATTCTTGCAGACGAACCCACCGGCGCGCTTGATTCCAAAGCTACCGATGAGCTTTTGAAGCTGTTTGAGGACATCAACGCCGCCGGCCATACAATAGTAATGGTTACACATTCCGTTAAAGCGGCAAGTCATGCAGGCAGGGTGCTCTTTATCAAGGACGGCGAGGTATTTCACCAGATATACCGCGGCGGCTGTACGGACGAACAGCTTTATCAGCGTATTTCAGACACGCTTACAATGCTTGCAACCGGCGGTGATGCCGTATGAAAAAAGATTTTTATCTGCGTCTTGCATGGGACGGCATCAAGAAAAACAAAAAGCTTTATCTGCCATACATTCTTACATGTACCGGTATGATCGGCATGTTTTATATAGTGGCATTTTTATCAAAAGACAAATCTCTTTTAGAGATACCCGGCGGCGATCAAATTAACGGTTTGCTTGCGCTCGGCACGGTAGTTCTGGGCATATTTTCTTTGCTGATACTTTTTTACACTAATTCTTTTTTAATACGCAGGCGTAAAAAAGAATTTGGTCTTTATAATATTTTGGGAATGGATAAGCTTAATCTCTCAAGAGTGCTTATTTGGGAGAACATTCTCGTTTATTGCATCTCCGTGCTGTGCGGACTATTCTGCGGACTGCTTTTTTCAAAATTTGCTCAGCTTTTAATGGTAAACATTTTGCTTGCAGACGCAGATTTTACTCTCAGCGTATCGCCTGAATCTATTATTATAACATTAATATGGTTTGCGGCTATCTTCGCGCTGATACTTTTCAACGCTTTAAGGCAGATTCATATGACAAACCCAGTTGATCTGCTCAAAAGCGAAAACGCAGGTGAAAAACCTCCGAAAGCAAACTGGGTGATTGCCGTTCTCGGAGCGGCAATTCTTGCAGGCGCTTACGCCATTGCAGTTACTGTAAAAAATCCTATGGCGGCAATGCTGATGTATTTTGTTGCGGTAGTAATGGTAATTATAGCAACATATATGCTGTTTATTTCAGGCTCTGTTGCCCTTTGCAAAGCACTGCAGAAAAACAAAAAATATTACTACAAAACAAATCATTTTATATCCGTTTCCACAATGGCATACAGAATGAAAAGAAACGGAGCCGGACTTGCATCAATATGTATTCTGTGCACGATGGTGCTGGTTATGGTTTCATGCACAGTTTGCCTTTATGCCGGACTTGACAGCAGCATGCGCACAAGCTATCCCCGAAATATAATAGTTGATATAACAGCTGAAAATAATGCTGATATAGACAGTAACCTTATCAATTCCGTTGACAATGCAGTAAACAGCGCTCTGAAAGAAAACAATGAGGCAGGAAAAGATAAAATAAGTTACAGAATAACTGAGTTTTCAGCAAATCAGAACGGCAACAACTTTACAATCATTAAAAATGATTATTATAGCAGTTCTTCATATAACGTCCTTATTGTTCCCATAGAAGATTACAACAAACTTATGGGGAAAAATGAAACGCTGGGCGAAAACGAAGTGCTTGTATTCACTGCAAAGCTCTCAAACTATAAAGAAAGCACTTTGAATATTGACTCAACAGGAGAACTGAAAATAAAAAAATATGTTGATGACTACATCGGCTACGGTCGTGATATGAGTATAACAAACAGCAGTATTTATGTTTTCGTTAACGATTATGACGAATTTGTTAAGCAGTTTGAAGATATTCTTTCCCCTAACGGCACTCCTGCCGCGTACAGCCATTATGTTACAGGCTTTGACCTTGACTGCGATAACAGCAAGCAGATAACGCTTATTGACGCAGTTCACGAAAAGATAAGTACGGGCAATATTTTGCCTCAGACAGCTTCTGTTTCAGCAGACGGCGCCGCATACAGCCGTGATATGTTCTTAGGTCTTTACGGCGGATTGTTTTTCCTCGGTATACTTCTGGGTATAGTATTTATATTTGCAGCCGTACTGATAATGTATTACAAGCAGATTTCAGAGGGATATGAGGACAGAGCCAGATTTGATATTATGCAGAAAGTGGGAATGACAGACCGAGAGATAAAAAAGAGTATCAATTCACAGGTGCTCACAGTATTCTTTGCTCCCCTTATTGTGGCAGGAATACACCTTTCATTCAACTTCCCTCTTATAAACAGAACGATAACTTTGCTCGGCTTCACAAATCCCGCATTGCTCATAGGCACAACGCTTACGTGCTTTTTGGTGTTTGCTTTGTTTTATATTGTTGTATACCGTATTACTTCAAGATCGTACTACACAATAATAAGCGGAGGAAAGAAGTAAAAACTGTTTTCCAAAACCCGCCCGCTTAAAATTCAGTTTGTCTATTCCGCTTAACAAATCATAAAAAACAAATAGCAGAGCTGTTTAACAAATTGCAGCTTAATTATTTTTCAAAGTGAACAGCGAAATTTGATCATCTCTGGACTATATGGGAGGTTTTCAAAATGAACAAAAAGGTAATCGGAATAGCTATTGCAGTTTTAGTAGCAATAGGACTTGGTTTCATAATATATAATCAAACATTTTCCGGTGAATATATGCCCTCTGATGATGAAATAGCGCTGCATATACAATTAGAAATGAAAGAAGATGTTGGGTTGCTGGTTTATGATTATCGCGCTAATAGCCACCAATACAGCGGCGGTACATCAAACGCGGATAAATCATTAATAAAGCACGATGATAATATTGTAGTGGTATTGAATAAACAGCAATTAAACAGCTCATCTGATGCTGTTGAATTATCAATGCAGTTTAGAATTATAACGGAATACGTGACCCCCAACTATGAAAACATATATCCGGAAGATATAACCAGATATGCAGATCCTATCTCATGGGAAGCGCAATTTGGCAAATCGTATTACATTACTGTTTCCGGAGATAAGACAAACGGTTATACTGCCATATTAAACGAATAAATTAAGTATTAGCAAAAATACTCTTCAATTCTCAGCCTCAAATAAGCTTGCAAAATTTAATACCATTATTATGCCAACCGCAGAAAAGCCGTAAATCCGAAAAGATTTACGGCCTTTTGGGTCGAGGTGACTTTGTTTTTCCGCTCTTTATCGGAACATTCGCTGAATGTTCCTCCCGAAAATCAGTTTT
>PPYE01256749.1_pt1 | contig 25596 bp, 25 predicted proteins | sample 1559881 | NCBI WGS metagenome assembly PPYE01 (sample SAMN08240022, study PRJNA423297) | Human gut metagenome, whole genome shotgun sequencing project. | reverse complement strand
AAGCCTAGAGTCAGACACAATCGTCACAAGCAAGGGCTAAATCTGACACTCGAAAAATTATCTGCGGATTTTAGGTATTCTTTTATCACCAGGACATAGTAAAGGTTCCATTTGTCTGTTTACTCACGATGTACTTTTTTCCGGTGATACTTTGATTCCTTTTAATAGGACTGTGTTAAAACTGCCTGGAGGGTCTAAATTTGAATTGTATCAGACTTTATGTAAGTTGCAAGCAACAATATCTCCGCATTCAATAGTTTACCCTGGTCATTTGGAAACTTGTTTATTTAAAGATATAATATCAGATGCATTCATTTCGTATAAATGGTAAAAATATATTAGTGACAGGTGCTTCCTCCGGAATTGGCCGTGGAATAGCACTCACTCTTTCCAAACATGATGCTAATGTTATATTAACAGGGCGAAATAAGGAGAGGCTTACAGATACTTTTGAACGTTTAGAGCCTGGAGAACATTCTGTCTTTCCGACAGAATTATCCGACACAGTTCAAATAGCTCAATTGGCAGATTCTCTTCCTGTACTCAATGGGCTTGTTTTGTGCGCTGGAACAGTTCATACAGCTCCTGTCAGATATATTTCAGATGAAGCTATGATGAATATTTTTCAGATAAACTGTTTCTCTTCTATACAATTATTGAGAAAACTTTTGCGCAGTAAGAAGATTGCTAAAGGAGCTTCCATCGTGTTTATTTCTTCTATCGGCTCATCTATTGCAGTGTCAGGTAATGCACTGTATGCTGCAACTAAGGGTAGTGTTAATTCTTTTGCCAGAGTTATGGCATTGGAGCTAGCTCCTAAAGGTATACGGGTCAATGTCGTTCAGCCGGGTAGTGTTCCTACGGGTTTACTTGCTAATGAGGTTATTTCGAAAGAGCAGATGGAAAAGAATGCATCTCTCTATCCTTTAGGTGTTGGTACTCCTGAAGATGTGGCCTATGCCTGTATCTACCTTTTGTCCGATGCATCTCGTTGGATGACGGGGGCTTCTTTGGTGATTGATGGTGGAAGGTCATTAATTTAATTTTCATTATTATGGCATATTGGAAAATAGGAAATGTTAGTTTAAGAGGAGTTTCTGCTTGTGTTCCTAAAAACATTTTGAATACATATGATATAAATCTATTTACAAAAGAAGAAGCGGAAATTTTTATTAATAATGTAGGAATCTTGAATCGGCATGTTGTAACGAAAGAGACTTGTGCTTCTGATTTATGTTTCCGGGCAGCAGAAAAATTAATTGAAGATCTTGGCTGGGAGCGGGATACTATTGATGTTCTACTCTTTGTTTCTTTGACTGCGGACTATCGGAATCCTCCTACATCATGTATTTTGCAAGATCGTTTAGGATTGAAAAATGATTGTTTCACATTAGATATATCTATGGGATGCTGTGGCTTCATACATGGTACAACCGTCATCTCCAATTTGTTATCATCAGGTTGTGTGAAACGTGGGTTATTGTTGGTAGGTGATACGGTGACCCGAATGTCTTCTCCTTTTGATAAAAGTAGGATGCCTCTTTTTGGAGACTGTGGTACGGCTTCTGCATGGGAATATAATCCGGACAAAGCTGGGTGTATTACAATTCAATCAAATACGGATGGCGCAAACTATCAGGCTATTATGACACCTCATAGTGGCTTCAGACATCAGGTAACTCCTGAATCTTTTATTTATGAAGATTTTGGAGCAGGAATAAAAAGAGCTCCTGTACATGCGTTGTTGGATGGCTTGGAGGTTTTTTCTTTTGCTATCACCAAAGTACCTGTCAGTATAAAGAATTTATTGAATTTTTGTTCTTTGGATAAGGACAAAGATGTGGATTACTATCTATTCCATCAGGCTAACAAGATGATTAATGATAAGATTATTAAAAAATTGAAGATAGATACTGCTAAAGTTGTTTCCAATATAAAAGAATTTGGAAACTGCAGCGGGGCCTCTTTGCCTTTGTTAATGGTGACAGGATTAAGCCATGAGTTACAAAACCGCACACTTTCATTAATACTGTCGGCTTTTGGTGTAGGCCTTGCTTGGGGTGGTGTAAATATCACTACCGATCATTTGGTTATTCCTGAATTGATAGAATTAGAAGAAAATGATTGATAGTTTAAAGAAGGAAGAGTGTACTGGTTGTGGAGTTTGTGTTGATGTGTGTCCGGTACATGCTATTTCCATGAATCTTGATTCAGAGGGATTTGGATATCCTGTTATCGATAAAGATGTTTGTACACAATGTAATCTTTGTGAGAAAACTTGTCCGGTTCTCCATATAGACCGGCTTAAGAAGAATGATTTCCATGAACCGCTATGCTATGGTGGATACAGCAAGAATCTGGAGCAGCGGTTTGAAAGTACATCGGGTGGAGCTTTTTCCGCATTAGCGATGCAGATGTATAAAGAGGGTGGATATGTAGGCGGAGCTGTCTATGATGAACTATATTTTATTCATCATTATATCTCTAATGATAAAAAAGATTTGACGAGGCTTCGTAGCTCTAAATATGCACAAAGTGATGCTGTGGGGTTTTACAAAAAAGTCAAAGATCTTTTAAATGAAGGGAATAAAGTTCTGGTATGTGGCACTCCTTGCCAAATGGCAGGTTTGCGTTCTTTCTTGCGAAAAGATTATGAAAGTCTTATCATTATAGATTTTATATGTTTGAGCATTTCTTCACCTAAGGTTCAGAGATTGTATTTAGATCATATAGAGAAAGAACAGAAAGCTTCTGTAATAGACTTAAAATATAAGGCTAAAGATATTGGTTGGCATACTTTGAGTAAGCGTATTCGTCTGGCTAATGGAAAAACAATTTATACAAGTCGTGGAAATGACTTACTGAGTAACATTTTTCATAGTCATTTGTCGGCAAGACCTTGTTGCTTTGATTGTAAGTTTAAAGGTTTTCCAAGAATGGCTGACTTAACTTTAGCCGATTTCTGGGGTGTTGATAAACTAAAACCTCATTTAGACAATAATTGTGGTACATCTGCAGTTCTGCTGAATTCAGAGAAGGGAAAATCTTTTTTTGAAAAAGCAGCCCATCGGATGATATTGGAGGAAGTCTCTGTTAAAGATTTGCTTCCGGGCAATCCTGCATTAGTACATTCCTTATCCCGGCCTCCTGAGAGAGAGGAATTTATGAGATGTCTTGATACGGAACCTTTCGATAAATTAGTAGAAAGAATACTTCCTGTGGCATCTGGTGGATTAAAGAAATTCATTGTACAAAGTGTGAGAAATTTGCGTAATTTCTTCATAACAACGACCTTACATCCGGTACCAGTATATCAATTCATTCGATATAACTTTTTGAGTTCTAATATAAAAACGAGTTGGAGCAGAGGTGCTTTGATATTTCCATGCCGTTATTGTGTTATCCGGATTCATAAAAAAGCTAAGATAAATCTGGACGGGCACATCATTCTGGGTGAGAAGAGAGTGAAAGGCTCAAAGTTGGAAACCCGGTTCTTAATGGATGCAAATAGCTATTTGTACGTGAAAACAAGGTTCAGAATAATGTATGGAGGTGATGTTGAAGTTTTTGAGAATGCACAACTTATCGTTGACTGGTGTGGTGGAAACATTAATAATTCCATAATTTGTGGGCATAAAATTGAGTTTGGATATCAGGTAGCATTAGGACGTGATGTCCGTATTCGTGATAATAACGGTACCCATCAAATCGCATTGGAAGGGTACAAACAATCCCATCCGGTTAAAATAGGGACTCATGTATGGCTTTGTTCCGGAGCCGAGATAATGCCGGGGAGTATCATTCAGGATGGTGCCATTGTAGGTGCCAATTCTGTCGTCTCCGGTAAGGTGAAGGCGCATACTTTAGTGAGTGGTAATCCGGCTAAACTGATAGAAGAAAATATTTACTGGAAATTGTAGTGATTTTTAAAATATATAGAATTTATGAATGAAGTTCAATTAAATAATGGTGTATCTATTCCAGCTATTGGCATTGGTCCTGCTGCTGCTCGTAGTGGAAATTTGAATTTGAAATCAGATATTCCTTTAATAAATTTTGGATTTAGAGCTTATAATAAATTTTGTGTACGCCCTGTACTATATCATAATTATGTCAATTCTGTGGCGCATGCTTTTCAAGCAGGCTTTAGATTATTGGATTTTTCTTCTTCATATGGGGATGGTGTTTTAATAAATAAAGCTATAAGAAAAAGCCGCATTGATCGAAAAGAGTTGTTTTTGACAACAAGAGTGAGTAACCAGGCACAAAGGAATGGTAAGATTCGAGAATGCTTATTTCAGCAATTGGAGGGTATGGGGATTGATTATGTGGATTTATTAATGTTCCATTGGCCTGTTACTGATTTATATTTGGATACATGGAAGCAGATGGTTCAATTGTATAAAGAGGGCTACTGTCGGACGCTTGGGGTTGCTAATTGTCATAAGCATCATTTGGAAGTATTGTTAAGTGTTTCCGAAGTTGTTCCTGCGATAAATCAAATAGAAGTTCATCCTCTTTTTACACAAAAGGAATTAATAAAATATTGTAAGTCTTGTGGTATCCAAGTAGAGGCTTATACTCCCATTGCACGTATGGACGTAAGGTTGACTCGTTTGCCTTTGCTCAAACGTATGTCTGAGAAATATCATAAATCTATTGCTCAAATCATACTTCGTTGGCATATTCAAAATGGTTTAATTCCTGTTGTGCGGTCTTTGAATAAGAAACGCCAATTAGAAAACATCTCAATTTTTGATTTTGAGTTGAGTGCAGATGAAATGATTGCTATTGATAATATAAATATCAATTCACGGCTTCGTTTTGATCCCGATAATTGTGATTTTTCCATATTATAGAAAATGGTCCTATAATCATACTTATTCCTACTAATTTTGATATCTGTACCTTCTACAAATAAAACCATAGCCAAAAATACCGCATTCCTGTATTTCCGTATGATGTTTACAATGATAGTTTCATTGTATACTTCACGTGTGATACTACAAACGTTAGGAGTTGACAATTATGGTATTTATCAGTCCGTAGGTGGAATTGTTGGCTTTTTGTCTTTTATTAATAGTGCGCTCAGCACAGGTTCGTCTCGTTTTTTAACTTACGAACTGGGAACAGGCAATCTTGAAAAGTTGAAGAGAACTTTCTCTACAACATTGACTATTCATATAGCAATTGCTCTCTTTGTTGTTATAGTTGCAGAAACGCTCGGAGTATGGTTTCTTTATAATAAATTGGTGATACCGGCTGAGCGGATGGACGCTGCAGTTTATACTTTTCATATATCCATATTGACTGCTGTGTTTACATTGACACAAGTTCCTTATAATGCAAGTATTATTGCGCATGAGAAAATGTCGGTTTTTGCATATATGAGCGTTATAGAAGTTTCGGCAAAACTAGGAATAGTCTATCTTTTATCCATTGGCAGTTATGATAAATTAAAATTGTATGCCACTTTATTATTCATAGTTCAGGTAGGACTCATTTGTATCTATCGTTTGTATTGTAGTCGGCATTTTAAGGAAACGGTTTATCGTTTTGTCTTTGATAAGGCTATATTTAAAGAAATAGCGGGATTTTCGGGCTGGAGTTTATTTGCCAGTAGTTCAACGGCTCTTAATAGCCAAGGTATTTTGATTTTGTTGAATATGTTTTTTGAACCTGCCGTGGTTGCGGCACGATCTATTTCTATTCAGGTAAATATGGCAGCCAGCCAGTTTGTCGATAACTTTCGTACGGCGGCTAATCCGCAGATAGTAAAGAAACTGGCAGCGGGCGACTTGATGGGGTCTAAAAGGCTACTATTGGCATCCACCAAATATTCTTATTATATGATGTTTATAATCTGTTTTCCTGTCTGTCTTCTCGCACGTCCTTTATTAAAAATATGGCTGGGTGTTGTGCCTGATTATACAGTTATATTTCTTCAGATTATAGTTATTCAGAGTCTGTTTCAAGTTTTTGATACTTCTTTTTATACAGCTTTGTATGCTAAGGGACGGTTAAAGGAGAATGCTTTGATATCACCAACTTTGGGCTTGATAAGATTTCCTATAATCTATTTCTTATTTAAAGCGGGATATTCTCCTGTCGCTCTTTCATGGGCTAGTTTATTGACTTATGCCGTATTGGGATTAATAGTAAAGCCTATATTGGTAGTGAAAATAGCAAATTATTATTGGAGGGATGTCTGGAATGTTTTCAAGCCCTGTTTGTTGGTTACTATGGCAGTTCTGCCTGTACCTGTTTTTTTATATCATATAATAGGCGTTGATAGTATTCCACACTCCATTTTTATAGGTTTTATAACTGTTATTATAATTATATTGTCAATATATTGGATTGGGATTGACATGTTGACCAAACAAAAGGTTTGGTTATATGTAAAACGAAGATTTTTCTTTTTCGCACCATTTATGCTGTTTTTTTAGCAAAAAGTGACTACATTTGTGGTAATTATAGCTATTAAGCAACAAATGTCAGTTTAAATCAACTATGATGGATAAAGGATTTAATGAAATAGAAGTATCCAATTTTAGAGGGTTTGACCATATAAAGATAGACCATTTGGCTAAGCTGAACGTGTTTGTCGGTGCTAATAATGTGGGAAAAAGTTCTATCTTGGAATCGGTCTTTATGCTGTGTGGCATGGGTAATCCATTAATGCCCTCGAGAGTCAATTATTGGAGAATGCAGGCTCTCAACAGCATGGAGAGTACAAAATATCTATTTCATAATGTCGATTTTAGCAATCGGCCAATGCTGGTGGCGAGATTGGATTCTTATGTAAGGAGATTGACTTTTTCTCCGTTTTTGCAAAGTGAGATCGACGCGGTGTCCGGTGATACTTCTATCAACTCGGGAGTCAAAAAACTGAATTTTGATTTTGATGTAAAGGAAGAAGGCGATTTCTCTTATCATGCAACATTGTTTACGGGGGTGGATGGAACTTTACAACAAACAGTGGATTTAAATTATCAAGAGGAATTAAATTGCCTGTTTATTTCGGCTGATAAGAATGATGGGAATGCTACCAACAATTTTGCAACGTTGGTGAAGAGGAATAGAAAGAATTTGGTCGTTGATGCCTTAAGGGAATTCGATCCGGACATTGAGTCTATAGAGGCTTTACCGGACGGATTATATCTTGTAATGAAAGGTCTGTATGAGCTTCTGCCTATCAGTATGGCTGGTGATGGGGTCAGACGTATGGTAAATATTCTTTCTACTGTCGCAAGCGAGGATTATAACATTGTCATGGTTGACGAGTTGGACAATGGTTTGCACTACAGTGCCCATAAACTGATGTGGAAGATTTTGTTGAAATACATAGACAAGCATAATATACAGTTGTTTGTCACTACGCACAATCTGGAATGTTTGCAAAGTCTTGAGGCAGTGATGCAGGATAATGAAGAATTCCGGTCTCTTGCTAATATTTACAATATAGCAAAAACTAAGCAACAAGGTTTTCAAGTATACAGATATTCTTTTGAAGGGTTTAAAGAGGCTATTGACAATGAAATAGAGATTAGACAATGAAAAATCCTTTAACTATTTTCGTAGAAGGAGATGCTGACAAACAATTTATATTGCAGTTCTTGGAATCTATTTCTCTTCCTGTAAAGGAAAGTTGTATTGTCAAAACATCGGGGTGGAATAACCTGATCTCTCCTAAAATAGAAGAGGCTTATCTGAATCAGATGCGCAGAACTTCGGCAGATGGAGGAATCAATCTCGTAATTTTTGATGCCGATGATAACTTCGAAGGAAGAAAGAATGAATTGTTTGGCTGGAAGGAGCGGCAAAATGTAAATTTTGAGTTGTTTCTGTTTCCAAACAATAGGGTTGTAGGTGAGTTGGAAGATTTGTTGGAGCAGATTATCAATCCTGAAAATCAACCTGTAATGGATTGTTGGGCGGATTATGAAACAGCCTTGAAAAAAGTGAGTTTGCCTTGGAGAGATGGAACACCTCTCACTATTCCGGCAAAAAAGACGAAAATATATGCATATCTTGAAGTCTTGTTAGGTATTTCCAAATCAGAAAAGAACAAGATAAAAGAGCCTAATAGGGACTATAAGAATGAGAAACATTGGAATCTTAAAGCACATGCATTAAATGAATTGGGTGATTTCTTGCGGAAATCATTGTGTGATTAGTGATGAAACAAAAAGAGAGTGTGTCAAAACTGAATAAAAGAACGCAAATTACACAAATTACGCAAATAACCAATCAGATAAGCTCTGATTATCAGAAGCCTAAAAAAAATATTATTTGTGTAATTTGTGTTCTAATCCTATTTTGACACACCTTCATATTCCTTTGCTGCGTCAAAGCATGGACACGCCTTATGCACCAACTTACTGAGCTGATAATGCCCCAGTATTTTTGCCTTCGGATAGTCTGTTTTCAATTGTCGTAGTAGATCAAGCAACGAGCATTTCTGTGCATACGTCCTTGTATCAGCCGGTTGTCCTTCCTCATTGAGTCCGCCTTCGTAACAGATACCGATGCTTTTATCATTCCATCCTGTAGCGTGCGCACCGATTTGATGAACCGGACGGCAGATGTGTACTTCACCGTCACGTGTGATATAGAAATGATAACCGATGCTTGCAAAACCTCTTGCCAGATGACAACGGCGAAGAGCCTCTACGGAGAAATTCCTGTCACAGCGTGTTGCCGAACAATGAACTACCAGGAGGCGTACCTCCCGATAGTTTTGATAGAAACTGCCTGCTTTCATACCTTTATGCCATGCAGGCATTAAGGCCGAGTACTCCTGCCAGAGCAGAAGCCATGGCAATTACAACTTTGATGATAACACTCCAGGTTGATTTTGATTTTTTTTCCATACGAATTGTAATTTAGTTATTAGTTATAAGTAATTAGTGATAAGTGATTGACAGCGCAGCCTTTCATTATTAATTCTTTCATTTTTAATTTCTAAAGGCTGCGCCTTTAGATCCTATCCCAGCGGATCGTCTTCAATACCTCCGTCGCCACCGGTACCACCGCCGCCATCAGGTTTTTCGCCTGAGTTTGAAGAACCGGAAATATCTACGGTGGTCTGCCCTGCCTTCTGGGCTTTGAGCAATGCACGCGTTGCAGCACGTGTAGGTACGGGTGAGAAACTCATTCCGGCAAAGATGTCTTTCAGGTCCTCTCCGGGAACGAATTGGATGTTTACTCCGGTGATATTGGCAGCCGTGAATTTTTCGGCTGTGTCTGCCGCACGGCTGTTGATTTGTAACCGGAATTTTCCCAAGTCTCCGAAGTCCACCTGTTTGCCGGCTCTCAGGCCTCCAATCATATTCTCCACAGTGGAGATGATTACGGCGGCTACGTCCGCTCTACTAACGGTGGTCTGGCTTGCTACCTGCTGTCCCAACTCTTTCAGAGTCAGTTCTCCGGTTATTTGTGACTTGGCATAAGCCTTGGGCTCTTCATCCTGCTTTTGAGGATTCTTGAGCATTGCAATACTGTAATTCAGTGGCATAAGCGATGAATTAAAAATTAATAATTAAAAATTTAACTTTTGTCGGGGAAGGACTTTTTCTTCTTTCCGACAAGTCAAAGATACAACCTCTGATAGGTGTGAAAATGAGTGACATTGAGCGGTGATAAACCTGCTTCAGTATGAGTGTTATCTGGTGACTTTTTAGTACTTTTATAGCATATAAAGAATCTAAAAAGTTATCGGAAAATGAAGAAAAATGTGAGTGATCAGGAATCGGATGCTGCCATTGAAGAATGGCCGGTGCGTCCTTACTCCAAGAGTGAATTGGCGCGTGCTTATGCACCCGAAATAGGAGAGCGTTCCGCGCTCAACCGTTTGTCTCGCTGGATACGTTTTAATGAAGCGTTGTATTCTGCTTTGAAGGCAACCGGTTATAGATCGACTCAGCAGATTTTTACATCTAAGCAAGTCGGCCTGATTTTTGAATATTTGGGAAGACCTTGAAGAAGTTGGAGAAGTGGAGAGTTGAGAGTGAAGGTAGTTGTACTTGCTGCTGCGAAGGCAGACGCTTGCGGCTCTGTCAGCCAACACTTGCACAAGTGAACGGTAACGAAGCCGCAAGCATAAAACTCTCAACTCTCAACTTCTCCAAGCCAAGGATTCCGGTCTTTGGTCATGATTTTGCCTTGTGCTTCAGCCACGATCTGTTCTTCTGACTCACGTTCATCGTAGCGTCCGCAAGTCTGACGAACATACAGTACGCTTCCCGTCTGGCACAGGTCTTGGTCGCGAACTTTCAGCATATCGAGTCGGGTGTAACTCCGGTCCTGTTCTTTGATTCGGGAGATGGAAAAGATGAAATCGGCGAGATTGGCCCAGTTGGCACTTCCCGAAATGGTGTACATATCTATGTCTTCCAGTTCGTTTTTTCCGTTCTGCTTTTTCAGGCTGCGCGGATGTGCCACGATGATTACCCAAATGTTGTTGTTGCGTCCCCATGCCTGCATTTGTGTCAGCATGGCTTTTATGGCTTGCGTTTCGGTGCTGTAGCGTCCCGTTTCCATTTCCATGAAGAGGTACGGGTCGATAATCAGATATTTCAGAGGAGCTGTCCGTCGCACTCTGTCTGCCCGTGCAATGATATTGGTCGGGGTAGGAGAGACTTCGTGCAGGTCGAGGTGCACCATGTGCGTGTTCAGGAAACTGACTATGGGTTGTAACTGCTCGCGGGTGTAATTGGCTGTGTTTACTTTGCCCAACATCAACTGGATGAGATGGGCGATATGCTTGTTCTTATCAGGCACTTCAAAAGATAGATAGCAGACGTAACGTCCGGTTTTGGCCATCAACCGGCAGGTGAGGTCGTTCAGGAAATCGGTCTTTCCGCTGTTGGGCTTCCCGGTGGTGATTATCAGTCCGCCTTGATCGGTGGGATGAAAAATGTGATCCGTCAATGGTCCGTATCCCACGTCGTAGCCGTGGTCGTATTCTCCATGCAGGGCGTCTAGAATTTCGTTAGTCCGTTCGCTTACGGTAATGATGTCTGAGGTGTGTTGCGCCTCTGCCGATTCGATGATTTCGCGCACCACATTGCTGCCATAGGTAGCAAGTACATCGGATATGTCCTTGCAGTCGCCTGGCAGAGTGGTGAGCAGGCTGCGGGCTCCGAAATAGTCGGTAAGGTGTTTGATAAGCGTACGTCCGGGCAAGTCCCGGTCTCCACAAATCACGATGTCACGAACCTGATCCAGCCAAGGCTCGAAGGCTTCGAAAGTTTTGGCTAAATCGCTGGCAGCCCCGTTGGGGACACTGATAGCATAGGGGTAACCGGTTTCTAGCAGAGTAAGTACATCTTTTTCGCCCTCGGTGACAATCAGTCGTGGAATATGCTCTTCGGATACCCGTAGAGGATTGATACAGTCGATATTATAAGGTGCGCAAGGTGTGGTTGGTGAGTCCTGGCTCCAGAACTTGGTATAACAGACGGGATTTTCTGTACCGACTGCGTTTCCGTCGCTTGTTGTTTTAATAGTCGACGGATCACACGAACGGTATTTGGCATTTACAGGTTGTCCGTTCACATAGTTTACGTATGCGATGCAGTGATACTGGGTTCCGGTGGCTTTTTTCTCATCGTCCTTGCCATAGCAGCGGTGTGTGAGACATCCGATATGAGCTTCGATTGCTTTTTCCAACGAAATGCCTTGGTCTGCGAGGTACCGTCTTGCTGCCAACTGATCCTGATCATTCGTTTCCGGATTATTGGTCAAGGATTTAATTCTGGAAAATACTTCGGGAGAGAGCTTTTTATAATCTTCGGGAATCATGGGTACTTCCGATGTGCTTTTTCCGTTGATTGTTGAGCTGTTACTACATGCTGCATCATTCCCTTTACCGGTGTAGTGAGTAGTTTTGCTTGTCCCTGTATAGTTTCCGCCGGTGTTGCCGATAAATGATGAATCGCTGTACGGCCGTTCTTCCCAGAAGTCCTTCAGCTTTCCGTTGAAGTCACATCCGGCGTAGAAGCAGTGGAAGGCTCCGGTTTTTTGGGAAATTGAAAGATGTTTTTTCCCGCATTTGGGACATTTGGCAACGAAATTCTGTCCCGCGTTCTTACGTTCGGGGAAGTCAGAAAGATAATAAAATGGTTTCATTATGATTTTTGATTTATAAATTATGATTTATGTAGATTTTATAAGCAGAACTATCTCAATTCTCCTCCTTCCGGAAGGAGGAGTCCCCGCAGGGGGAGGTGGTAGGTAAAACCCATTCCTTGCTCAGCACATTCCAAACCGCATTTCCGGAAGGTCTTGCTTCCGCATCAGCAGGAATATTCACCGCCCCTTCATCCTTGTCGTCGTAGAATCTCATTCCCGTCTCCGGGTCTGTCCATTCAAACTCATTGACCGGATGATTTTCGCGTTGATTCTTCTTCGTTTCCAGGGCCATTTGTTCCCGTTTCTGTCTGCTGCCTCGTGCCGCATCATTCAGCAAATGCTGTCCGTGCGCTGACTTCAGCAGATTACTCAACCAGCAAAGTCGTCCGGTATGGTTTGATTTCATAAACCGTGCCTGTCCTGCGAAATAGGGAATCAGCAATTCGTTGACCAGATAGACCAGATTTTCGCACGCGTGTTTTCGGGTAAGTCTTTCATGTATTTGGAACCAGTTGATGAGTGGTGTCAATATCTGCGCCTTTTGTGACGAATTCTCATTAATGAGATGGAAAAACTCTTTGGCAGCAGCCAAAGATTCTTCTGTAATAATATCTTTCTTCGAAGATTTATCTTCTAAAGTTGCTTCGCCTTTAGGCGAAAGCTCTTCGTCAGAAGAGTTCCCTTTAGTATATATATTATATATATTATCCACCGCAAGAGTTTGCGCAAAAGCTTGTGGTAAATTTAGTGATGATTGGGATGTTTTGCTATCCTCTTTTGTCTCTAATTTAGAATTCTCCTCATGACAGAGTGGAGAATAAAAGGCTTTTATTTGCTTCTGCCCTTCGTTCACAATGAATTTGAAAGACTGACTTGTCTTTACAGCTTCGATGAGCGATTGGGTGGTGGAAAATCTCAGTGACATCTTGATGTCGTAGAAGTTCTCTACCGGATAGATGTGCTTATCATTCATGTAAGCAGTCATTCCGAGGTACAGATCGAGCAGTTTGGGTATAGTGGAGTCTGTTATTTTTCGACTTCTCCATATCTTAATTATTTTTTGCAGTTCTGTAATGGAAATGGTTTGTTTGAGTGGTTTCATTGCTTGTTTGTTTTAAGAATTTGCGGTAAAGTTATGGAGAAAGAAAATAGCGATGTTACCATCATGTTGGTAATCCGTGTTAAATATTAACATTATTTTGAAGAAGAATATGAAAAAAGTAGTTTACATTTACAAGGCTTTTGGAAATAGCATGGCTCTTCTACGTAAGGTATCTGGAATTTCCGTAAAAGAATTGTGTGAAGGCTGTGGAATCAGTAATCGCACGTATTATCAGGTGATAATTGGGGAGACGTTAGCATAAGCTATTACATCCGGATCTTTCACTATTTGCGTGAGAATACGGATGAGGAGCGGTGTACTGAATGTCGCTATGCTATGGAAAAATACCTGTTGGATGCATGGTTTAGATGAAATTTTATCGTAACTTTGTAATCTAAGCAAGCAACCGGAATATATATGGAACAGCAAAGACAACTTTATCCGATAGGGATACAGACTTTCCAAAAGATACGGGAAGGTACTATTTGTATATAGACAAGACGGAGTACGTATATAAAATGACGCACTCCGCATCAAGCTATATATTCCTGAGCCGTCCTCGTCGTTTTGGGAAAAGTTTGCTTACCAGCACGTTGCATGCTTATTTTGAAGGTCGGAAGGAGTTGTTCGAAGGTCTTGCCATCGGTAAGATGGAGACGGAATGGAGCTGGTATCCAGTGCTTCATTTTGATATGAGCATGGCGAAGCATGTGGATAAGGAGCGGTTGGAACAAATGCTAAGCGTTCAATTGTACAGATATGAAGAAACGTACGGTAAAGTGAATGAGGAAGTGTCCTTGAATGATCGTTTTTCCGGACTTATCCGTCGTGTTTGCCATCAAACCGGGCGTCAGGTTGTTGTTCTCATTGATGAATACGACGCCCTCTTCTCGACGTAGTCCATGAAGAAAAGAATTTGCCTGTGCTTCGGGATGTGATGCGCAATTTCTATAGTCCGTTGAAAGCTTGCGATCCTTATCTGCACTACGTCTTCCTGACGGGTATTACCAAGTTCTCGTAACTGAGCATCTTCAGCGAGCTGAACAACATCAAGAATATCAGTATGGACGAATCCTATGCTGCCGTTTGCGGCATCAGTGAGGAAGAAATACGGACGCAGATGGATAGTGGGCCTGGACGTATTGGCCGCACGCATGGGATTGACCCGTGAAGAAGCCCTTGCGAAGCTGAAAGATAACTATGATGACTATCATTTCACTTGGCCGTCGCCCGACATATACAATCCTTTTAGCTTGTTGAACGCTTTTGCCGATGCCAAGATGAATTCTTATTGGTTCGGTAGCGGTACGCCTACCTATCTGATAGAGATGTTGAATAAATATCATGTAATCCCTCAACAGATTGGAGACCGAAAAGCGCTGGCTGAATCTTTTGATGCGCCTACCGAACGGATAACGAATATCACTCCGTTGCTTTATCAAAGCGGTTATATCACGATAAAGGGTTATTCTCCCATCACAAGCCTCTATCTACTGGACATTCCCAACAAAGAGGTGCGCCTGGGTTTGATGAAGAGCTTGTTGCCCGGTTATTTGCATCAATACACCACGGAAGGTCTTACCACAGTGGCACTACTGTACGAGGCTATCTACGAAGAGAGGCTGGATGATGGCCTGCTCCTGTTACAGACTTTTCTTTCTACGATTCCTTATTGTGAAAATACTGATTATGAAGGCCATTACCAGTCGTTGTTCTATACCATTTTCAGCTTGATGGGGATGTATGTGGATGTGGAAGTGCGTACTCCGCGCGGGTGTGTGGATGTGGTGATGCGTAGTTTGTCCGCTCTCTATGTGATAGAGCTGAAGCTGGATAAGAGTGCCGATGCCGCCATGGGGCAGATTAATCTGAAGAATTATCCCGAATGCTTTGAACTGTGCGGACTTCCGGTGGTGAAGGTGGGGATTAATTTCGATAGTGAACGGAGGACGCTGGGCGACTGGAAGATAGAGATGGTTCATTGAAAAGAATAATTTCCCTGAAAGTGTAATACTTATAATATAATTTTATTGTGGGTTGTGATACGTTGGAACGTTTACGACCGCATCATTAGTGCTTATAAGATAAGAAGCATACGTACTGATCGTGTACGTATGAAATCCATCCATTTTATTTTAATACTGCATTTTGTTAATACTCAAGAACGTTTTTTATGCGAATTGGAATTATTACTCAGCCACTACATACTAATTATGGTGGTCTGCTCCAAAATTATGCTCTTCAAAGTGTACTAAAGAAAATGGGGCATGAAGTGATTACTATTAATCAGGTAGGTTTTTATGTTCCCCTGTGGAAATTGATAGCATCGACTGTAAAGACACTTTTGGGTAGAGTGGTAGGTAGAGATAAAAAGTTTATTTCTATATTCGGTGAATATCGGCGAAAGTATGTGAGAAAAAATACGGTGAAATTTGTAGATAAATATATAAATACCACGATAAAGATTAAAAATAAAAAAATACTTTGTAGGGTTGCGAAATCCTTATGTTTGGATGCTTATATTGTGGGAAGTGATCAAGTGTGGAGACCTCTTTATAACACCGATTTATATACCTCCTTTTTAGATTTCACAGATTCGTTGCAAGTGAGGCGTATAGCTTATGCTGCTTCTTTTGGTGTTGATAATTGGGAATTCTCCGATGAGCAAACTGCGCGATGTCGAGAATTAATTCAATCATTTGATGCGGTTTCAGTCAGAGAATCTTCCGGCATAGAGTTGTGTAAACAATATTTAGATGTAAATGCGTATCATGTGCTGGATCCGACGATGTTGTTAGATGCGTGTGATTACGCAAAATTGGTGGAACAGGAGAATGAAAAAATAAGTTTCGGTTTCTTGTTGACTTATGTATTGGATAATGACAAAAACAAACAAAGTTATATTAATAATTTGGCAGCGGAGTTGAAGCTTCCGTCATTTTCTGTTATGCCGGAATTGGACTTGGATTCAGCGACCGCCAAGTGCCTTGAAAAGTGTGTATTTCCTTCGGTTACCAAATGGATTCGTGGTTTTATTGATGCTAAGTTTGTGGTTTGTGACAGTTTTCATGGAGTTGTGTTTAGCATTATTTTCAATAAGGAGTTTATGGTTTTTGGAAATGAAGAAAGAGGGATGGCTCGTTTCCGTTCGTTACTGAAGATGTTTGATTTGGAGGATCGGATTATTACTGATCGGAATGATTTTTCTGTGGTGGTAAAACCAATAGATTGGAATAGAGTGAATCGTATTAGAGAAGAAATGAAAGACTTTTCTATGAGGTTCTTGTTGAATTATTTAGAGGGTTGATTGATATGCTGAAGTTTAGTGTGATAGTACCTGTTTATAAGGCTGAAAGGTATTTGAGACGTTGCGTAGATAGTTTGTTGAATCAGACTTTTACCAATTTTGAACTTTTGTTGGTTGATGATGGCAGTCCGGATTGCTCAGGGGAGATTTGTGATAATTATGCAATAAAAGATAGTCGCGTTCGAGTATTTCATAAGGATAATGGTGGAGTCAGTTCCGCTCGGAATGTAGGAATAGATAATGCTAAGGGTGATTGGGTCCTTTTTGTAGATGCTGATGATTGGGTAGATAATAATCTTTTTGAAATAGCCGTTAGTGGATATGAGAAAAATAAATTTATTGATATAATCGGATTTGGGTTACATACAGTTGATGTAAACGGTGAAACGATAGAAGAATTATACGCTTATGATAAAACAAATACAAAATCAATAGATTGTATATCTGTAAATTATGGTTTTTTTACTTTTCTTTACAAAAAAGAAATTATAGACTTGTATCGTTTAAGATTCCCAATCGGCATAAAGGTTGGAGAAGATCAGAATTTCGCTTTAAAATATCTGACAGTGTCCGATAAGATGCTTATAATTGCTGATGTGAATTATTGTTATAGGAAACATTCTCAGTCTGTAATGAACCGTCAAATTGATTTGGATAAAATAAAAGATCATCTTCGTGTTTTGGATGACTATTTGGCCTTTATTAGACAGTTTAGAATTGAAAAAATACATCATAGTTTAACGCGCAAATTGGAAAGAATGTTGATCGGCTATTTTTATTATGCAAATAAATCGAATTTAAGTTTTTTCGAATTAATACAGCTCCGGAATTATTATAATTCATTTCTTAAACGCAATCTTAAATATAAGAAGTTGTTGATAGAGAGTCCTGTCTTGACATTCTGTAATTTTTGGATCATACTGGCTTACTTCCGTTTACTGATTTTTAAAAATGAATGAATTTTATGGAAAAAGAAACAAGACCTACTCAGTGTTTGATTTCAATAATTGTTCCGGTTTACGGAGTTGAGAAGTATATTGAAAAATGTGCGATCAGTCTTTTTGAACAATCATACGATAATATAGAATATATTTTTATTGATGATAAAACTCTGGATAATAGTATTGAAATTCTGAAAGATGTTATCAAGAGGTATAAGCGATTATCGTTGGGATTGAATGTGTTTATACATCATAATGAAAAAAACATTGGATTGGCTTCGTCTAGAAAGGTGGGTTACTCTCTTGCTAAGGGAGTGTATATTGCTAATATTGACAGTGATGATTGGATAGAACCAGATTATATAGAATTAATGGTTAGTACGGCAACTTCGTCGGGCGCTGAAATTGTATTATGTGATTTTTATTTAGACTGGGGAGATAGACGGAAAAGTGTTAAAGTTAATTATTCAGAGAATGCACTCGAACAGACAAGGCTGACTTTGAACACGATTTCTATGCCTTGTGTTTGTTTTAGGCTGATTAGCCGCAGTCTTTATGAGCGATCAGGCATTTTACCTGTCAGCGGTATTAATTTAGGCGAGGATTATCTGTTTTCCTCGTTAATTACGTATTATGCCTATTCGATAGCAAAGGTTGATAAACCATTATATCATTATTTTAGAAGCAATTCGACATCCTATACATCTACATTCAATGCAAGGCAAATAGATGATGTGGTTGAGACTTTTAAACGATTAGAGGAGTTTTATAAGGAAAAAAAGGGTTTTGAAAGTGATTTATTGCAAGGGAAGCTTGTGAAGAAAGGTGATTTGTTTTTGAAGTGCAGAACTGTTGAGGACGTTTTAAATGTAGACCGCTGTATTTACACCCCTTCTGAAATTTCACGAATTAGTATGATCCATAAGTTTATTTATTTTTTTACTTTCAAAAAGCGGTATAGATTGGCGTTGTCAGTTGTCATTATATATAGAAATATTATGCGAATAATTCAAATATTGAAGGGTAGATGAAGCACTTCCTGTTTTGCCTGATATCTGTGTTGCTCTATGTGTGTGCTCCCAATGAATATTCTTATGATTATTGTGTTTTAGCAAATATTTTATATTGTGGAGGTGTTTTATTTCATTTTAATTCATCTTATCGCACTATAATAAGCTTTGAAGGACTTTTTTCTGTCTCATTTTGGTTTGTAAATTTTGTATATCCTGTTTTTTACTATTTAGATAGACCTACTATTCTGTTTTTTAGTCATCCATTTAATGAATCTGTGATTACAAAATGTACTTGTTTGGCTCTTGTCGCTTATTCTTTTTTTTTGTTTGGAATAAGAAACTCGAAACTGAATGTATATGGAAAAGGACATTTTCAACTTGATACAGATGTTTTAAAGATTCGGATATTGGAAAATGTATCGTTTGCTACAATTTGCTTTTTTGTTCTATACGCTTTTTCAGGTGGTTTGTCTGTTCTTGATGATATGTATAGTGATGGACTCTCTAGCAGAAAAGGAATTTATCAATATTTTAATTTGTTTTTTCAAATCCTAGTGTTGGTTTATTCTTCAATGATTGTATTTGAAAGAAGAAAATTCCAAAAAAAAATTCATTTTGTTTTGCTTTTTGGAATGTTGATTCCCTTATTATTGGTTGGAAGTAGGACGCTTTTCCTTTATTCGGTTCTTATTTTGTTCTTTTCGCATAATGAATTCTTTTGCCGATTTAACATGATGAAAATAGTTCCTATAGCATTGCTGGGTATGATTGTCATGTATGCAGTGCTTTTGAACAGAAGTGGGCTTGATGTAAGTCAAGCGGTCGAGTATGTCAATGATTATCCTTTTGATGTTTTTATTGATCTTATTATTAACAATAGGAATTTATACGTTTTGTATGATTACACACAACTAGAAGGTGTGAGATTCTTAAAGGGACATATTGCTGATATCTTTGGGATACTTCCCGGTTTTGCTAACCTGGTGATTAATTTCTTTTACTCTGCTGAGTCTATTTTAACTTTGTCGTCAGGAGGTTTGACCACATATCTGGAATTTGGTTCTGATTCTGTCCCGGTGGGGTTAGGGACAAATATGGTTGGTGAAGCGTTTAGTGCTTTTGGGATAATTGGAGTTATGGTTATTTTCTTTTCAATAGGAAAGATAATATCTTTTCTTCGTAAAAAGGCGCGAGTAAGTTTATATTGTTATTATTTGTATTGTGTGTTTTTATCTTTTCCTGTTTTTTACCCGCGAGCAAGTTTCTTACCTAATCTTAGATTCTTTATTTGGGGACTGGCTATTCTTTGGTTAATGACTCATTATAAGATTTGTCTTAGAATCACGCAAAAAGGGGATTAAGTAAATGTGTTGAATAGTGATCGAATTTGCTTTTACTTTTAAATAGAACGGAATATGAAATTTGTTTACTGTATACAGGCGGTTTTTAATTCAGGAGGAATGGAACGAATCGTTATAAATAAGGCCAATTATTTGGCTAAAATTGGTCATGATGTTTCTATTGTGACAACTGAACAGAAAGGGCGTAAACCTTTTTTTGATATTTATCCTAATATTACTCTTTTTGATTTGCATATTAATTATGCAAATGACAATGATAGAACTTTTTTGTGGAAAATGTTTTCGTTTCTGATAAAAAGGGCTATTCATCGAAAGAGATTGACTACTTATTTAAAGACTAGTAAAGCTGATATTGTTATTTCAACATTTGGTAACGAAGCGAGTTTTTTGCCTAATATAAAAGATGGCAGTAAAAAAATTGCAGAAATTCATTTTTCAAGATTCTTTCGAATACAATTTGGTCGAAAGGGATTTTGGAGTTTAGCTGATAAGTATAGGTCAAGAAATGATTTGAAACTCGTAAAAAAATACGATAAATTTGTTTGTCTTACTTATGAAGATAAGGAATATTGGTCTTCTAACTATAATTTAGTTGTTATCCCTAACTTCATAAGTTATTATCCTTTAAAATGTGCAAGTTTAAAATCTCATACAGTTATTGCTGTAGGAAGATTATCTTATCAAAAAGGTTATGAACGGCTTGTTGATGCTTGGAAAATAGTGACTCAGTATCATCCTTTTTGGGTTTTAAAAATCTTTGGTTCGGGGGAAAAATATGATTATGTGAATAATTGTATTATAGAAAGTAATTTAGAGAAAGTAATAGAAATACATGAGCCTACATCGGACATACAGCAGGAGTATTTAAATAGTTCGATATTTGTTCTTTCATCTCGTTATGAAGGACTTCCCATGGTTCTTTTAGAAGCTATGTCATGTGGACTTCCAGTGGTTTCTTACGATTGTAAATGTGGTCCTAAGGATATTATAAAGGATGGAGTAGATGGCTTTTTAGTTCGTGAAGGCAATATTGATGATTTGGCTAGGAAAATAATGTTGTTGATAGAAAGTGAAGATTTACGTAAGCAAATGGGTACGAAAGCTTATCAAAAATCTAAATTATATTCACAAGAAACTATAATGACAAAGTGGGAAGAGGTGTTTGAAAGTGTAGTACGATAGCGTAAAAGATGTTTGTATATATGATGGATAATTATATAGAGAAATGTATAATACATACACTTTTCATTAGGATTGAATATGTTGTAAAGCTAGTTCGATTTTTTTTTAATAAAATAGGGGGAGAATTGAAAAGTTTTTTGATTGATGGCGAGCTTAAGTCATGGTGATCTGATAAATGTTTTTAGAATAGGAATAGTGTTTTTGAAAAAATACAGTATTGAATCTGGTAACTTATACTGGTAATTTATGAAAATATTTCATGTTATAGAAAGATTATTTAAATATGGCGGGGCGAATGTTGCATGTGTTGACATTGCTACTAGAGAAATGCTTTTCGGTAATGATGTTGCTATTTTCTCTACAAGTTCATCGCATGATGACAATCTGGTAATTCCTTCTCAAATAACAACTTTTATATGTAAGCGAATTAATTCCTTTTTTAGATTGAGCTATGTTGAAAATTTGAATGCCGAAATGAAAAAAGCGATTGATGAATTTCATCCGGATATAATCCACGTACATGCATTATGGGATCCATTAATTCATGTTGCAATTAAATACGCCTCAATGAAAAACATTCCGATAGTACACTCTCCACATGGAATGTTGACACCATGGGCTTTATCTAATAAAAAAAATAAGAAAAGAATTGCATGGCGATTGTATCAGCATGTTGATTTAAAGAAGGTATCATTATTTCATGTTACTTGTGAAGATGAAAAGCAAGATTTACTTCGTTTGGGCTTCAAGCAACCTGTAGAAGTTATTCCATTGGGTATGGACATTCCTTCTGTTGACTTAAAAAACAAGGACGACTTAAAGTTAATTCTATTTATGTCACGCATTCACCCTAAAAAAGGGTTGTTGAATCTTGTGGAAGCTTGGAATAGGATTCGTAATCCTCAATGGCAAATAATTATTTGCGGACCAGATGATGACTCTCACCAGAAAGTTGTTGAAGATAGAATTAAAACATTAAAGTTGAATTCATTTTTCGAATTTAAAGGTTCTGTAACGGGAAAAGCTAAAGAAGATTTATTGAATAAATGTAGCTTGTTTGTACTTCCTACTTTTAGCGAGAATTTTGGAATTGTAGTTTTGGAGGCTTTAGCGCATGGTATGCCTGTGATAACAACAGTGGGAAGTCCATGGCATAGCATTGAAAAGTATGGAGCTGGTTGGTGGATAGAGATAGGAGTAGAACCATTGTATAAAGCATTAGATGAGTTTATAAAAATGGATTTTCAGGAAAGATTAAAAATGGCGTATAATGCCCAAACATTAGCAAAAGACAAGTACTCATGGGATACCATTATTTTAAATATGTTAGATGTATATAAAAAAGTTATAAGTAAATATCATGAGTAAGATTTTGATAACTGGTGCTTCTGGTTTTATTGGGGAGAATTTGTTGGAGGATCTTTTGCTTAAACAGCATATTGTTATCAACATTGATAATAACCCTCCTCGTAATACATTTCATAAGCAATTTTGGCATAATGTGAATATTAATAATTATACCAAATTTAAGCAAGTTATATCAGATTTTAATCCTGATTATATTATCCATTTAGCGGCTCGTACAGATCTAGAGGGAAGAATACTTGATGATTACTCTGCTAATATTAATGGAGTGGAAAACTTGATGCAGATTGTAAAAACACTTCCAAATCTAAAGAAAGTAATAGTAACTTCATCTATGTTAGTTTGTCACACAGGTTATTACCCAAAAGATCAATTTGATTATGCTCCTAATACATTGTATGGGGAGAGTAAGGTTGAAACGGAGAAAATAGTATGGGATAATAAGCCTCAATGTGATTGGGCAATTATTCGCCCTACTTCCATTTGGGGACCATGGTTTGGAGTTCCTTATCGGAATTTTTTTGATATGGTGATATCCCGCAAATATTTCCATATAGGCAGGAAAAGTTGTACTAAAACCTATGGTTATGTAGGTAATGCTGTATATCAGATAGAGCAAATTTTGTTTCATGAAACTTTGAATGAGGCCCAAAAGGTATTTTATATTGGCGATAATCCTCCAACTAACATCGAGACATGGGCAAATGAGATAGCGGCAGAGTTGAACTCTAACATAAAAAGAGTACCATTTTGGATGTTAAAAACCGCTGCTTATTTCGGTGATCTGTTGAAGCTATTTAATATAATTTTCCCTATGACTTCATTTCGGCTTAAAAATATGACAACGGATAATATCATTGATTTATCAGAAACATATAATATAGCTCCCAATCCTCCTTATTCTCGAATTGATGGTATAAAAGCCACTTTACAATGGCTTAAAAAATAAATCAGATAATAATTTATGAAAGTCTCTCTTGTTACTGTTACATTTAATAGTGACCAAACTCTTCGTGATACTATTCAGTCGGTGCTTAATCAGACCTATTCAGATATTGAGTATATTATTATTGATGGTCTGTCTAAAGATAATACGGTTGATATTATCCGCAAATGTGAGCCGCAGTTTCAAGGGCGGTTGAAATGGATAAGTGAAAGAGATAATGGTCTTTATGATGCCATGAATAAAGGTATTCGTATGTCGACTGGTGAGATTGTCGGTATTATTAATTCAGATGATTTTTATCATCGGAGAGATATCATTTCAAGGGTTGTAGAGGCTTTTCGAAATGAGAAGACTCAAGCAGTTTATGGAGATGTGCGTTTTGTGAATCCAGATAATCTGGATAAAACTGTACGTTATTATTCGTCTCGGAATTTTTCTCCTAGTCGTTTTCGGTATGGTTTTATGCCTGCTCATCCCACTTTCTTTACTTATCGGAAATATTTCGAAGAATTCGGATATTATAAGACTGATTATCATATAGCAGCGGATTATGAATTGCTGATTCGTTTTCTGTATACACATCAATTGAAGTCAAAATATCTTTCTCTGGATTTTATGAAAATGAGAACTGGTGGTGCAAGTACCGCCTCTATTAAGAGTAATATTTTACTAAATAAGGAAATCGTTCGTGCATGTAGTGAGAATGGGATTTGGACATGCATGCCATTGCTGTTTCTGAAATATTTTATAAAAGTGTTTGAATTGTTTTTAACGAAAGAATAATGAAAAAAGTAGCATTACTAACTGGAATCACTGGTCAGGATGGTTCCTTTCTTGCCGAGTTTCTAATAGAAAAAGGGTATGAAGTTCACGGTATTCTCCGTCGTTCGTCTTCATTCAATACTGGTCGTATCGAACATTTATATCTGGACGAATGGGTACGTGACATGAAGCAACGACGCTTGGTCAATCTTCATTATGGAGATATGACGGATAGCAGTTCTCTTATTCGCATTATTCAGCAGGTGCAACCAGATGAGATTTATAATCTTGCTGCTCAGAGCCATGTGAAAGTATCTTTCGATGTTCCTGAATATACGACTGAAGCGGATGCAGTTGGAACACTTCGTATGCTGGAGGCTGTTCGTATTCTTGGTTTGGAGAAGAAGACTAAGATTTATCAGGCTTCTACATCGGAACTTTATGGTAAAGTTCAGGAAATTCCCCAGAAAGAAACTACTCCATTCTATCCTCGTAGCCCATACGGTGTAGCGAAACAATATGGCTTCTGGATAACCAAGAATTACCGTGAGAGTTATGATATGTTTGCAGTGAACGGTATTCTTTTTAACCATGAAAGTGAACGTCGTGGAGAGACTTTTGTAACCCGTAAGATTACCCTTGCTGCTGCCCGTATAGCTCAAGGCTTCCAAGATAAGCTGTATTTAGGTAATCTGGATGCCCGTCGTGACTGGGGATATGCAAAGGATTATGTGGAGTGCATGTGGCTGATTCTTCAGCATGATACTCCTGAGGATTTTGTAATCGCTACAGGTGAAATGCATACAGTTCGTGAATTTGCTACGCTTGCCTTTAAGGAAGTAGGTATTGAACTTTGTTGGAAAGGTGAAGGTGTTAATGAAAAAGGTGTTGATTCGAAGAACGATAAGGTTCTTGTTGAGGTTGATCCTAAGTATTTTCGTCCTTGTGAAGTGGAACAATTATTGGGTGATCCGACAAAAGCAAAGACTCTGCTTGGTTGGAATCCAACGAAGACCAGTTTTCCTGAATTGGTGAGAATAATGGTGGCGCATGATATGCGTTTTGTAAAGAAGTTATATCTCAAATCGCAGATAACGGAATAAATCTTTAAATTTTCCATGAATATACTTATAACAGGGATTTACGGTTTTGTGGGGTCTAATCTTATAGCGGCTTTATGTGAACATCATACCCTCTATGGGCTTGATATCATTTCTCCGGAAAAGAAGGGAGTTGTGAAGACTTTCTCGTGGAAGGATATTGAAACTACTTCTTTTCCTATGCAGCGTTTACCTCACTTTGATGCAATTATTCATCTAGCTGGTAAAGCACATGATACAAAGAACCAATCTGTTGCACAGGCATATTTTGATATCAATACAGGGCTAACACAGAAGATTTTTGATTTCTTTCTGGAATCTACAGCTAAAAAGTTCATATTCTTTAGTTCAGTGAAGGCTGCTGCCGATAGTGTAGTAG
>PPYE01357321.1_pt1 | contig 25600 bp, 18 predicted proteins | sample 1559881 | NCBI WGS metagenome assembly PPYE01 (sample SAMN08240022, study PRJNA423297) | Human gut metagenome, whole genome shotgun sequencing project. | reverse complement strand
GTATATATACCATTCATAACAATAATTGTTTAATGTGTGCAAAGGTACTACAAATCATCGAAAATACGAAGGATTTGTCCGAAAACATCGTGTTTTAAATGGAAAAAAGTCTGTTTTGAGTGCTTTATACCACTTTTTTGCATAATAAGTGAAAATAATTGAGAAAAAATTTGGTGGTTTCAAAAAATAGTAGTACCTTTGCACTCGCTTTTACGAAATGGATGCACCCTTAGCTCAGTTGGTAGAGCAACTGACTCTTAATCAGTGGGTCTAGGGTTCGAATCCCTAAGGGTGTACAAGAGAAAACTCCGAGGAACTTTTGTTCTTCGGAGTTTTTTTATTTTCAGCGATGCTTCTTGTTTTGAATAGGCGTTGCTTCTTGTTTTGAATAAGCGTTGCTTCTTGTTTTGAATAAGCATTGCTTCTTGTTTTGAATAAGCATTGCTTTCAGCGATGCTTCTTCCTACACTCAGGGCATTCCCCCTTGATGACGAAAGAGATGGAGTGAGGGAAGAAACCTTCGGGCAACTGGAAACTCGGAATATTGATGTCTTCCATACAGAAAGAACGCTGGCAGGATTCGCAATAAAAATGAATATGACCATCGTGATGATCACATGCGCCGTCCTCTTCGCATATCTCATAATTCAGGATACCTCGTCCGTCCTCAAAAGCATGAACCACGTCATGCTCCAGAAAAAGCGTAAGCACACGGAAGATGCTCGACTTGTCCATCGTCACCATCTTTCGTTCCAGCATGCTGAGGCTCTGGGGATGAGAGTCGCTCTTCAAAGCTTTTATCACGAGTATACGGTTGGCTGTCGGTTTGATACCCTTTGCCTCCAATTTTTGGATAATATCTTCTGTTTCCACCTTATTATATATATGTATTTGTTATTATTTTATCTATCTAGGTGCAAAGATACGAAATATAATAAGATATTTGCGCTTTTTTATTATAAATATTTGCTTTTTTCTTCTTTATGTTCTCTATTCTCTATTTTTTGAAGTACCTTTGCACTTCAGAACGCAGAATAAGAATTTATAAAAGAGATAACAATGAATCAGAAAACTTTTAGAAACCGAATGAGCAGCGTGAAGTCTGCCTTCGGACTAATGCTGCTTTTGTTGATTCTGCCTTTGCAGATATTGGCGGCAGAATTAGGAGAGGCTGGTAAGCGATTGGCAGCTTTGCCAGGAGTAAGTGATGTGGAAACACTGAAGAGTACACATTTCCCGGAGAAATATATGTTCTTCATCAAGCAGCAATTGGATGGCAAGGATGCTTCCAAGGGTACCTTTGAACAGAGAGTGGTGCTTTGCCATCGTGGATTCGACCGTCCTACCGTTCTCGTGACAGAAGGATATGATGCCAGCTATGCCTTGCGTGAGGGATATATCGAGGAACTTTCCAAACTCTTCGATACCAATATCATCACCGTGGAGTATCGCTATTTCGATAAGTCGATGCCTAATCCTTGTAACTGGGATTACCTTACCGTAGAAAATTCGCTTTACGACCTGCATCATGTGAACAAAACCTTGCATGCGATGTATAAGGGCAAGTGGATTGCTACCGGTATCAGCAAGGGTGGACAGACAACAATGTTCTATCGTTCTTATTTTCCTGATGATGTAGATATCTCAGTACCATACGTAGCACCGCTCAATAAGGGTGTAGAGGATGGCAGACATGAGAAGTTCCTGCAATATCAGGTTTCCACAAAGGAGAACAGACAGAAGGTGCTCAATTTCCAGTTGCTTCTCTTTAAGCGCAAGGCAGCCTTGTTGCCAATGTTCGAGAAGTATTGCAATGAGAAGAAGTATGTCTTTAATGCTCCATTGGCAGAGATTTTCGACTTCTCGGTATTTGAATATGCTTTTGCTTTCTGGCAGTGGGGTGAGGATATCAATCAGATTCCTGCAAGTGATACGGATGACAAAAAGGTGTTTGATTACTGGATCAATATGTGTGAGCCAAGCTATTTCACCAATTATAATGCTACCGCTTCGTTTGACGTGCAGGCTGCAAGAGAGTTGGGATATTATGGCTATTATACCAAACCGTTCAAGAAATATCTCAGCATCAAGACGGCTAAGGGATATCTGAAGCGATTGATGGTACCAAAGGGTGCTGAGAATGTGAAGTTCTCGCCAGCGCTTTACAATCATACTGTCGACTTCCTGACCAAGAACGATCCGAAGATGGTATATATCTATGGTGACATTGACCCATGGGGAGCATCCGGTATCTACGGTTTGCCGTTCACCAAGAACAAGAAGAACCTGCATGTATATATGTGTCCTGGTGGTTCGCACAAGGCTCGCATCCTTTCATTCCCTGAGCCAACAAGACAGGAAATCATCAACTTGATTAGTGGATGGTTAAAGGAATAAGTCTTACGCGAAAAAGTTTTTTTCTCGAAAAAAGTCTCATAGTCTCATTTTCTGTTGAAAATATTGACTTAAAGGCTTGATGGATAGAAAGATAACAAAATGATACTTCTCGGTTTTAGAGCCGAGAAGTATCATGAAAGTATCATAGAAGTATCATGATTTTTACTTTTTCTTTACAAGGTACTTCGCTTTTTATTCTTTTTTAATTCGTTTTTGATGTTTAAAATCAAAATAACAATCAATCAACTCACCGGCATTGAGTGCCCAAATCCAGGCTCTCAATTTGGGCACTCGATGCCCGCGGTACGGGCAATCAGTACCCATCACTTGTTCTCTCGATGCCCACCACTTGGTCTCTGAGTGCCCGTCTGATGGGCACAGATAGACCGCTTAACGGGCTGTGACAGACCTATTTATGATCATTATTTCTAGTCCTACTTGTCAGTTTTTTACCTTATTCCTAATTTGTATTGACATACTTTATAAACTGGAAAAGTAGACACTATCGGTTTTATAAAACTGAAATACTAGACACTTGTAACGGTTAGATTTTAGTGAAGTCAATCTCATCAGAGAAGTGCTCGAACTCAACATCCTTATATCCGTATCGAGCGAAGAGTTGCTTGATATATTTCTGCTGTTCCGGCAAGAGTTTGAGTTGTCCCAGTTTGTATCGATAGTATTGTCCTTTGCTGCCGAGGTAGTCTCTCATTTCAGCACGCAAGGAAGGAGCGTCTTTCACTTTCATTTCAGCAAAGAGTTTGTCGAATCCCCATGCCATTTTCACGACACGGAGTGGTGCGAAGTACTTGCATTTCCCGTTTTTGAGAGCATTAGGGAAGATGGCGTCTCCTCTATCAGTCTCCTCGTTTTTGTAGAGTGCAGAGAGATAGTGTATGCATTTGTCTTTCATCGGACATGGTTCGGTGAAGCAATAGGTGATGTTGCTAGGTACGTTTCCGTACTTAAAAGCCTTTTTCAATAATTCCTTTTCATCCATGTTTCGTAAGTATTTAAATAAATAACTTTCTCTCTTAACGCAGAAAAAGTGTATTTATTGCCTTGAGCATGAGTGTTTTGTCTTTTTTCTATTTCCCATGAGCATAAGTATTTTATCTTTTTTCATGCTTATTTTAAACACATTTCGGCATATTTTTCTAGCACCAAGCCCGATTTTGATGATACTTCTCCTTGATTTATGATACTTCTATGATACTTCTCCCTCCATTTTTTAGAGAAGTCTCATTTTGCTAAAGTATTGTATATTAATGATATAATCCTGTATTTTTGTCGAAGAATGATACTTTGATACTTTTTTCGAGAAAAAACTTTTTTGCGTGAGCAAAGGAGATGTTGTGGAAAAATGCATAGAATTTTCTTTCTTTTTTAACAAACTTGCTTCCAGACTTTCTTTGTGTCAATACCTGTCTATCTATTTTCTGTCAATGCGAATATATGTTTTTTATTAGGTGTGCTCCCTAACACATAAACTTTTCAAAAGAATTTTAGCTAAAAATTTTGTAGAGTCGATAATAATTGCTACTTTTGCAGTAGAGTTTGAGCGAACGGAAAAGAACGGGCGTGATGACGACTCGAATTAAAGAGCGTATTGACGTTATCCTAATATTGAAATGTGGTAGTTTCGAAATCTGCAGGATGATAAGCAATACTGCTCACGCATAGGATTATTGTACCCTTTTGTAAAGGGGATAATATACTTCTAAGCGTGGGCTATTGTTTGTTGCATGCAGATGGGTTCTACCACAACCTCAATATTTGTGACATACAATAGTTCCACGCTTTTTCCATTATAAAACTTTACTAAAAATTATGTTATGAAGAAATTTTTTCATAAATTATGTGATTTCGCATTAGCACTGCTAGCCTTAATGACTATGAGCGCTTGTTGTGGAGGGTTGAATACTCTCAACGATCCACATTTTACAGAAGAAGGAACGCTGATTAAGAAACCTTCTTTTGCAAAGCTTGATTATAATTCAGTTATTCATTTTTATGTAGAATCTTCTGGTAGTATGAATGGCTTTTTTAGAGCAGGTCAACCTACAGGATTTAAGCAGGATGTTTATGAAATAATGAGTTATTATTCTCCTATAACAAAGGATGTGAATATTATGACTAATGATGGAAGTGTTGCTGGGCAGTTATCTTTGGCTCAATTCCAAACAGCAATGAATACTGGTGCGCTGGAATGCAATGCTTCTACGCAAGTTCCTGTTATGTTACGAAATATTGTCAGTCGATTGAAAAAGAATGATGTGGCAGTTCTTATTTCCGATATGAAATATAGTCCTGTTGGTTCAGCAGCTCCGGCAGTGTTGCTTACTCAGTATGCTGCAGAAGTGGCACTAATAGCAGGAAAATCTCAAAAGGCTTATTCGTTGGTATGCGCAACTTCTAATTATATAAACAAAGAAGGAAGCGTTGTTACCAATGAGTCGCCATATTATTATTTGATAGTTGGTGAGCAAGATAAGGTATCTGCTGTTCGTAATGGTATCGCTATTATGTTGCAGAGACAGAAACGATTTGTTGACAATCTGGAGATAGGCTATAAGTATGCTTCTTGCCCTTATGATTTTGGTGTTCCTAAAAATGTTGTTCGATTAGAAAAACAGCCAACTTTTTATGGATATGGTGAGACAGTTGATGAATGTGTAATACCTTTGAAATTGAAGTTGGAATCATACAGATGGCTTATGTCGAATAAGGATACCTTGAAACAATGCTTTACATGCAAACCTAAATATGGTTCGACGGTAAGTATTGAAAGTTTCGATGTGGAAGAGTGCAACAATGTAAATTTGGAACTGAAGCGTTCAGCTGTGGCAACCATAAAAATAAAAGTATCAAACATGCCTTCTGATATGGAGGTTTTGGAGTGGAATATTAATATACCATACGCCAAATCCACTACTATGGGGAAGTTCTTGGATGACTCCAAAGGGGAGAACGATGTTACTACATCTTATTCTTTGACAAGTTTTATACGTGGCATAGGTCAGGGCGGAGTTGTGAACTACCAGCCAAAACCAAATTATATATTGATTTCTAAAAATAGTTTATAGTTATGCATTTGTTGAAATTTTATCAGCTGTTGATAGGAAATAAAGCTAGTTTCTTGCAGTCTTATACAGGTGAAGGACAGGAAGATTTATATAGACAGGCAGGTTTGTTTTGGGATAAACTGGATAGCTTGGCTATAGTCTTCTTATTATTGTTCTTTCTTATAGGAGTTTTGGCGGCTTGGTATTATTATAAGCCTTTCAATGAGCAACCTAATCGCCATTATTTGCCAAAATATTGGTGGAGGTTCTTTATAGCGAGCGCAATCGTAAGTTTTTTAGTAACGTTTGGGGCAGCTTTGTGCATAGCTTATCCTCGAATAAATGGAACAAAGACTGTAGAAATAAGCATTGCTTTACAGAATGCTGTTCTTACTCTAGTTATTTATTGGTTGGCATCTGTCTTCATTTGTAAAAAGTGTACAACTAATGCCTATCGAATGTTTTTATAAACTTCAAAAGTTAGATAGAAATGAAGAAAGTTTTTGTATTTTGTATAGGTGGAACTGGCGAACGTGTGATGAAAAGTATCACTATGCTGATGGCTGCTGGTATGAGTACTCATGGCTATACTGTCGTACCTATTATTATAGACCCACATTTGGATTTAGATGAAAAGAAAAATCTGCAAACTCTGATAGATAAATATGTAGAGATTCATCAAGAGGCATCTGAGGACCGAAAAAGTCCAAAGGGTTTCTTTGAGGCAGAAATGGCTCTTATCAATACTTTAGATACTCAAACTAATAATACCAATAAGGCAGCGGGCGAAAATCGCTCTTATGCAGAATTTTTAAATATTGGTAGTCTTGATACTAAAAGTATTAATAATTTCTTGATACAGACTTTGTACTCTACGGAGAATTTGGATAATCATTTGTCAGTTGGTTTCAGAGGTAATCCTAATGTTGGAACGGTTGTGCTTCAAGAAATGTTGGAAGGAGCTTCATGGTATAATGCTTTCAAAACTCATTGTGGAGAAGAGGATCGAGTCTTTATTATAAGTTCTATTTTTGGAGGTACTGGAGCATCTGGCTATCCGCTTTTGGAAAGAAAAATTAGAAATACCGTTGATTCTCAGACTGTTTCTGATGTATTTATGGGTGCAGTAACGGTATTGCCATATTATGGCTTGACCGATCCTAAGAAGAATAAAAGTAAAATAGATTCAGCAAATTTTATGACCAAGGCGAAGGCTGCACTTACATACTATGAACGTACAGTGAAGTCTGATTTACTATATTATGTAGGTGAAACAACCTTGCAGGCATTTCATGAGAATAACGAGAAAACTCAACCGGATGAGGCGAATTTTACAGAACTTGTTGCTGCTACAGCTTTGTTTGATTTCTTGCAACGTTCCAGGCCTCAGCAACGACAGTATCTGACTCGTGCAATTGAAAATGATGTTGCATCTTTGGATTTGGCTTCTGCTGGTAGTGGATATGCTTCTTTGGTTAAGTGTATTGCAGACTACAGTATATTGAATACATTATTAAAGGTGTTGCCAAATGAAAAGTATTTCCCATTGAAGCAAAGTCGTGGTTTTGATGCTAGTTTCTATAAGGGATCTCTTTCTAAGGTGATTTCTTTCTCGGAGTCTTTTGAAAAATGGTATTCTGAGTTGTCTGCAAAGAAGAGGGCGTTTGCACCTATTGCAGATATTAATCCATCTAACATGGTTAATATCATTAAGAATAGTGTAGAATTGGAGGCTAAGGACGATTCTTTCTATTTATTGGAAATGATCAAGAGCTCAAATAAGGGAATGACAAACAATAAAGTTCGAAATTTCCTGGAATATGCCTATGAGGCAATAAATACTTTCACTCAGAAAATAAAATAAATATGGCAAGTATAGATTTAAATATAATAGACCGTGGCATTCAGGGAACCGTATGGACTCCCCAGGATACTGGTATTCAAGCGACCAATTTAGATAAAGTCAAGGAACAACGCACTGATAATAGTGGTGCTTTGAATTCTTTGCCAACACCTTTTGCGCGCTTTTTTGTCGTACAAGAGGCTTTTCGCCGACTGACAGAGGAAAAGCGTAATTCTACAGTTCATGCAGGTTTGGCTTATACCAGATTAGTTTCCGATTGTCTTGATGTCTTTGAGTTTCTTTTTAATAAAAAGTATCATGAAAATCAATGGGGTGATAACGTTAAAATTGTAGTTAAAGAGTGGAATAAAGCAGTGGAAATGAAGGAACTTCATGATAAAGTTCCTATCTTGTATAATGCTCTTAATTCTATTTATGATGAAGATATAAAAGAGGATAAATTGTTCTTTGTTATTTTAGAGAAGGATGGCAAGGAATATCTTCTTGGTACTAGTTCTCCTATGACAGGATTTGTGACTCCACCGGATATGGACAAATCGGATGTTTCTAAAAATAATACATCGTCAATTAAGTTTCAGGGGAGCTTGTATGAGACTTTGGAAATCAATCGTAAAACCAAAGGACAGTATTTTCGTGATATTCTTTTGTTGGAAGAAAGAGATAAGGATTTCAAAAATTATATGTATCAGCTGTTTAGTGGTTCCAACTTGGATAGCCGATATGATTATTTGCGAGATTATATCCGTGAGTTTAAAAATGATCCTGATATAAAGAATAACTATTCGATAAAAACGAATGAAGTTCTGACGTTGTTCAATTCTGAATTGATTATTAATGGATTGAAAGTAGGATATAATGATGAGACTGATGTTAATGATTTCTTTTTGCCTACACTTATCAGACTTCCTTATCGCTTGAATCGCAAGAATTTCGTAGGTATTAAGTATGAGCGCGAAGTTAATAAACGTACGTATGATTACCTGCTGCCATTAAAGAGCGAAGCTTTGTCCTATTTGGATCAAGGCTTGGCAGAGTGTGTCTGTCAAGTTAAGCCATATAGTGTTGTTGTTAAGTTTAAATATAAAGGTGAGGAGTATTTGAAAGAATACAGTGAACAGGACGAAATTCGTGATCTTTCCAAAGATAATCATTCCGTAAATGTAGGATTGTTTCCTAATATATTGTCACCTGTAGATACTGAGAATAATTATTTCAAATTGGCATTGGCTGTTGCTGACAATAATAATGGTGAAGGTGAATGGCATACTTTGAAGATACAAGATACTGCTATTGAATTCTACAAAAAGGATGCTGTTGGTAATTATGTAAAGATAAATGAGGCTGATGCAGAACGTGCTCAAAATGGCGTTGAAATACCTGTTGTACGTTCTAAACAAGGTTCTGGAGTTGGAGCATTAGCATGCAGTACGAAGTATTATGAGTTGTTCAATACAGCTTTTGATGCTATGAAGTTAACTATTGGAACAGATTGCGGTTTCTTGTTGCCTCAGTGGCGAAGAGCACAGCGTACCAATAATAGTTATACTTATGCAATAGATTTGGGTACATCTAATACGTTTATTTCCAGAACGGATAATAATGCTAATGATGTACCAGAAATGTTTGCAATGAAAGAGAGTATGGTTTCTTATCTGCAAGATAATGACAGTAATGCGCAGTATTCAGAAGTTGCAAATATAGAAGACTCGATGGGAGAACCTATATGTGATATGATGAAGACAGAATTTGTACCTCCATTTATAGATGGAGTGGATTATAAATTCCCAATCCGTACAGCAATCTGTAAGGCTCGTAATATCGTAGAACAGCCAAAGTTATTTGATAATCATAATATAGCATTCTTCTATGAGAAGATGATGGAAACTACATTCCAGGAATGTAAGACCGATGTTAAATGGGAAGAAAATGAAGATTGCATCAAAATATTTATTCAGGAATTGCTCTTGATTATCAAGTGTGATGTTTTACAGCATAATGGCGTGTTGAATCAAACAAGTTTAATATGGTTTAGACCATTAAGTTTTTCTGGAAATTCTAAGCGTATCTATGAAAGATGTTGGAAGAATTTAGCTCAAGAGATTCTGTTTACAGGTGATGTGACTTGTTATACAGAATCTGAGGCTCCATACTATTATTTCAAGAAGATGGATTATGTAAAGAACACAGATTCTGTAATGATTGTTGATATAGGTGGAGGCTCAACTGATTATGTGTATTTTAATGAGAACAAGCCTATTGCTGCATCTTCTGTTCATTTTGGTTGTGATATATTATGGGGTAATGGTCACAAGGAATTTGATAATATCAGAGCAAATGGTATCTATCAGAAATACATTGGTACCTTGAATTGGGGCAAGAATGATAAGCTTCGTCTTTTGGAATCAGAGATGAAAGCTAATAAGCAATGTTCTACAACTGATATTATTAATTTCTGGTTGAGTAATAGCAAGAGCAATGATATTATGGATCGTTTGCACAATGATTATTTACCATTGTTTGCTTACCATTTTACGGCAATTATGTATTATGTTGCCAAGATGTATAAGTTTGAAAAATTTGCATACCCACGTTCTATTGTGTTCAGTGGTAATGGTAGTCGTTACATTGATAACTTCATTACGGAAGATGTGGCTTTGATAGAGGATATCGTGACAGCTATTTTCTCAAAAGTATATGGACAAGTTGAAACAATTCATGTCGTGATGCCTAAAACTCGAAAAGAAAGTACTTGTTATGGTGGACTTTATCGTTCAAAAAGTGCTGTTGAAGCACCAAACTTGATATACCATGGTGTTGATAAAGAGTATGAGAATGTTGGACAGATGAATAATGATCCGTCGTTACAGTCTGGATTGTTAGAAAACTATAAAGAGATGAATGACTTGTATTGCTCTGTACTTGATATATTGAAGAGACATGGAGTCGTTGACAATTCGGTTGATTTGAATCTCTTCAAGAATAATGTAAAATTGGGATATGATGAGAATCTTAGTACCCATTATCGTTCAGATGTAAAAGAGAAATATACTAATGACGATGATGTATGCTATGATGCAGTATTCTTTATTCCTGTTATTGATAAAATTTTCGAACTTACAACAATAGTTTAGTATGGATACAGAATATATTGTACAGTTGGCTCTTTCTTTAAGTATCTCTATTTGTATGGCAATATGGTTTATTGTAAAACAAACCAAAGAGTACCATATAAACATGGAGGCAATAGAGCATTTAAAAAACTTTTTTTCGAAGAAGGAAGGATATTCAACTTATGATAGTATAACGGTTGACGCTGATACAGATAAGTCTACAATGAATGTTGTCATTAAAAATGTAGCAAATGATGACGCTGAATTGAAAAGTCTGATACAGGACATTAATGCGTATATACGAAAAAGTAAGGGAACCGTTGCATTCTCGATTATTCAAAACAAGACGGAACGTCGAATCTCTATGTTGTATGAAATCGCAACATCAAAGTTGTCTTTTCCTACACATATAGGTTTGATGGGTACTTTTGCGGGTGTCTTTGTTGGATTGTTAATGTTTCTTGGAGGAACGTTGTATTCTGGAGAAATCACAGATGCAAATATTCAGAGTTTGATAGCCGGAGTGTTAGTATCAATGATTACTAGTTGGTGTGGAATTTCTAGATTGATATCGAGCCACCGTGCGGCTAGCGAGGCGACTAATCAAATCGACAGAGACAAAAATGAATTTTATGAGTGGGTACAGAACGAGTTGATGCCATCTGTTGATGTCAGTATGGTTGAGGCAATAGGTAAGCTTCATGAGACTATTGATCAGTTTGAACCTACGTTCTCGAAAGTGATAGTAGAGTTTAAAGATGCCTTCAAGAATGTGACAGGTGCATTTGGAAATGAATTCCGTCAGAGTGTGCAAGTTGTGGCTTCTGCTGTTGACACAATGGGACAAAATATGAATAAAGTCAATAAAAACATTGAACTTCAGGGTGAATTGCTTGCAACAATTAAGAGTAATCAATTGATAAGGGGTATGGACGCTTTTGTTGAGGCATCCAAACGTTTTGGGGAAATAACGGGTTCTCTTGATCAGTTTGAAAGAGCAAGAAGACTGATGTTGATTGCTGCACAGGAAACCATTAATCTTCAAAAAGATTTCAATGAATCTCTGCATGTACCAAAGCAAGTTGCAGCAGAAATCAACTCTATTCTTGACAGAATTACTAAGTTTGAGGCAAATATTAATGGACTTGGTGAGAATATTGCACATACTCAGATGGTTGGTAGTGCTTTGGTAGAGCAAATTAAAGAGAATATTTCTGCTATTAGAAGTAAACAAAAAGTAGCCGAAAATTACTCTGATACTGCTAGTAAAAAACTGGAGGTATATTTCGAGGAGCAGAAAAAGGAGATGGGACGTGTTATGCAGAAGTATAATGAAGCCCTTGATTCTTATCTTGATGATTACGAGAAAATGCTTCAGGAACGAAAGAAAGAACTGGAACAGCGTAAACGTGAGTTTGTTGAGGCTATAGACAAGAAGTTGTCTGTTGATGAGATAAGAAGTGAATTCTCTTCTTTGAAGAAACTGAATGATATTTCTCAGATGTTGGAACAGCTTATGCGTAATCCTGTTGATGGCAACCAATTGATGAGAACTCTTTCTAAAATTCATACAGAATTGAATGCTATTAGTGCAATTCAGGAAGATAATAAGAAAGGTGGTTGGTTTAGCAATAATTCCAATACCGCAGTGGATAGAGCACAGCGTGAAAAAGAAGAGGCTAATCGTAAGGCGGAAGAAGCTGAGCGAGAGAAGCAAAAAATTATAGAGTTAGCAAGAATCCAAGCAGAGAAAGATCGAGCAGAAAAAGAAGCTCTTTTGGCAAAGATAAGAGAAGAGCAGGAAAGAGATCAAAAAGCGATGGAAGTAATTCAGCGAGTCCAGCAAAAGGACTCTCCTGTATATGAATCTGTAAATAACGAATCGATTTCTCGTTCTCAGATTGATGCTTCTCTAGAAGAGCATTCTAAAGTAACTGTAGCAGAAGATGGCCCAACTGCTGCTCCGACTTCTATGGATAAAGGTATAGATGCGGAAGAAAAGTCAAATAAAAAGGGATGGTTTAGAAAATTATTTGGGAAAAAATAATGGATATAGGTAGAAAAAATAAAGAATCATTTTGGCCAAGCTATGTAGATATCATGACAACTTTGTTTGCCGTGATGCTCATATTGTTTGCCGTTTCTTATGCTCGCTTTAAGTTGAAGGAAGGGCAGTTGGAAATGTTGGTAAATGAGTACAAAGATATTATCGATGTATATTCTACCGTTGATTCCATAGATAATAGCGGATATTATGCTTATGATACTCAGTATTTGAAGCATACGTTAACGGTGAGTATTGCTTATCAAGACAAAGAATATGATATTAGTAGTAAGTTGAAGTATGATTTGACTGATAAGCGGAAAGCTGATGAGAAACGTGATAGCATCCGCCAGGCTGGTTTGTTGGTTCAAAATATTATCTACGATTTGGAAAAATCCAATAGTGATAGTAAAAACATCAAGTTCTTGGTAGTTATAGAGGGACAATCTTCTAAGATACCTTTCAATGATAATGATTGGCAAAATAATGAAACGCTTTCATTTCTTCGTGCAAAGTTCTTAAGGAAATTCTGGACAGATCCTGTTTCTGAAGGTGGATGTGGATTGTTCCAACATACTAGTGAGAATGACGCTGATAGTAAGTGTGAAATTATTGTAGCTGGTAGTGGAGAAGGTGGTGTTCCTCGTTATTTCTATAAGGGTGGTGAAAATCCTATCACATTGAATCCTAATGAGGCAAAGTATAAGACCATCAACGAGGTTACCCCGCAAGAATTCTTGGCATGGCGTGATGTGGAGCAGCAAAACCAACGCTTCTTGATTAATATCATTCCTATTATAGGTAATATTGATGTGACTAAAGCAAAGTTTGAGAATATAAAGAAATGATGCTTATGGAAGAGTACAAAATTTCTGAGGAAATATATCAAGCGAGTTTGGTAACTTCCTCTGAATCTTTTAGTATCTCAGATGATATATTTGAGGAGGCTGATACTTTGACTGTTGAAGAATTACAGCTGGAAGTATTGGCTTCCTATAATTTTTCTGGGCGCTATTGGATTTGGAAGATGGGATCTTCTGTCTTTTATAAAAATAAAAATTGGCAAAAAATGTTTTTGGCAAATGAAATGCAAATGGAGGCTCCTGGTTTTAAGTATTTCAAGTCTTATTCTTCACTTGTTGATTTCCAAAAGGAATATGAATGTCAAAATCCTGGTAGCCGGGGGACTGATAGTCGGCCTATTGCATATAATGCTTTTGCTAATTCTTTAAGAAGAGGAGATGTTATAATTGCTTGTGCATTAAATTCTACAATTGTTGCTTGGGGCATAGTTGAAAGTGATTATTTCTATCGTCCAACGAGAAAGGTAGGGAAGCACTACCGTAACGTTACATGGATAAAGATGGATATGCCTTTTATATTTACAGATAAGCCCCAAATCCTTTATATGCTTCAGAAGGAAGAAACTCATTTGTTGAAAGAAACGTTGGTTAATAAAGTATATCAGCAATCTGTAAATGCTCTTCCTTTTGGCTTTACTAATAAAGCTAATAAAAAGGAAAAATCTTTAAAGAGCAATGAGATACTGATAGTCTCCACTTCACAAAAGTCTTCTGTAAAGGCGAAATCTGTAAAAGATAAAACTCCTATTTCTAAAATAATAGAACCAATGAAGAAAGAGGCTTTGGCAAAAATTATAGGTGCTTTATTGGTAGTTGTTACGTAATTTTTATCTCAGTTTGGGCAACTTCTTTCTTAGTTTTAGGGTTTCTGGTTATGAAAAAAGTTAGTAGATATATTTTTGTTTCTTTTATAGGGACAATTGGGGCATTGATGATTTTGGGATGTTCTTCTAAAGATACCCCAAAATCTTCTGATGTCCAAATGGATTCTGCGGTAATTTATTATGAAGAAATGCCTCCGGATGTTTCAGTTCCAAATGTTAGTATAGACTCATCGCAAGCGATTCCTGTCATTCCGGCAACCAATGATGCCACTTCTACTCTTGATCTTAGTGTCAATCCATACTATGATGCTGGATATGAGCAGGGACAGGAGGATGGGTATAATGATGGTATCGAAAATATACGAGGCGATTCTTACGATGATGCATGTCGGTATAAGGGGAAGAAAAGGAAGGAGTATGAGCTTGGGTATGAAGAAGGATATGATGCTGGTTTCGATGATGGCTTCGCCGATAGTGGCTGTGATTCTGAAGAGGAAGAATAACTCTGATAGTAAATAAACTCTTGAAATTCCGTACCGCTAAAGTACATTCAGATATCATGTACTTTGGCAGTATGTTATAATTCCAACCAGTCGGTATCTATGTCGAATAATTCGAATAATCTTCTGCAGGATTTGATTGGCACGGATTCTTCGGCTTGGCCGATGAAGTCATCTTCGTGGCTTCTGATGTAAGTATCCATATCTTCCTCTTTTACAAGGATTGGACCTTTGATGTTTGTGAAAATGAAAGGGTAGCAGTCATCCAGGGTATGAAGCTCGTCTTTGTCTTCTAGGAATGGCTCACACTCCATGTCTGTTGCTACCAACCGCCCCAATGGAATTGGATGAAACCCTTGAGGCAAAGGTCTTCCTCCAATTCGCTTGTTTCCCAGTCGCTCATGTTTACTGCTCTCAGAGAAAGCTTGGCTTGTTCTTCCTCCTCTGCCAACAGTTCGTCTTTTTGGCGAACATAAACCTTGATGCTTAAGTTCTACCTGGCATTTCCAATTTGTGGGACAGTGTCCCACAAATCCTTCATATAGCGTTACACTTTTTGATGTTTCTATTAAACTTTAGTTTATTGACGATAGTGCTGTATCGTTACCAAGCGTAGCTGTGTAATCGGTACCATGCTATCGTCACATTTTATGCTGAAACAAATCTTCGAATCTTTAACGGTTCGCAAATGTTTTCATTATCGTTCATAATCAATTTACGAATAAACTCATTATATAATTGTAGTCACGATTGATTTCTTCCATCTTTTCGCGGCTTTCCTTTGGAGGATTTTTCATCCTAGCCTCAAATGCTCTGGCATCTTCACCATGAAGTATGGGCGTTTCTTTTATAGGTCTTGCCATATTTTTTATTAATTAATATCTTCTGCAAAGATAAGACTTTTATTCGAATAAAGCAAGAAAATTCTGGATTTTTCGCTAAAAGTTTTTGGCGTTTCGAATAAAAATATACCTTTGCAGCAACATACTCACCCCGCTTCCCGTTAGTACAGCGCGCTCAGGGTGAGTCATTTACAGGCTCATTTATCGGCTCATTTTGTATATGCAACGTTAATTTAGCTGACGATAGCGCTGTATCGGTACCATGCTATTGTCACATTTTATACTGGAACAAAATTCCCCAACCCGCTAGAGTAAGTAGGTTGGGGTATATTTTTGTTATGTCTTACCTCTGAGATATTATCTTATTTCAATTTATCGATTTGTTCCAGGGTTAGTCCGGAATACTTCATGATCAGATTGATGTCAACACCATCTGCCAGCATATTCCTGGCAATATCCAGGGCTTTCTGGTTCATGCCTTTTTCCATACCCTCCGCAAGACCTTCTTGCTTCGCCGTATCAATAGAGTTCTTGATATCCCGGTATGCCATCTTACTTGCTTCATACTCCCTCAGTTCCTGAGGTGTGAACTTAGCAATCTCGGCTTCCTCAAAGAGACGGTCGAAAACCTTGTCGCACAGCTCCTTCGGACGCTGGGTAAGCTTATAGAGGTTCTTCAAGGCATAGAGCCACTTCTCGTAGAGTGTCTCCAGTTCTCCTAAGGTCTTATTGAACTTGGCAATCTCTACATAGATAAACTCCAACTTATCGTAGAAAATCTTGTGGGTAGCGGTATCGCACAACTGTACATGATGGCGAATCTTCTCCTTGTCGAAGGCATCCTCATTCATGTTGAAGTTGAGCAGGGCTACGGTATAGACATGATTGAGCTTGAAATCCCATTCACTCCCCTTTGGTGCCTGCTCGCGGATAGGGAAAGTGGAGTAGAAAAGGGAGCGGTCCTTGAAATACGTCTGGTAGGCGTTCTGCATTTCAACGATGAACTTCTCGCCGTTTTCTCCTTCGCAATACACGTCGAAGATTGCTTTGCGGTCGGTATAGACATCACCGACGTGCTCCGGATTCAGATACGACACGTCCTTCACAACTTGTCTGCCATTAAACAAGCTGTTGAGGAAGCAAATGAGCAAATCCTTGTTCATTGCCGTTCCAAAAATTCGCTTGAAGCCGAAATCGGTCAGCAAGCTGATGTATCGTTCTTCTACCTGTTTCATACGATATTCATTTTATATTATATGCAAAGATAAACTTAATATTTGTAACATCCAAACTTTTAGGCTGTTTTTTATGAAAATATAGTTTAAATTGTTTCTGTGGACAAGAGGCCCTCTGTTTTTTGCTTTTATTGAAGAAATTATCAAGGAATCCTCGGTTTGCCCTGAAGTCATCTTCATTCTGAAGCTGCAATAGCTTTATTGGAAAATTTGTATAAAATAGTTTAATTTATAACGGTTATTGCAACATTTAATGTATATTTGCAATAAAATTCGGCGAATTTATGAAACTAAACAAGATTAATGATATCTTAAGCAATAATAGGGTTATGGCAAATGAAATCATAAAGACCTCCGATAGCATAGAGGACTTATTTAGTAAGGTATCTGGTCTTATAGAACAGGCAAGATCTTATGTGAAGACTTCAGTCAATACTGCTGAGGTCTATACCAAGTATTATATTGGTAAATATATAGTGGAGTATGAACAAAGTGGGAATGTTCGTGCGGAATATGGGAAGCGGGTCTTGAAAGATTTGTCTCGGAAACTAATTGCCCGTTTTGAAGGGGGATGGTCTGTTGATACATTGGAAAAATGTCGCAAATTGTTCTTGGTATATTCAAAATCCGCAACAGTGTTGCGGAATTTTGAAAAACGAGGCAAATCCGCAACGCTGTTGCGGATTTTGGGACAATCAGAGAATGAAGTTCCCGACTTTCTTCTTTCATGGTCTCATTATTTAATATTGATGCGTATCAAAAATGACGCTGAGCGTAATTTCTATGAGATAGAATGTGCAAACCAACATTGGGGGGTTAGACAACTGCAGCGACAAGTGGGAAGTTGTCTTTATGAACGATTGGCCTTGAGCCGTGATAAGGAAGAGGTCATGCGATTGGCAAAGGAAGGTCAAACGGTAGAGAAACCTTCGGATGTAATCAAGAGTCCGCTGACTCTAGAGTTCCTAGGCTTAAAGCCGGATGCTGCTTATTCCGAGTCTAAGTTAGAGAATGCCATCATCAGCAAGATGCAGCAGTTTTTGCTCGAATTGGGAAAGGGCTTCTTGTTTGAGGCACGACAGAAGCGTTTCACTTTTGATGAAGACAACTATTATGTAGATTTGGTTTTCTATAATAGATTGCTACAGTGCTATGTTCTTATTGATTTGAAGACAGATAAGCTTTCTCATCAAGACCTAGGACAGATGCAGATGTATGTCAACTATTACGACCGCTTTGTAAAACAGGATTTTGAAAAGCCAACCATTGGCATATTACTTTGTGAGAGCAAGAATGATGCACTTGTAGAATTGACTTTGCCAAAAGACTCTCATGTCTATGCTTCGGCATATCAATTATACTTGCCAGATAAAGCTTTGTTGCAAGCTAAGGTTAGGGAATGGATTGCAGAGTTTGAGGAAAACAACATCGAATAATATTTTTAATTTGTGAGACAGCGTCTCACAAATTTGCCACTAAGTTTGTAAAGAATTAAAGAATCTACAAAATTTAAGGAGTTATTTGATGAGTGCAGCAAGATAATTTAAGCCTGAATAGGGTTGGTTGAAAGAAATCATCCTATCCAGGCTTAATTTTTTATCTTCTTCTTCCTCTGCCTTCGTTTCTTCCCTGATTTCCACGATTGCCTCCACGCTCGTTCTTGTCACCGCTGTTATAACGGTTCTTGCGATTGTGGTTGTCGTTATCGAAATTAGGATTGAAACTCTTTTTCTTCTTATCCTTGAAGAAACCGGCATTTGGGTCTTTCTGATTACGGAGTTCGGCTCTTGCTGCTGCTACCGCATCGCGGATGTTTGCATTCGAAGGTTTGCCTGACTTGAGAGATTTTCCATTGTTAAGGTATTTCTCTTCGTCATAGCAACCCACGTTGCCGTAACCCTTTGGTGCAAAGCGGTCTGAAGTATTTCTTCCACGACCTCTACCTGTGTTCGTTTCTGGAGCATTTCTGCCGGCTCCACGCTTGCCTTTAGCTCCTCTGCCAACCCCTGGATTATCATAGGTAGAACCAATAGCCTTGTCATCGTAATTGGTTTTCTTTCCCTTGAATCCGCGGTCAAAACTCTTCTTGTCGTAGAGTTTGTCGATGAGGTCGGCTCTGCCGATGCGGCGAAGTTCACTTTCGATGGCACGGCGCTCCTCTGGCTTATACCAGAAGAAGAACATGCGCTGGGCAAGCTTTTCCTTCTGCGTCTTGGCACTGAATACTGGTTCCAATGTATATGGATCATATCCCGTGTACCAGGTTTCCGTAGATATCGTCATTGGGGTAGGAGTGAAGTCCTGCACCTGCTCCAGATGGAAGTCGAGACCCTTGGTGATGACCGCCAGTTCCGCCATATCCTCCTCATGACAGCCCGGATGCGAACTGATGAAGTATGGAATAATCTGCTGGTTGAGTCCTTCTTCCTTATTGATCTTGTCGAAGATGCGCTTGAACTCGTAGAACAGGTCGAACGATGGTTTGCGCATGAACTTCAGAACCTCTGGACTGGTATGCTCAGGTGCTACCTTCAATCGGCCGCTTACGTGCTTGGTAATCAGCTCGCGGGTATATTCCCTTGCTGCCTGGTTCACCTTCTCGTCCTTGCTCTTGTGCAGGAGCAGGTCGTAGCGCACACCACTACCGATGAAGCTCTTCTTGATGCCTGGCAGGGCATCTACGGCATGGTAAATCTCCAGCAGCTTGCTGTGGTCGGTATTCAGGTTCGGACAAATCTGTGGGTTCACACATGATGGTCGCTTGCATACCTCGCAAGCTTTCTGATTCTTGCCATGCATGCCATACATATTAGCCGAAGGACCGCCCAGGTCGCTCAGATATCCCTTGAAATCTGGCATTTCGATGATTTTCTTTACCTCTTTCAGGATACTCTCCTTGCTTCGGCAAACCACGAACTTGCCCTGATGCGCCGAAATGGTACAGAACGAGCAACCGCCGAAGCAGCCGCGATGCAGGTTTACGGAGAACTTGATCATCTCGTATGCCGGAATGGTCTTGCCTTTGTACTTAGGATGAGGCAGACGGGTATAAGGCAGGTCGAAGGCGGCATCCAGTTCCTCGGTGGTCATCAGCGGGAACGGTGGATTCACCACCACATACTTGCCGTCGGTCTCCTGAATCATGCGCTGGGCATGCATCTTGTTGGCTTCTTCCTCCAGATGGCGCACGTTCTCTGCCTGTCCCTTCTTGTTGTGAAGGCACTCCTCATGACTGTGCAGGATGATGTCACCGTCCTTGAATCCGCCCGGAATGTCCTTCTCCTTGCAGTAGAAAGCCACCTGCGGCATCTCGTGAATCTGGTCCATGGTCTTGCCTTCGGCGAAGGCGTTGGCAAGTTCCACGATAGAGCGTTCGCCCATGCCGTAGAGAATGAGGTCGGCACCCGAATCGCAGAGGATGCACTTGCGCAGCTCATCCTTCCAGTAGTCGTAGTGGCTGATACGGCGCAACGAAGCCTCAATACCGCCCAGTGCCACAGGTACATCGGGATAGAGTTTCTTCAATATCTGTGTATAGACGATAGACGGATAGTCGGGGCGCATGTCGTGACGGGAGTCTGGGCTGAAAGCATCTTCGCTGCGCATTCGGCGGTTTGCCGTGTAGCGATTCACCATCGAGTCCATAGCTCCCGGAGATACACCGAAGAAGAGGCGAGGACGACCTAGCTTCTTGAAGTCACGGAAGTCGCCATGCCAGTCGGGCTGTGGAACGATGGCTATACGATAGCCGTTTGCCTCCAGGATTCTTCCGAGGATAGCAGCCCCGAAGGATGGGTGGTCTACATAGGCATCACCCGAAAAGAGGATGACGTCCAGTTCATCCCATCCTCTGAGTTCGCACTCCTTCTTGGTGGTTGGCAGGAAGTCTGTTAACTTATAATCCATTCAAAATTATTTAATCATTTACTGCATCAGGCTCTGCTCCAGCAGCTTCTTCTACAGCCTTCTTATCCTTCCAGTCTACGTAGAGCAATACGAGATTGTGGAGACCGAGCGCCTTCATGTTCTGATGGTAGATTACGTCGAGGCAGAGGTCGAGCAATGCTTTGTCCTTGATGTCGCTGCTCTCCAGGAGAGAACGAACGTTGAACTTCAACTTGTCGAGCACTTCCTCGTCGATGATACCATTGCTATCTACGAGGTTGCGGAGCAACTGATACTTGTCAATAGTCTCTAAATGCTGGTCGCTCACTTCGATAGAGCGTGTGCCAGACTGGTTTGCTTGAATTTTATACATATCCTTTTTTACTTTGAACTTTGAACCTTGAACTTTGAACTTTATGATTTGCAAAGTTTGCTCAAATTGTTATTATTATTATGTTTATTCTTTTATTCTCCTATTCCGTTAAGAAATTGATTATTCTGTCAGGAACTTGAGGATTCCCAGCATGATGTCGTTGCGGGTTTTCTCATCGATGATACATTCCAATGGGAATCCCATGACGAAGGTTCGATAGCTGGAACTCTTGTATGCTACGGCTGCACTGGTTCCTGAGGTATATTGCATCGCTGTGAAGGCTTTGGAGCCAGCTGGATTTAATATCTCGGGATGGGTGGTGGCGTAGTGGCGATCATTCAACTGACTGTAATAATTGAACTCCATTCCCAGACCAGCCACACTGTCCGTAGTATACACGATACTATCTCGTTCCGTGATGGTGGAATCTTCCGGGTTGATGTCCTGTACGATGAATCTGGTGCCCGTAGGCTCATAATTCACCTTGAGAATGTCATTCATGAAGGTTTGCTCCTCTTTAGTCTGCATGTCGCTTCCATTATACGAACCGCTGATGAGCATCTTGCCTCCACAGAGAGCATAATAAGTGATGCGTTTCTGCAGGGAAGGGGTGAATGTCTTGTAATATTCACGGGTATAACCATCATTTCGCTCCAGACCGTTGATAAGGTCTACTGCCTGATAGTTTTCCATCCTTACCTTGCCATTGGCGACTGCTTCGCTGGAACAGCTGGCAATGTTGTATTTGTTTGCCAAAGCGATGCTCCGTGCATGGCTTACTACATAGTTGAAATCATTGCCTGCTACAAACTTTCCTATCATCTCATTGCCGCAATAACCTAGTCCGTTGGTGGTTTCCTGTCCCATCCTGTTAATATCGAAGCTGGTCTGCTTTCCGCTCCATCCGGCTGTAAGTCCATAGCTGACACCTGGGTCTTTGTCGAAGTCGAAACCTTGGATATAATCATTGTCTTCTACTTGTGGTGAAGCGAGACGATGGAAGTTGTTGACAACCAATACCGACTTCGTAGCTGTTGGATTGTAGAGTGCCGAGAGCGTTTCGGTTGGGAAGCTCTCGCCACCAGCGTTAAGGGCAGCCACCTTGAAACTATATAGTTTGCCTGGTTCTATCTTGATTTGACAGTTGGGACGTCTTACAACGGTTCCGTTGTCAAAACCTCCCTTGCCTTCAGCCTTATATACGATATATCGGGTAGGGCGTGCAGAAGGTTCGATGGAATCGAGCTGTGGAGTCCAGGAAAGATTTGCAAAATTATCATCCAGTTCTACGCTGAAGTTCTTGGGAGCCAGCGGCTGAACCACGTATGGCTTGTCATGATTGCTGTTTATATATCTCAAGATGGTCTTGTAGATGGATCGGGCAATGGCAAATTTTCCCATCGGGTCCTGTGCGATACGCATGTCCGGGAAACTCTGATGAGAGAGCATCTCAAGGATGGCGGAAGGAACCTCGGGCAGGCGAGTCTCTGAATAGTTGCGGTCCCATAGATAGCGCTTGCCAAACTCGCCATAGATAGCGCTGATATCTGTTACCAGATTATCACGTAGTGCTCTGGCAAAATCCTTAGAAGCCATTCTGGATACACCGCTGTTCAGCATACCATCGTTGAAATCGGTGGTGCAGATAGAGAGTGCGCCCCAGGTTGACTTACCGTCCCTGTTATATCCTGCATCGCTATGTAGTGCCAGCGAGAGTTCGATAGGAACATTTTTTCCTTCCGAAGCAGGCATGTATACACTGCCGCCACCCAGCCAGTTGGTCATCAGAGAGCGGGTGTTGATGTCATCTGCATAGTCGTTCTTGCCTTCTCTTCCACTATAAACCTTGTAGGGTGCTCCGGCCCACTGAGCGTAATATCTCGCTCCTTCCAGGCAGCGGGGCAGTTCGCTCAGATTGCCTTCGCGTTCTATATTGCCCATACCGCCACCAAAGCGTACGGCATCTGTGGTTACAATGCCTCTCTTGGAAGACTGGTTGGTACATATCACCCGGTTGAACTCATTGCATCCACGGTCGAAATCGAAGGTGTCGAGGTATACCCAGGTTCCGCCACCCATCTTCTGGTTGACGGTGAATTCTGTTTTTTCTCCTTTATGATAGACGATGTATCTTGCATCGCTCACGCTCTTGGGTACCGTCTGGTAACTGACATAAACCGCATATTTTCCTTCTTCAGGGAAACGGGGCTGATAGCTGACCTGGCTGAATTTCTTCCGCTTGGTAGCTTTGGCTTTTCTTGCCGTACCCATGCGGAAAGGATTCTCGCCATCGCTGTATACGTTCTGCTTGTTGGCAAAGCCTACAGAGTCGCAATTGGTCCATTTCCTGCCGGTAGCCGATTCTTTGTAGCATACTGATTTTTCTGCATCATCGTTGTCTACAATGATTTCGTTCTTTTGCCAGTCTCTTTCGCGGGGCGTAAATACCACGGCACCTGCATTTTGCAACATTGGGATGAGATAAGGCACCACAATGGTTTGGGTGAAGAGGTCTTCCGTTGTACAAAAGAGGTTGGGGCGTTGCCATTTCCAACGGCGGAGGTCATTGCAATAATAGCGGCCGTGGGAAGCCCATAAAGAGATATGCCGGTTGGACAGACCTGCTGTTGGGAAATAAGGACGGGAGGCATTGAATACCCATGGGTCGTCATCGTAATCTATACCTTCCCAAGCCAGGCTGTTGCCTTCATCGTAGGTAGCAAAAGACGATTTGCCGTTAGCTTGGAATATAATTCCGGTAGCCAACAGCAAACTGCTTACTAAACAATATGTTATATGTTGATGTTTCACTTTTCTTTTTAACCCTCTTTTTTTAGTCTACTTCGCCAATGGTGAACTTCTCTGGCTTCTTGCCTTTAAAGTCCTTGAAGTAGAGTTTTATCTCGCGCATGTCTTTATCTACATCTCCAGAAGGAATGACGACTTTGTTGCACTGGATAAGGCGACGCTGGAAGTCAACCCCGTAGAGATAGATAGGCAGACCAGCCTTGAGGGCAATGAAGTAAAAGCCCTTTTTCCAGTCTGGATTCAGTGAGCGGGTGCCCTCTGGAGTAATGCAAAGTCCAAAGCTTTCGCGCTTCTTGGCTTCTTCTGCAAGGTTGTCGGTCATACTGGTGTGCTTGCTGCGCCAAACCGGAATGCCTCCCATTCTGCGGAAGATGGGACCTAGAGGCCAGAAAAACCATTCTTTCTTCATGAGGAAATTGCACTTCATACCCTCTGCGTGTTCGAACAGCTGACCGAGAATCAAATCCCAGTTGCTGGTATGAGGAGCCAAGCAGATGATATACTTTTCAGGAAGTTCGAAGGCTACATCCTTTTTCCATCCCAAACGCTTGTACAATACCCACTGACAGATGTTTCTTATCATTATTTTTTATGTTATATATAAATAGGTGAAAAGAGGAGTCTTGGAAAGAAACTCCTCTTATTCCCTTATTTCTTTTAATTCTTTTCTCTTTCTCACGTGTCGCTATCCCAAATTAGCGATTTGATCCACCACTTCGCTTACCTGCTTGTTGAAATCCTTAATCAAGTTCTGGTAATAGACGCCAGCCTTGATGCCAGGTTCCGGGTGAGAAACTCGGCTGATGAAATCGTTGTTAATCATCACCACTGAAGACAGAATTCCATCTACGTCTTCCTGACTCGGTTTGCCGTTATACAATGAGGCAGCTACAGTCTCAGCGAAAAGCTCGCTGGTGATGTAGTTAATAGTGCGTTTTAAATCTCTTTTGTTAGCCATATTATAATCTTTTAGTTAATAAATGATTCGAAATATTGGTCAAAGATAATCATTTTCTTTGTAAATCCAATATTTTTTCAGAAAAAATCTTCTTATTAACGCATTTTTAGCATTTTTCTTTCCGTATCTCGCAGAAAAACCTTAAATTTGCAGTGTTTTTGAAGTTTCAACTAATTAAATATTAATAAAAGAATTATGGAAAAAAGTGCATTGCAGATTGCAAGAGCTGCTTATCAGCCAAAGTTGCCAAAGGCGCTTCTGGGTCCTGTTAAGGCAGTTGAGGGTGCAGCAACTCAGTCAGTAGGTAACCAGGAAGAAATCAAGGCTCTCTTCCCTAACACATACGGTATGCCTGTTATTACTTTCGAGGCTGGCGAGGTTCAGAAACTCCCTGCTTTCAACGTAGGTGTTATCCTTTCTGGCGGTCAGGCTCCTGGCGGTCACAACGTTATCTCTGGTCTCTTCGACGGCGTGAAGTCTCTCAACCCAGCTAACAAGCTCTATGGCTTCATCCTCGGTCCTGGTGGTCTCGTTGATCACAAGTATATGGAGATTACTTCTGAGCTCATGGACGAGTACCGCAACACTGGTGGTTTCGATATCATCGGTTCTGGCCGTACCAAGTTGGAGAAGGAAGACCAGTTTGAGAAGGGTATCGAGATCCTCCGTGAGCTCGGTATCAAGGCACTCGTTATCATCGGTGGTGACGACTCTAACACCAACGCTTGCGTTCTCGCTGAGTACTATGCTGCCAAGAAGTATGGCGTTCAGGTAATCGGTTGTCCTAAGACTATCGACGGTGACTTGAAGAACGAGCAGATTGAGACTTCTT
>PPYE01293493.1_pt1 | contig 25636 bp, 30 predicted proteins | sample 1559881 | NCBI WGS metagenome assembly PPYE01 (sample SAMN08240022, study PRJNA423297) | Human gut metagenome, whole genome shotgun sequencing project. | reverse complement strand
GAGTTTTTCTAAAATCCCAGTACAGTATTCTCTGGTCCACTTCTTTTTCAAAAGATCTGGCAACAGTACCGCTGAGATATTCCGGCAGATAGATTTCCTGATCAAGCGGAAGTTTTTTCTTCATATCTTTTCTCTTAGTAAAATCCTATTTTACAATCCATTGTCCTGATTTGCGGCTGCCGATACGCTCGATAATCCCTTTTTCTCTCAGTTCTTTTAAAACTCTTCTTATTTGTCTGTCAGAGCGATTCTGTTTTGTGGAAAGCTGTGCCTGTGTTATATGAGAGTTTTCTTCTATTGCTGATAATACTTCTTTCTCTAATGGATCATTTATTAGGACATTTAATGGGACATTTATTAGGACATTTTGATCTTTTAAAATCTCCTGATGTCCTAAAGGCGTAAATTTCACCATAATATCTTCTAAATGAAGCGTATATTCCGGCATTGGAACACCATATTTTTTATCCCTGTTGTTTAAATCCGATATACTTAAAGAAAGACTAATCCTTTACATGCACAACTTCTCTTTTATTCTAATGCTTTATCTACATCCAAATTGCCTGATCAACTACATTTTTTATTCTCTCTACGGTTCTGTCTCCTATACGATATATCTTTCTCAAATCAACTTCTGTGCACTCCGCTAATTGACCAACCGTACAGTATCCTTCAGCTTTTAATCTCGTAATTTTATCTTCTGTTAACCCATAAGGAAATACATTGGATTTCTTTAATTTCTCGATATCAAAATCTAAGATGCCTAAATTATTATCCACATCAATGTCTGGCAAACATATTTCTGAAAAAGCTATATTATTAGCTGCGAATTGGATATCTTCAACTGTTACGTTTATCCATGCTTCATACAGGCTTTTAGTCAATCTTGTTCCCGTTACTTTTTCTAATGTATTGCATAAGTTTACTGCATATCTGACACCTCTGCCACCTTGTTTCATTCCTCTTGATGCTTCTCTTTTAGAAATAAAACCTGCATATTCAAGAATTTCAAGAATCTTTCCGAATTTATTTGCCAAATTGCGATGTATAATAAAAGAGGTTGCTTTTTTTTCTCCACACTCTTTATAGATGATTTCTGCAACATCCGTACAGCAGTCCATCAAAGGTTCATATATCCCGATTTTATATCTTATTTCTTCAAGCATAGGCCAATAAAAGTTGCTAGCTAGTTCAAGAAATATGCCATTTAATCTTGAATATGTTACTTTGTCTTCTCCCTCGAATATAAGAGAACATCCTTTTATATATGATCGCACATTCCCTAAAACAGCCATACCAAGAAAATTTGCCACATCTCTTGCAGATAAACTACCAAATATCTTAGGGTCATCTATCTTATTAGGATAACGTAATTTCATAACCTCGTAAAAAAACTCTTGAAATCCACTTTGCCCGAATCTTCTTGAAATATCAATCACTTTTGCATCATTATATACATCAAATCGAGCTCCAAATTTTGTGACTCCAGGATAAATCGCCGCTTTACAAGACACATGACTACTCGATAATGTTCTAAAAATTGAAAAAAATTCTTCTAACCCCGCCTCGCGGCCAATATGTGCAGCATCGTCAAAAAAGAGTACTATTCTCTTATTAATTTTTTCCGAGAATTCCGTGATTGCTTTATGAACAGCGTATACTTCCACTTCACATGCAAAATCATATGAATATTCGTTCATTGCTACTGCTCTAATTTTGTCAATCAATATTCTCAAAAATTCATTCTCATATTGTTTTCCTTGACTACGCAATAATGGTAAATGTCTTAAACTCAAATAAATACCACACACACCACTATTTTGTAGTTTTAGCCGTCGATCCGCCTCTCTAAGCAATGCACTTTTTCCTGCTCCACGTCCGCCTTTTAATAATACAGGGCCATGAGCCATGAGTTGAGCTATTATGTTATCTTCATATTTATAAAAACAATGATACTTTTCAAAATCTTCCTGCGAAAAATCCTCACAAGCTAATATTAAATCTGCATATGATTCCTCAAAACTGTACATTTCCAACCATCTCCTCTACAGACAAAAAAATATTTAGTGCCCTTTCTTTCTCAATTATGGGGGCCATAAACCCAATAAAATGACTCACTAATCCCAATGTTGCACACAATTTATACGTATCAGCTATAAGGCTTCTCAAAGTTACTAAGTCAAGTATTGTATGAACATCTACTAAGCACTCTGAATGAATTCCCTTCGAAAATGAGGAAAACATTCTACTTGCCATTGATTTTCCTTTTTCAAAATTAGCATCCTCGCTCTCAGCCAAAATATCATTCAACCATTCACTATCAATGTTTCTATTTCCAACGTAATCACTTAATGCTCGAAATCCTGGTTTCCATATAATTTCTCCAACATAATTTCCTAATAATGCTCTATCAAAACTTTCCTTCTTATTTTCAAATGACCATAAATTTCTATCTCTATTTTTTGCCAAAATATCGCTTGACCATTCAACTGCCGATTGCGCTTTTTTCCCTAAATCATATGATGAATCTGATTGAACTTTAAAAACTGTAATCAATCTGAAAGGATCTACCCTCCCTAATAAACAGGTCAATGAAGCCTCCAACACATTTCTTCCCCAAAATGGAATCTCGATATTGGCATTTCCAAAATTTCCATTATAATTCATTATTAACTCTGTCATTTTACAAATCTTTGCAGATAAGTTATCTAAAACAGTTTTAAATTCATGCATATCATTTGTTGGCTCACCACAAATGAGTATATCAAAATTATTTATACTCTCCATAATTTTCCATCCTGTGTATATAATGATTAATAATTATATCAGATTCTTTTTCTTCTTTCTACTTGAACTTCATTTTCTACGATAACGATAACATAATTACCCCTAGCACCATATTTCACCTTGTTTACTTACCATTGCTAAAAAAGGCATGACCCGTTCCCGAATCATGCCTTATTTTCAAAATCAACTGTTCAATTACAACCCTAAACTATCTACCCAAGCTACAACATCTTCTTCAGAGACGCTTGACCGGAATCTCTGACCTTCTAACCAGTTACCTGTTCCTGCCATTTCCTCTAACAACTGTCCACTATCTCCTATTCCAGAAGACGCCGATGTACAGAATGGAATTACCGTTTTTCCAGTAAAATCATTATTCTCAATAAACTGATTTACCGGCCATGCAGCTACTTGCCACCAGATAGGATAACCCACAAAAATATTTTCGTACTCATCAAATCCTTCTACCGTCGCAGAAACCAGTTCCACATCTCTCAGACTTTCATCCGCATATTCCTGAGACACGCGACTGTTCTCATCATTATAATTCAAATCGTCGTCTGTATAAGGTTCTACCGGCTCCAGTTCAAATAAATCTCCTCCTGTAGCGTCCGCAATATAGTTTGCCACTGCTTCTGTATTTCCTGTTGCGGAATAGTATACCACCAGCGTTTTCCCATCTGATGCACCGCCGTCTGACGTATCCTCCGCATTTGTTTCTATATCTGAACTCGATTCATCTGCAGACTGATCTGACTGTGCTGCACTATCACTCTGATTCTGAGTATCTTCTGAAGCACCACATCCGCTTAACAAACCTGCTGTCATAACACCTGCAATAAGTAATGATAATAATCTCTTTTTCATACTTAGAGTCTCCTTTCACTCTTTCTTGATCTATATCATCGCTATACACAGTATGTCTTTCTATTTGTGTATAGCGTAGTTTTCTACTTCATTTTTAAAACGCTATACACTCTATACACAGTTAAAACCGTGCTCCAGTTTAGGATAACCGATAAATACAGTATCATAATAATCCCAGTTTTCCGGTGTTGTTGAAACCAGTTCCACATCCCTTTGGTCTTCATTTTCATGTTCCTGGGAAACACGGCTGTTATCGTCTGACCAGTTCAGATCGTCATCTGTATAGGGCTCTGTCGGCTCCAGCTCAAACAGATCCCCGCCAGTAGCGTCAGCGATCATATTAGCCACTGCTTCCGTATTCCCTGTTGCTGAATAGTATGCGATCAGCACATTTCCGGATCCGGATGTCTCAGCCTCATCCGATGCGGCCGCGTCCGTGCTGCCTTCATCCGCACTGTCTTCCTGGGCTGCCTGACCGGAAGTATCTTCTTCTGTACTTTCGCTGCTGGAGCCACATCCTGCCAGAAGCCCCATTGTCATCGTACCTGCCGCCAGAATCGAAATCAGTTTTTTCATTTTCATATTATCACTTCTCCTTTTATGCTCATTTATTTGATATTTCCTGCTACAAGCTTAGTATAGCCGGAAACGGATGTCCTTGGAATTTTCTATTTGTTGTCCAGTATTAACCCCTGGGTTTGATAGACTGCTATTTATTCCGTCTTCCCTTTCCGGCAGCATTGATTAAACATTCTGGCGATGCATGGGTTTTCGTAATCCAGGATCTCGCTGTACCCCAGATCCAGCGGGGCAATGGCCTTCTGATCCGCCTCGGAAAGCTGAAAATCCCACAGCCCCATATCCTCCTCCATATGCTCCCTCTGACTGCTCCTTAGCACTACGCTGACCTGGCGGTCAATATTCCATCGGAGTGCTGTCTGAGCAGCACTTTTCCCGTATTTTTTCCCGACTTTTTCCAGTGTACGGTTAGAAAAAATATTTTTCAGACCTTCGCACAAAGGCGCCCAGGCCTGCGGCTGCACGCCGAGTTCCCGCATAACTTTAATCGCCCTGTCCTGATGGTAAAAGGGATGCCGTTCTATCTGATTTACCATGGGAGGAATCTCTGTATTCATACACAGATCCACCAACCGCTCCGGGCTGAAATTACTGACCCCGATAGCCCTTGCAAGATCTTCCCGGTACAGTTTCTCCAAAGTGCGCCATGCGCCATAATAATCCCGGTACGGCTGGTGGATCAGGTAAAGATCAATATAATCCATCTGAAGTTTTCTCAGCGAAGTTTCGAATCCCTGTCTTGCCAACGCTTCCGCAGTATCTGTAATCCAAAGCTTTGTGATGACAAACAGCTCGTCGCGCCGGACCTTCCCGGCTTTTACTGCCCGGTTCAGCGCTCTTCCTACCGCCTCTTCATTCCCATAGGACGCAGCTGTATCAAACATCCGATATCCCGCATCCAATGCAGCTTCAACACATCGTTCACATTCTTCCGGATCTTTCATCCGCAGCACGCCAAATCCCAGAAGCGGCATCTGAATCTGATTTTTTAACGTCACACTTGGCATAATCCTTTCCTCTTTCCCTTGTTTCTGAATCTCTATTCCTGTAAAATACAGACATACAGATTTTTAAACACCTTAGTTTCTTTAAAAGGAGAATATCCATGATAGAAATTCATCTATTTGAACAGCTTGTTGCTTTTGCCTCCTGTGGTACTCTGTCCGCGGCGGCGGACCAGCTCCATATCTCCCAGCCGGCACTCAGCCGCTCCATGCAGCGGCTGGAAGACGAGCTTGGCATCAAGCTTTTTGACCGTCATAAAAGCCGGATCACGCTGAACGATAATGGAGAACTGGCTGTCCGCTATGCCAGGAACCTCCTTCTCCAGGAGACTACCATGATCGAGCAGCTCCGGGATTTTGACCGAAAAAAGCGCACGATCTTCGTGGGCTTTTGCACCCCTGTACTGATCCCTGATTTCGTCTCCCTGCTTTCGCAAATCTATGAAGGTATGACCATTTCTACTGAGGTATCTACGGATCCGGAGCGGACAGAAGCAGCGCTGCGGGAAGGGAAATATCATCTGGCCATCCTTCACAGGAAGCCGGATGAAGCAGAATTTTATTCTGTTCCCATAGAAAGCGAGCATCTGTATGTCTCTCTTCCCCCGGTTCATCCCCTTTCGGATTCAGAAGGACTTTATCTGAAGGATCTGGATGGGCAGACCTTCCTCCTGTATTCCCAGATCGGCTTCTGGGATGGTCTCTGCCGCCGGAAGATGCCCTCCGCACGCTTTCTCGTGCAGCAGGAATATGACGTGCTGGGAGAACTAGTGGCAAATTCTGCCTTTCCCTCCTTCACCACGGACTATATCAGGAAAAGGAACGAAGATACTACTGGCCGGATCGCTGTTCCTATCCTGGATGACGAAGCCAACGTCACCTATTACTGCTGCTGTCTGAAATCCGAAAAAGCCCGGTTTAAGACGTTGTTACAGCATTGGCCATAAACTTTACATGTTCTTTCGTTGTAATTCTACTCTCTCCATAGTATAATATCCTGCGGTATCACACGACTGGAGGAATGAACATGCCATATGTATTATTAGGTGCCGCAATCATCCTTGAGATCATTGCGACCACACTTCTGAAAGCATCGGAAGGCTTTACAAAGCTTATACCGACACTGTTTTGTATTGTTTTTTACGTTCTGTGCTTTTATTCGTTTTCCAAAGCACTGCTGAACATCAACCTGGGCGTTGCATATGCTACCTGGTGTGCAGGCGGCATCGTGGCAACCACCATTATCTCGGCACTCATCTTCGGTCAGAAGATCAACGGCATCGGTGTCATTGCCACCATTTTAATAGTAGCCGGATGTGTGCTCCTGAATCTCTTCGGGACATCCGGCCACTAAACCTTTATTTCCCGGCGGTTCTGCTATTTCAGAGCCGCTCCGTCTTTAAATGCATTTCCCACCTTTTCGCCCAGGCGGTAATATCCGAAATGTACCGTATCATAGGTGATCGGGCTGAATTTTTCCAGACTCAGCTCTCCATCTTCACCAAGGACACTCTCATCGATACTTACATTTACAATCTTTCCGAGAAACTTACTGCCGTCCGTGACATTCACAAGCTCACATTCCAATGTCAGCGGGAGCTCATTGATGATAGGCGCATGGACAAATGTACTCTCTGTGGTGGTAAATCCTGCCTTTTCCATCTTATTCTCTTCTTTGTTTCCAGAAACCAGTCCCACATAGTCACAGGCAGTCATATGTTCTACATCGCCTACACTCACGGTAAATGCCTTATGAAGAAGAATATTGTCTGTCGTCTTATGGCTTCCTAAATCAACCATGATCTCATCCGATCCCACAATGCCGCCCCAGGCTGCGTTCATGGCATTGGCCTTCCCGTTCTCATCATAGGTTCCGATGATCATCACCGGCTGTGGAAACAAAAATGGTTTTGCTCCGAAATTTTTTCTCATCGCTGTTGTCCTCCTTATTTCCCTTCTTAATCGTGAATCTTCATCGTATGCAGCATCTTGATAAATCCAGGGTCATCATGGTTGACGATCTCGCTGTGTCCAAGATCCAGCTTCGCAATCTCTGCCATATCTTCATCGGTGAGGTTGAAATCCCAGATATTCATATTCTGTTCCATACGGTCTTTGTGTACGGATTTCGGGATCACGACCACGCCTCTTTGTACGTTCCAGCGAAGAGCCACCTGTGCCGCACTCTTTCCATATTTATCGCCGATCTTTGTCAGCACCGGATGGGTGAAGATTCCATGGTTTCCTTCCGCGAACGGTCCCCATGCTTCCGGAACCACTCCGTATTCCTTCATAACGGCCAGGGCGTTCTCCTGCTGGAAGAATGGATGCAGCTCTACCTGATTCACAGCTGGCATAACCTCTACTGTCTCACAGAGGTCTGCAAGACGCGCCGGATAGAAATTACATACACCGATTGCTTTCAGCTTTCCTTCTTTGTAAGCTTCTTCCATGGCACGGTATGCGCCAACGTAATCCTTCAGCGGCTGGTGGATCAGATACAGATCCAAATAATCCAGTCCCAGATTGTCAAGAGAAGTCTGAATCGCCTTCTTTGCTCCTTCATATGTGGCATCCTGCACCCACAGCTTGGTAGTGATGAACAACTCTTCTCTTGGCACTCCACATTTCTTAATGGCTTCTCCCACCGCTTTTTCATTCATATAAGCAGCTGCTGTGTCGATCAGACGATATCCGCTCTCGATCGCGTCCAGCACTGCCTGCTCGCACTGTGCCGGATCCGGCACCTGAAATACTCCAAATCCTTCCAGCGGCATTTTAACACCATTATTCAATGTTACATATTCCATCATAAAAACCTCCTACTTTTTTGACTTGTATTCGTTCTCTTTACTAGTCATATTGTAGGAGGTTTTTCTTAAAATGTAAAATGCCGATTCGTCAGAGAAGTATAACCAAAACGCATACTTCCTATCTATCCATTAGCGGCAAAGTTTCCGGTATACAACTGATAATACTTGCCTTTCTCCGCAATCAGCTCATCATGGGTTCCCCGCTCGATGATGCGTCCCTGTTCCATAACCATGATACAGTCAGAGTTCTTGACGGTACTTAACCGGTGGGCGATCACAAAAGTGGTCCGTCCTTTCATCAAGGCGTCCATTCCGGCCTGCACCAGCTTCTCCGTACGGGTATCAATGGAAGAGGTAGCCTCGTCCAGAATCAGTGCCGGCGGATCTGCCACAGCCGCCCGGGCAATGGCAAGAAGCTGTCTCTGTCCCTGGCTTAGGTTTGCGCCGTCTCCGGTCAGCATTGTGTCATAGCCGTCCGGCAGACGACGGATGAATCCATCCGCATTGGCAAGCCTTGCTGCATTGATACATTCTTCGTCCGTAGCATCCAGCTTGCCATACCGGATATTTTCCATAACCGTACCGGTGAACAGATGCGTATCCTGTAGTACGATTCCAAGAGAGCGCCTGAGATCCGGCTTCTTGATCTTATTGATATTGATACCGTCGTAACGGATCTTTCCATCCGCAATATCGTAAAACCGGTTGATCAGGTTGGTAATCGTCGTCTTCCCTGCTCCGGCAGCTCCGACAAAGGCAATCTTCTGCCCCGGTTTTGCCCAGAGGCTGATATGGAAGCTTTTGATTTTAAGAAATCTGTTTATGCGCCCCTGGCGGTTTAACGAGCTTAGAAAAGATCTGGAAGGCATCAGCCAGAAAGTACTGACAGACAGTCTCCGGGCTATGGAAGAGGACGGGATCATCACCCGCACCGTCTATGCGGAAGTCCCGCCCCGGGTAGAATATGCCCTGTCCCCCTTAGGAGAATCCATGAAGCCTATTCTGGACGCCATGGAACAGTGGGGAACCGAATACAAAAAAATGATGCTGTGATCCGGGCTATTCTATTCTTCCGCTTCCAGCCTCCTTATCACTTTAGCGGGCACGCCTCCCACTACCGTACCCGCAGGCACATCCTTTGTCACCACCGCTCCGGCTGCAACGATGGCATTTTCTCCGATGGTTACACCGGAAAGGATCGTAGCATGGGATCCGATCCAGACATTTTTTTCCACACGGATGGATGCCGGAATGTTGTCACTTCGATACTCCGGTTCCATGCCGTGATTGATAGTGGCAAACACCACATGGGATCCTACCAGTACATGATCTCCCAGATAAATGCCTCCCTGATCCTGAAAATGACAGCAGCAGTTGATAAACACATTCTTTCCGATAAATATATTTTTCCCGCAGTCCGTATAAAACGGCGGAAACATCGCAAACGTTTCATCCACCGGTCTCCCGGTGATCTGGGACATAAGATTCCTGATCTCCTCCGGACTGTGATAACTCCCATTGAGTTCGCTGGTCAGACGCATGGCCTCCTCCGCCAGTTCATGCATCATCCGATGTTCTTCCGACCGGCCTGTAACCCGTTTCCCGTCTCGCATTTTTTCCAAAAACTGTTTCTGATCCATGATCAATCTCCTTACTTCTATGGATTTGTTTTCGCTATCATTATAGAACCTGTGCATTTCTATATCAAATACATATAAAGAATCATATTTTATACTTGAAAGGTATAGCAAGTGCAAATATAATGAGAACAAGAAATATATTTCATCTGTAAAGGAGAAATGAGCTTTGGATATCCGTGTATTAGAATATTTTCTTGCCGTCGCCCGTGAAGAGAGCATCACAAAAGCGGCGAAAGCACTGTCAATGACTCAGCCGCCTCTGTCCCGGCAGCTGAAGGAACTGGAAGATGAACTGGGAAAACAGCTTTTCATCCGCGGCAATAAAAAAGTCACGCTGACAGAAGAAGGGATCCTTCTTAGAAAGCGTGCCGAAGAACTGATAGAATTGATGGAGAAAACAAAAGAAGAGATCCGCTCCTCCGAAGAGCGAATCCATGGAACCGTTCTGATCGGCGCCGGAGAATCAGACGCCGTCTCCTTCCTCGCCCGGACCGCCAGACGTTTCCAGATGTCCCATCCGGACATCTCCTACCACCTCTACAGCGGAGATGCCACATCCATCACAGAAAAACTGGATCACGGTCTGATTGATTTCGGACTTCTGGTGGAGCCTGTGGATATTTCAAAATATGAATATCTCCGGCTGCCCGTTAAGGATACCTGGGGCGTCCTGATGCGGCGTGACAGCCCTCTGGCAGTAAAAGACCAAATCCTTGCCGAAGATCTATGGGAAAAACCTCTGATCGTCTCACACCAGATCTACGACAGCAGCGAGCTTTCCTCCTGGTTTCAAAGAGACATCCGGAAACTGCATATCACTGCCGCCTATGAACTGCTCTACAACGCCACACATTTTGTAAAAAGTGGATGCGGTTATGCTCTTTCCTTAGATAAACTGATCAATACCACCGGCGAGAGTGAACTTACCTTCCGCCCCTTGTACCCGGCCCTGGATGCCGGCCTGTGCTTTGTCTGGAAAAAACACCAGATCTTTTCCCAGGCATCCAGACTCTATCTGGACACACTAAAAAAAGATCTGGCTCTTTAAACCGTTATTTCCGGAAAATATCAAGTTCATTTAATCCCTTCCGGAACCGCATGATATCCCAGGGCAGAAATTCTGTGATCCCAAGGGCTACAACGTCAAATTCCTTTGACACATCCTGGATGATCCGTAAGATCTGATCCAGAGTCATCTCTCCTACCGCATACTCCACAGGCGGGATATGCGGCTCTGCACAGAGAAGACAGCGGAAATCCTCCGGAGATAGCACGTCCAGATCCCAGTGGATCATCACATGCCGGTAGCCGCCTTCCCTGAGCCAGGCAAGCAACGCTTCGCTGTCATCCAAAAGCTGATCAGGTGTAAGGAACTTCATCTGATATTCCTTCTGGTACTCTTCCTCCCAGCTTTCCAGATGATCCGCAATGATCCCGGCATAAATGATATCCTCTTTCCGGAACGGATGCTTTACCATGGCCGCAAAATCCGGTGCGCCGTCACCGATCAGATTCCCCAGCACCATAGAGTGTTCATTGGGAGCATCTTTCGGCCTGGTAAAATCCGGATGGGCATCCATCCAGATCACGGCCGTATCTTCCGGATATTTCCCATGCAGGTAGTCAAAAGGAGCCTGCTCCACCGAGCAGTCGCCACCCAGCACGATGATCCGGTCCGGATCTTTCTCCTCGCAGATAGCATAGGCGGCTTTCTGCTGCTCAAGAAGCTCTTCCTTCCAGGCAATGCTGTCCGTCACCGGTACCTCGTCGTCAAAATTTGTCTTGACCGGGACTTTCGCACACTCCATAGAATCATTTTTTGGCGCAAGCCAGTCCAGGATATGGCTGCCTTCGTAGTAGGGCGGATTGATTCCTCCCTGCCACTGCGGGAATGTCAGTCGTAATGTCTTTTTCGTCATGAACGATTCTCCTTTTTTATAGATATTTTTCCAGATCCTCCATCACATCTTCCAGTGTGATGGAGGCAAGTTCCCGCTCCATGGCCTGCTGCACTCTAAGAAGCTTATCATCCAGGATGTTGTGGATATTCTTTCCCACCGGACAGGCCGGATTCGGATTTTCATGAAAATGAAAGAGGGTGTTTTCCTCGATACATTCCACCGCCTGATATACATCCAGGAAGGTGATCTCAGAAAGCGGCTTTACGACTGATGCTCCGCCGGTTCCCCGCTTTACCTCGATCATACCGGCGTCTCTTAACTGGGAAAGGATCCGGCGAATGATCACTGGATTCACGTTGATACTGGACGCCAGAAAATCACTGGTAATTTTATAATCCTCTTTAAATGTCTCCATACAGGTCAGCATATGGATGGCTATGGTAAATCTGCTTGAAATCTGCATTAATTTTCAACTCCTTTTCGCTTCACCTTTTCCAAGGCCCTTTGCTGCTCGTAATCTCTCAGAGCCTTCATCGCCTGGGGCGCCAGTGGGAAGAGTGCGATCATATTAAAAATGGTCATCAGTCCGACTCCAAAATCTCCCAGATCCCAGACGAAAGAATACGCCGCCAGCCCGCCGATAAAGAGCATAATGAGAGCCAATATCTTATACAGTGTCTGGGAAATCCAGTTGTCCCCGAAAAGATATGCAATATTCGACCTTGCATAAAACAGGATCCCTATAAATGTAGAGAAACTGAACAGCCAGATAATCAAAGCAATAAAGATTCCTCCCGCACTTCCCATATGGTACTGCATTGCTGTCTGCAGGAGAGCCATCCCCTCCAGTCCAGACGTCATGGCCTCCGGAGTCAGGAGCATGATCATAGCCGTGCAGCTGCAGATCACCAGCGTATCAATAAACACACCTAAAGCCTGAAGCAATCCTACCTTAGCCGGGTGGCTGCTGTCTGCGGCCGCCGCTGCACAGGGCGCCGAACCGGAACCTGCCTCATTCGAAAACAGACCTCGTTTCGCTCCGTTCATAATAACAGCTCCAAGTCCTCCTGACACCACCTGACGTATCCCGAAGGCTTCTTCAAAAATTCTCTGAAAAACTCCCGGCAATGTTGTAATGTTTGTAAGAATAATATAAAAGGTAATCAGAAGATAAAAAACAGCCATAACCGGAACCATAATGTCCAGTACCCGAACCGTAGCATTTTTCCTCAAAACGATCACCGCTGCCAGCGCCACCAGCAAAACCGTCGTTACAAGAGGCGGGATCTGGAAGGCATTTTCAAATGCCGAGGAAACCGAATTTCCGATCACCTGACTGATCCCGCACCAGCAGACCAGTCCGGAAACCGCAAACAGACAGGCAAGGATTGATTTCTTTCCGCCCCGTTTTTTCTTGAAAAGACAGTGAATATAGTAAGCCGGTCCACCCCGGTATCCTCCGTAAAGCGGATCTTTTTCTTTATATAGCTGAGCCAGGGTTGCTTCCACAAACGCTGTAGAGGAGCCCAGAAGAGCGATCAGCCACATCCAGAACACAGCCCCTGCTCCTCCTGCAGAAATCGCTGCCACCACGCCCACCAGGTTTCCCATTCCTACCCTTGTGGCCGTGGATACGATCAATGCCTGCACGCCGGAAATAGTGCCATACTTTCCGCTCGTTTTCTTTTCTGTAACCACCCGTATCATTTCTGGAAAAAGCCGGAATGGCATGAATCTGCTCCGGATCGTAAAATAAATCCCGGACGGGATCAGAATCATCACCAGCAGTGAGATTCCAAGCTGACCGCCGCCCGGAAGGGGTATTGTAATAAAATCTCCCCATAATACATTGAATACCGCATAAAAAGCTTTTCTAAAACCACTTCCTGCACTCTGAAAAAAATCCACCATATCTTGTTCTTTACCTCTATCCTAAATCTTTCGTGTCTTTATAGTATAGAGGATCTATTCAGTTCTGTAAAGCTCTAAAGCGCCCAAGAGTTCCTGGTAAATATCATAATCTTCTTGTTTGAAGACATTGAACACAACCTTTTCGATGGAGGTGTCTCTATCCAGCTCATTAAGAACTGTCTGAACTGCAATTTCTGCCGCCTTCTTCTGCGGGAAATGAAATTCTCCTGTAGAAATACAGCAGAATGCAATACTTTTCAGTCCGTGATCTTTTGCAATCTCCAGACAGGACCTGTAACAATCCGCAAGCTGCCTGCAGTGCTCCTTTGTCAGTCTCCCTGATACAATCGGTCCGACAGTATGGATCACATATTGGGAAGGCAGATTATACGCAGGGGTAATCTTCGCTTTTCCCGTTGGCTCATCATATCCTTGCCCGTTCATAATTTCGTCACAGGCCAAACGAAGCTGTATACCGCTTACGCTGTGGATGATGTTGTCCACACAGGAATGACAGGGAACAAAACATCCCCTAAGGGCGCTGTTTGCTGCATTTACGATGGCATCAATCTTTAATGTTGTAATATCCCCTCGCCAAAGTACCAGGCGGCTGTCAAGAGAAGAAGCCGGAAGCAGGGCACTGTCTGTCACTCCTTTTCTCTCAACCTCTTCACCTAAATATTCATCCTGAATTCTAAGAAACTCCTCACTGATCGGGCGGGGAGGCCGGATATTCATAAGACTCCGAAGAAGCCTTTTTTGCCCGTCCTCCTGGTCTGGTATCTTCATATCACTGTATTGCGGAACTTCTGACAGCAATACTCTGATCAGATATTCTCGTCTTTCATTCTGCGTCATCTTTTGTTCACCTCGTTTCCAGGAGCTGTCATGCTATCCTCTAGTTTCTTCATGCATCCTGACAGGTCCCGGACGGCATTTGCCAGATCCGCATTGATACCTACCGCCCGCTCTCCAAAACTTGCCGGTACGACCGCCTCATCAAGATTCATCCGGATCAGAGTCCAGTTTTCGTGCTCCCGCACCATCTTCTCAAAAGGAAGGCGTATGATTACCGGAGTATTAAATCCCACGCCCAGTTCCAGCAAGACAACCCTGTCCGTCTGATGCGCTTCCAGAAATTCTTCATACCGCCCGGCAGCTTCATTCCAATGCGCATCCTCTACAAAATACTGGTCAGATCGCAGATGCATGGCCATGTTCCCGCCGCAGACCGGACATTTGGGAACCAGTTCTGACGGGATTTTACAGTCTTTTCTTGCTTCTCCCATTTTTCCAAACAGCTCTTTTGCATCATACACTTTGTCGTGGCATCCCCGGGCGCACTGAATCTCTCCATAGTCTCCCTGGGTGGCAAAGATCCTTTCATCCAAGAAGCCGGCCTTCCAAAACTGATGATCCACATTGGTGGTCAAGACAAAATGCGGTTTTTCCTTTATCAGTTCAAAAATCTGCCGGTAAAGATGGAGCGCCTCTGGCTGGATTCGGTTCAGATATGCATGTCTGGACCAGTATCCCCACTTTTCTTCCTCTGTAGGAAAGGGATAAAAACCTGCACGATACATATCTGTCATATAAGAAGCGCCATATTTTTCGATAAATTCGCCGAAATTTTCCTGAAACCGCTGCCCGCTGTAGCTTAAGCCGGCCGCCGTAGAAAGCCCGGCCCCTGCGCCGATGAGTACTGCATCTGCCCTGGAAAGAAGCCCTGCTGCCTCCTGGATCTGCTTCTCATAGGGCGTATCCTGAAATATATAGTCTCTTGCAGGCGTACTGCACAGGAAACGTGAGAAGTCAATCCTTTTTGTATTGGTCTGTTTGCTCCATCCGTGTCTTGTATTCATAAACACATACCTCACCTTTTTATTGTAATATTTATTGTTACATCTTTCAGCATTAAAATAGCACATACATGTTGTAATGTCAATAGTTACATTTATTTTTTTGACAAATACCTTTCTTTTTGGTAAGCTTATCACAAAACCTAGACTTCACTTCAGGTTAAGATTTTTGCAAATTGTTATCGAAGGAGGAATCATTATGATGTATACCATAGGACAGGTGTCCCAAATGTTTGACATTCCCATATCCACTCTTCGCTATTACGATAAAGAAGGCTTGTTTCCTGATATACAGCGCACCTCCGGCATCCGAAGATTTGGCGAAAAAGAGCTGGAAGCCATACGTGTCATTGAATGTCTGAAGAAATCCGGCATGGAAATCAAGGATATTAAACAGTTTATGGAATGGTGTACGAAAGGCAGCAAAACCTATCCTAAACGGCTGGATCTGTTTGTCCGCCAGAAGGCAGCTGTAGAAATGGAAATTGAACGGTTGAACCGTGTACTGGATATGCTGAAATTCAAATGCTGGTATTATGAAGAGGCCATAAAGGATGGCACCGAGGACCGCATCACCGCCATGTCCCCGGAGGAGATGCCAGAAGAAATCCGTCAGGCTTTTCTGAACGCCCACCGGTAACTTCATGGTTCCATAATCATAATTAAGTTAAAAGTTTACTTCCCTTTTCACAGATTTCGTAGATCTCGTCATATTTTTCTTCGATCAGGGGAGTCAGCTTTTCTGTTTCCTTCCTCACAGCTCTTTTATACAAAAAATATGGAAGGATCCATCCTATAAATCCCGGAACTGCCAGCACAGTGCAAAGTATGATATGCGGAGTCTGCGCCGTTACCGCAAACGTAGAGCCGGCCATAAATGCCGTCCCCAGGATCCCTACCGTGATCGCCAGGATAGAGGGCGCAGAAATTTTCTTATTCTCCAGATACTGGATTTCGGCAATGCATGCCTCATAATGTCTCTGAAGCCTTGTAAGCTCTGTCTTATTGATGATCTTACGATCTCGCTTCAACCGAAGCACTGCCTTTTTGTGCTGCATGGCCCCTGCCCTTTTTGGGAAGGTTTCCAAAGCTGGCTGGGCTACATTTTCATCCACCTCCCAGCCAAAATTTTCATAACCGTCGATCAGGAAGGAAATCTGTCCCATATCCGCCGTGATTTCTTTATATTCATATCCGATAAATCCTCTGGATCTTCTGTCTGTCCGTTCCACCGTTTAATTTCCTCCTGTCTCGTTCCAGTTCCTGCTTACTTCTGCATACTCCGCAATATATTCCGCATTATGGTCCTGCACAGGCAGCCTTACCGTAAAGGTACTTCCCTTCCCTTCTTCACTGGCAACCGTGATCTCCCCATCCATGAGGATCAGGATCCGGCGGACCAGCGCAAGGCCCAGCCCGTTTCCTTCTTTTGAATGGGAGGTATCCCCCTGGTAAAATTTATCAAAAATATGACGGACGCTTTCTTTAGTCATCCCGCAGCCCGTATCCGAAACAGATACTTTCACGTATCCATCCTCCGCAGTCTGGCATATGGTGACTTTCCCGCCAGGCTCTGTAAATTTGGCCGCATTGGACAGAAGGTTGTTCCAGACTACGCCCATCAGTTCTTTATCTGCCCGGACAAAAGTCCTTTCTTCTAATTCTACTTCCAGATCCAGCTCCTTCTCATCCCACAACTCTTCGTATTGCAAAATACACTCTTCCAACTGCCCGCACAGGTCATAGGTCTCGATCTCCGGATCTATCCGCTGGTTTTCCAGCTTATTAAGCCGCAGAATATTGCTGATCAGTGTCGACAGCCGTCCTGCTGCCTCCTCAATTTCCCTGGTATATTCCAGCTTTTCTTCTTCTGTGACTGTCCCGTTCTTCAAAAGCTGTGCATAGTTTTTAATGACAGCAATCGGAGTCTTCATCTCATGAGAAACATTAGACACAAAATCCGTCTTCAACGTCTCAACGCTCCCCAGCTCCTCAACCATCTTATTGAAGTCCAGGATCATCACGTCCAGATAATCCAGCCGGTCAGCCGCATGTACCGTAGGTACATACACAGAAAAATCTCCGTTCGCCACTTTTTCTGTAGCTTCCGCCAGCCGGTGCAGGGGTTCTTCATAGGTGTTTTTCATCTTCCTTCTTGCAAATAATGTCAGTCCCACTGCTACGCATCCCCAGTAAACCATGGGAACCATCGTCTGAATAAATCCATTCCATGCCATCTTATTCATCAGGACCACAAGCCCCTGATGGATCCCTGACATCAGGAACAGAACGCCCAGATAGATTGCAAAAACCGATACCGGAAACAAGCTGTTTTTGATGATCTTCTTCTGCTTACTCATTGCAGCACCGCCTTATAGCCAAGCCCCCGCACAGTGACGATCTTAAACCCGTCACAGGAAGACAGCTTATTCCGAAGCTTGGTCATATACACATCCACTGCTCTCAGGCTGGCGTCACTGTCCACATCCCAGAACTCATCCATCAGCTGAGCCCTGGAAAAGGTTTTCTTCGGATAAGACAATAATTTATAAATGATATTAAATTCCCGGGTAGTGAGGGCAATCTCTTCCCCGTCCACCTCTGCACTCATGCCGTCTGCATCCAGCGTCAGATTCCCGGCTGTGATCTTTCTCTCCACCTCAATATTTGCTCTTCGAAGAAGCGCCCGGACCCGGAGCACCAGTTCATCCAGCTCCACCGGTTTTACCATATAGTCGTCAATCCCAAGCTGGAAGCCTTTCTGCTTGGAGGGAAGATCGTCCTTCGCGGACATAAAAAGAATGGGAATCCTTTGATTCACCTTCCGCACCGTCCTTGCGAACTCAAACCCATCGATCTTTGGCATCATAATATCTGAAATAATCAGGTCATAAAGCTGGTTGTACATTTCATTGTATGCATCCTTCGCATCCAGGTATCCCTTTGCCTGAAATCCGCTGTCGTTCAAATATCTGCAGACGATCCGGTTCAGTCTTTCATCGTCCTCTACCACAAGAATGTGAATCATCCTGTTTCCCTCCGTTTCTTTTCCACCTCACTATAAGCGGATCCTGTTTCCGAAATATTTGTGTTTTGTTTCTAAATTGTTAATTCCGTATATGTCAATTTCTCACGGAAGCAATGCCATTGCCACTGTCCCCGCAGTGAGAAGGAAAAGTCCGGCCGCCTGCTTTCTTCCCAGCCTTTCTCCAAACACCAGGTATGAAAACGCCACTGTTACCAGCACACTTAAACGGTCCACCGGAGCCACGATACTGGCCGGTCCTTCCTGAAGCGCACGGTAATAACACAGCCAGGAAGCACCTGTGGCAATCCCGGAACAGCAGATGAATACAAGCTCCTTTCGTCCAATCTGTCTTACTTCCTTCTGCTTTCCTGTCACAAAGACCATCCCCCAGGCCATAAGAAGCACGACACAGGTACGGATGCCCGTCCCCAGATTGGACTCCACACCCTGGATTCCGATTTTTCCGAGGATCGCCGTCAAGCTGGCAAAAAATGCGGAACCTGCGGCATACAAAAGCCAGCTTCCTTTCGCCTCCTGCTTCGTCTCTTCCACATCCTTCCGCTCGATCATCAGAAGTATCCCCGCTGCAATTACCGCCACTGCCAATGCCTTCGGAAAGGAAATCCCTTCGTGCAGAAAGATCAGTGCCAGGAGGATCGTAAGGACGGTACTAGACTTGTCGATCGGAACAACCTTATTGATATCCCCCACCTGCAGTGCCTTAAAATAACACAGCCAGGAGGCACCCGTAGCGGCTCCCGACAGGATTAAAAATACATAAGTGGATCCACGGATCTTGCGGAGCTGCCCTATAGAGCCTGTCACCAGCACCATGATCCATGCAAACACAAGAACCACTACCGTACGGACTGCCGTGGCTACAGTAGAATCTGTTTTTCTGATCCCACATTTTGCCAGGATCGACGTCACCCCGGCAAAAAAGGCGGAACCTGCGGCATATAGAAGCCACATCTTACATTCCTTCTTTCCAAAATGTATTCTGCTGCTTCTTATCATACCGCAGATTCCACCTGTTTTCCATCTGCAATATTTATTGATGACCATTTCCGGTCATCAGTCTCATTTCGTCTCGATTTTCTTTCCCAATGTAGCATTTTAAATATCCTATGCTATAATGTTTATTGGTTTAATTAAATAAACCAAACGGAGGTGTCACTATGGGAAATTATCAGGATGAGTGCCACTTAAAAGAGATCCATCAGCTGGCTGAAGAATTTGAAAGCTGCCGGAAGCTTTTGCTCGCCCTGGGTGATCAAAACCGGCAGCATCTGATCCTGGAGATGATGCGCATGGGCCAGTGCGAAGGCGTGCGCGTAGGTGCGATCACTGAGAAAACCAATCTTTCCCGCCCTGCTGTCTCGCATCACATCCGGATCCTCAAAGAAGCCGGAAATGTAAATGGAGGAATATCACAATGGATTTAATGGAAGCAATGAAAGAACGACACAGTGTGCGCCAATATACTGATCAGACGCTGGATGAAGAGGTGATCCGTCTTCTGACGGAGGAAATTGACGCCTGCAACCAGGAAAGCGGTCTCCACATCCAGCTGGTTAAAAATGAACCCAAAGCTTTTGACGGCTTTATGGCCCACTATGGGAAATTCAGCGGAGTGACAAACTATATCGCAATGGTCGGGAAAAAGGGTCCTGCCTTAGAAGAGACCTGCGGCTACTATGGTGAACGCCTGGTATTAAAAGCTCATCAGCTGGGCCTTAACACCTGCTGGGTTGCCATGACCTACAGCAAGGTCAAATCTGCTTATTCTGTAGATGCCGGGGAAAAACTGTGTATTGTCATCTCTCTTGGCTACGGCAAAAATCAGGGCGTTCCGCACAAGTCTAAGTCTGTCGATCAGGTCGCAAAGGCTGACGGTCCAATGCCTGATTGGTTCAGATCCGGCGTGAAAGCTTCCCTTCTTGCCCCAACAGCCATGAACCAGCAGAAATATCAGTTCACACTGAATGGAAAGATCGTATCTGCCCGGGCCGGAATGGGATTCTATTCCAAAATCGACCTGGGTATCGTCAAATATCATTTTGAACTGGGAGCCGGACGCGAAAACTTCAGCTGGATCTGATATCTCATGACTTTGAAAAGCCCCTGCGGCCGATTGTCGCAGGGGCTTTTGTTCTTTCGATTTTATTGGCTTCCTTTCTTATTTCCTCCCTTCTTAGTCTGGTTTCCAGACTTTTTGGTATTGTTTGATTTCTGCTTCTTATTAGATTTCTTACTGCCGGACTTTTTGCTGTCCGGTTTCTTTTTTCCTGTACTTTTCTCCTTACTGTCTGAGTCTTTTTTATCTGTATCCTTTTTCTTGCTTCCCGCATCTTTCTGGGAGCTTGAACTTGATGAACTGTTCGTACTCTCCTTCGATGTCTTCCCTTCAATTCCTCCGCAGGCAGTAACGGAAAGGGCAAGTGCGCATGCCGCTGCCAGGATGAGCCCTCTTTTTAATATCCCTTTCTTCCGTTTTGCTGTGTTCTGTGTCTGCATATTGTCTACCTCTCTTTCGGTGTATTTTCAAAAGGCGTTCCGCCCTTCTGACATATCCCAGCATACTGGCCATGTCTTAACATATTCCAAAAGAGGGCTTAACATTTCTTAACAGTTCTTACTTATGCTGAACCGTGAAAGCACTTTTTTCATCTTTTTCGAACAGCCTTGCCACTGCCGGCACCAGCTCTTTGATGACTGTCCGTGAGGTATTGATGCACAGGTCAAAATTCAACTTATCTCCCCATTTGTGGCCGGTATAGAACTCATAATACTTTGCCCTCTTTTTGTCAATGCCTTGTATATGCTGTTTAAGCTCTCTGTCTGTCATCTTTTCACCTTCCGGTGCTTTCTTTCTGCAGCGCTCCATCTTACTGTCCATATCGGCATAGACAAACATGCGGAAGGGCTCATACTCCTTTAAAATGTAGTCCCCGCAGCGCCCCACAATAATACAGTCCGATTTCTGCGCCATCTCTTCGATGATACGGGCCTGCTCCTGGTAAACAGACATACTTTGGTCAAAGACCGGTGTGGGCGCCGGATAAAAACTCGTGCCAATATGGATAGGGAAAGAAATGACCGGCTGGTGTTCCACAATAGACTGTACATACTGCTCCGACAACTCTGTCCTGCGTGCAATCTCGCTGATAATCTCCTGATCATAGTAGGCAAAACCAAGCCGCTCCGACAGCCTGCGCCCAAGTTCCCGTCCTCCGCTTCCGAACTCTCGTCCGATCGTTATGATCCTGTTCATACTCATACCTCCCTACTTCAACTGTTTCGTATATTTTATCATCTCATGGATGACATAGAAAGCAACAATTACTTCCGTAACAGGCATTGCAAACCAAATCGCATTTCCGCTGAATACCGCCGGAAGGAGATAAATCAGGACACCGCTTACCACCAGTCCTCTGGCTACCGATGCGATAAACGCCGCCTTTGGTTTCATCAGCGCCTGGAAATAGTAGGTAGACAAAATATTCAGCGGCAAAAGCAGGAAGGAAAGCCCGTAACACATGAAAATCGTCGGTGCAATCTCTAATACTTCTGCCGTAGGCGTCATAAAAAAGCGAATAAATACATTGGGGATCAGCATACATAACGCTGTCCAGAACACACTGAAAAATGCCGCTGTCCCAAGCGCATACTTCAGCGTTTCCCGAATCCTGTCTCCTTTTCCCGCGCCGAAGTTGGTGGAGATGATCGGCTGGGAAGCCTGCCCCACACTATAGGAACAGCACTGTACAAAGGTGCTGATATTGACGATGACGCCGTACACCGCCAGGGCATTTGTCCCCAGATAGATCATGATCTGGCGATTGAAAAGAATCGTCAGTATCCCCATGGCCACATCAATGAAAAATGTGGAGAATCCGGTCACTATGATTTCCTTTAACTGATACAAAATCCGCTCTGGCTTCACCAAGCGAAGCGTATTCCTTTTCATGAAGAAATGGGACAGCATAGCCAGAAAGCTAATGGCAGAACCAATAGCCGTGGCCAGTCCTGCTCCGTACGCTCCCATATCGCATACAAATACGAAAAAGTAATCGCCAAAAATATTAAAGATACCGCCTGCCAGCACTGCCCCCGTAGCCAATGCCGGATTTTTGTCATTTCTTAAGTATGCAGCCAGCATCTGGTTAAAAAGGAAGAATGGAATAGCCAGCTTTATCGGCCGCACATACTCCCTCGCCAGAGTCAGGGTATTGTCCTGTGCCCCGAAAAAGAGAAGAAGCTGCCTGTCAAAGCAGATGATCATCACCCAAATAATCAGTGCCAGAACAATGGAGCCTATCACAGATGCTGTGAAATATTCATTTGACTTTCGGATATCCCCGTCCGCCTTTCCGCGGATGGTACTGAAAAGGACAGATCCCCCGATCCCCATCAGAAGCCCAAAGCTATAGATAATATTCCAGACCGGCGCAACCACCGCCAGGGCGGCTGAACCCTCCGGCCCGTGATATTGTCCTACCATGGCCATATCCACGATAGAATAAATGGATGTGATCAGCGCACTTCCAAATGCTGCCGACAGATACTTAAAATAAATTGTCTTGATCTTCCCGTTCAGAAAATCCATTTTTCTCATCCTCCTGCTAAAACAAAAATGTACATTTCCTCTGCAAGAAAAAACCGGATAAGGAACAAGCTTTCTGCTCGTCTCTTATCCGGTCCGTCATTTCTTCTGAATGATTTTCCCTCCGAGGAACAGGCATCTTAAGCCTGCCTCTTATCCGGCTGCCTGCATCATCTGTCCTTTTACAGTCAGCCCTCCGAGAACTTTAAGTAGTCTAGCACACCTTTCCGCCATTGTCAAACGTTGTCAGATGTCGATTTCTCACCCAGGCGCGCTTTTAATTCAGCGATCTCCTTTTCCTTATCCGCAAGTGCAGATTCCTTCTCGTCAAGCAGTCTTTTCTGCTCATCGATCACATCCTGCTTCTTATCCAGATCCTTTTTCTGCTCATCGATCACATCCTGCATTTCATCAATCATATATTGCACTGTATTTTTATCAAGTTCCTGCAATTCTTTGGAAAACATGTTCATCACCTTCTCCGTATTTCGGCATAGCTGATAGATTTCCTCATAATATTTCCGGAATTGAGGATATTTTCTGATCAGCTCCACGATCATCTCCGGATCGTCTACACTGAGGAATGTCAGCCACGCATCCAGTTTGTTTCTGATACCTTTATTGTGAAGAATCCTGCGGAAATTGTCAAGCGGGATAAACACAAATTCCTGCAGCAGATCAATCTCGATCCCTGTACTGGTCTTCTGTGAAGACCGATGAATAAAGTCCTCTGGAAAATCTTGAAATTCTTTTGGGCTGTGATCATAAAATATGATGGTATATACCTTTTTTATATCACGATAGCTAAATGTTTTTCCCTTTTCTCCTTTGATTCTTTTATATTGACGCAGTAAAAGATCTGCAGAATAACAGGCCGCTCTTTGCCCTGGAAATTTGTATCCCAGCTTCTGCACTTCTACATTTGCTATACTATGATCCGCCAGCTCTATAACAATGTCCATAATGACCAGGGAACTCTCATCGGCGATTCTTGTAGAATCATTCGGAAGAACTTTTAAAATCCGGATTTTCTGTCCCAGAATCAGTGACAATAATTCCTCCAGACGCTCTGGGGCTGTATCAGGATCCATGATTTCTTTGAAAAAAGAATCATACAAAATCTTAATTCCTTTTATCCCTGTACAAAAATTTAGAAATTCTTTCTGCTGATCCACATTCCAATTTTGCCAGAGAATCCACAGTCTTTCACTTTCTGTTATTTCTTCCATGATCTCCTCTTGTGTGCGGATTGCTGGAAAATATTGCTGCAAGATATTTACCATACACATTCCTCCTATGAACTTTCATTTCCATTACCGGGATCGTTTCGAGAATAAATCTTCGAAAATAAGACACCTTTCGGTTTTGATAACATACGGCAAGAACACCGTTGAAATTTGTAATCACAGAATATCATATTACAGATAAAATTACAATGTTAATTGCATAGTCCATCACTGAAAAGAATGTCATGCCAGGGGATATTAAAGTGGCCGCTCCCGTACTCACGCCGGAAGCAAGCCACCAATATAAAATCTTTCCATGTCTATTTTATAACCTGCTATACATTTCTCACCAGACCTGCCAGATTTTCTACAACGGCCGGATCCCGGTGGTCGAAAAAGCAGCTTTTCCCGGTGTCCAGCGCAGCGATCTGTTCCATATCACTTTTATCCATCTGAAAATCAAATACAGCAAAGTTCTCTTCCATACGTTCTTTCCTTACACTCTTAGGAATACATACGATTCCTCGCTGCAACAGCCAGCGAAGCACCACCTGGGCAACAGTTTTCCCATGCTTTTGTCCGATCTTCTGAAGGGTTTCATTGTGAAAGAGAGCATTTTTCCCTTCTGCAAACGGCGGGCGATGGCCATGCCGATCTGTCCCGCTCCTGTCAATATCATTACGTCCTTTTTCATGTATGTTCCGCCTTTCCACTACAAATTCGTATTTACAGACACTTCTTTACCCAGACTTCTACCTCTTTCTGCGCTCCCGCAGCCTCTGCTCCGTGAACGGCCAGCCCTTTTTCTACCCTGGCTCCTTTGCAGGCTTTCTTTAAATCACGCTCGCTGTTTCCCATTCCGCTGCCCTCATTGGTACAAAACGGAAAAATACGTTTACCTGACAAGTCATAGTGCTCCAGGAATGAAAACATGGCCATTGGCATCGTCCCCCACCAGTTGGGATACCCTACAAAAATACTGTCATAGCCATCGAGACTTTCCATATATGATTGAAGCTGCGGCTGTATCCCCTCCTTAAGTTCTTTCTTTGCCTCATCAATACAGGTATAATAATCTTCTGCAAAAGGTTTTATCGTCTCCACCTGGAACAGATCCGCCCCTGTCAGTTCTGCTATCATCTCTGCTACAACTTCTGTATTCCCTTTAGAAAGATTTTTGATACTGCCATTCCAGTAATTTTCTCCTCTACGGGAATAATAAACGATCAATGCTTTCGCCATGATATATCTCTCCTTTTTTGCTTTTGTGTCTAAGTTTAATCTTTTTTCAGTGAAAAGCAATTTGGATTTTGAATGATATTTATAAGTAATACTTATATAAAAAAGTGTCTTCGACACTTCAACTCCCCTACCCCTCAATCTTGAGGGGATTAGGGGTTTCTTTTTGAGCTGTT
>PPYE01106777.1_pt1 | contig 25637 bp, 14 predicted proteins | sample 1559881 | NCBI WGS metagenome assembly PPYE01 (sample SAMN08240022, study PRJNA423297) | Human gut metagenome, whole genome shotgun sequencing project. | reverse complement strand
GATATTATGTAAAAACAATCTATTATGAACAACTCAAAAAGAATTCTAGGTGAAATCCCTTGTTAATTTAAGTCTAATTTAAAAAGTAGTTTTAATGAAAAAGAAAGAACACATGTCAAAATCGCTATTATGGCGTATTTTGTTGGTACTGTTGAGCTTCTCTTTTAGTACTATAGTACAAGCTCAGAATATAACAGTAACAGGAAGCGTAGAAGACCAGAATGGTGAACCATTAATTGGAGTGACAGTTGCAGAACTGAATACTACTAACGGAGCAATCACTGACATTGACGGTAACTTTTCTATTAAATGTGTTAAGGGTTCGACTCTTAAGTTCAGTTACATTGGTTATAAGGATGTAACCAAAGTCGTTACTGAAAGTAAACTGAAGATAGTCTTGATTGAGGATTCACAAGCTTTGGATGAAGTAGTGGTAGTAGGGTACGGTACGCAGAAAAAAGGAAGTGTGACGGGTAGTGTAACTAGTGTTGATGCCAAAGCTATTGAAGATTTTCCATCAGCTAATCTGTCTTCAGCATTAGCAGGACGCCTTTCAGGTGTATATATAACTCAAGGAACAGGTAAACCGGGAACTTCAGCCTCTTTCAGTGTACGTGCTAAAGGTACTCCTAATAATTCTGATCCGTTGTATGTTATTGATGGTGTGGTAAGAGATAAGATGGCATTTGATGCACTGGATGCCAGTGAGGTGGCTAATATATCAGTATTGAAAGATGGTGCATCGGCAGCAGTTTATGGTGCCCGTGCTGCTAATGGCGTTGTATTGATTACTACTAAGAAAGGTGGAAACGCGAAACCGACTATCAATTATACTGGTACGGTAGGTATCGATGTAGCTGCTATGATTCCAGAGACGCTTAGTGCTTATGAACATGCTGTTTATTTAAATGACCGTGCTATACAGGGTTATCTTAACAATGCCATTTGGAATCCGAATGTAGAACAGCAAGATCCGACTACTAAGTCTTCCTGGTATACAGATGACGAGTTGGCACATTTCAAGACAACTGATTATAGTTTTTTGGATGATGCATGGAAAACTCCATGGTCTACGCGTCATGCTATCAATATTACTGGTGGAACCGAAAAAGTACGTTATTTTATTGGTGGTTCTTATTTCTATAATGTAGGTTCATTTGATAATCTGAAGTATTCTAAATATAATTTCCGAGCTAGTATTGACGCTGATGTCAGTAAGAATTTTACAGTTGGTTTGAATATCAGTACAGATAATCGTAAAGATACCAAACCCAATTGGAAATCCGACGGTGACCGTGATCGTATGAATGATTTATACAAGGGATTATTACTCCGTACCAAGATGATCCCAAGTATGATTGATGGAATGCCAGTAGGTAACTTTATAGAATGGCATCCATTAATGCTTATTAGCGAAGAATCAGGTTTACATACTAAGAAATGGCAAAACGTTAACGTCAATGCAACTGCGGAATATCGAGTTCCTTTTGTAAAGGGGCTGAAACTGAAAGTACAGTATAACCGTACACTGGATAATCGATTAATTAAAAAGGTGAACTTCCCGTATGAAATGTACAATTTCCAGACTGCCGGAACAAACAATCATTATATTGACCCAAGCAATGTAGTAGTATCTACCAAAACTCGTGATGACGGCAACTATGTATTTAAAGAAAACCAGTTGGCAGAAGAATATCAATTAAACTTATTTGTAACTTATGACCGTAAGTTTGGTAACCATGATTTGAGTGCATTATTTGTTTATGAACAATCTGAAGGTGATAGTGAGAAATTTGATGCACAGCGCAACAAACTAATCACTTGGGAAATGCCGGAGTTTTTTGGTGCAAGTGGTGATGCTTCTGAATCTATTGTTGGGGCTGGTTCTGTGAGCGAAAGTGGTCGTCTTTCCTATGTAGGTCGTCTGAACTATGCTTATGCAGACAAGTATCTATTAGAAGCTGCATTCCGTGTCGATGGTTCTACAAAATTTGCTCCAGATCAGCGCTGGGGTTTCTTTCCCTCTGTTTCAGCTGGATGGCGTATTTCCAGTGAACCTTTCTTCTCAGAAAATATCAAGTTTATAGATTATATGAAACTGCGCGGTTCTATTGCTACATTAGGTAATGATGCTATTGGCGGTTGGCAGTGGATGGCTCGTTACGGAATTACTACAGGTGCTGTATTCAATGGGTTATCTTATGGATTGGAACCTAAGGAAGTTCCTAATCCTAAATTGACTTGGGAGAAATCAACTTCTTACAATATCGGTTTTGATAGCCGTTGGTTTAGAAATAAATTTGATTTCAGCTTTGAATATTTCTACAGACGTACATACGATATTCTTGATAACCTGAATGTAAGTGTACCTACTACATTTGGTGCATCTTTGCCAAAAGAAAACTATTCTGAGGTTAAATCCCGTGGTTTCGAAGTAGAATTGGGATACAATGACAGAATCGGTAAGGTGGACTATTATTTAAGAGGTAACTTTAGTTTTGCGAACAGCTGGTGGTCCAAGAAAGATGAAGCAGAAAATATCCGGGCATACAAATCTGAAATCGGTCAGTCATTGAGCCGTGAATGGGGATTTGAATGTATTGGTATGATTCGTACCGAGGAACAGTTACAGCAATATATGGAAGAAAATCCGAATATGACCATTAAGGGACAAAAACCCGGTTTAGGTATGTTGATATACAAAGATGTCCGTGGTCCTGAGAGTGATGAACCGGATGGTATCATTACGGATGATGACAAAGTTGTTATTATTGAAAATAAAGTGGCTCCAATTACTTATGGTTTCACAATTGGCGGTAAATGGAAAGGATTCATGCTTGATATATTCTTCCAAGGTATGGCCGGTCATAAGAAGTTGATGGATTTCCGTGGTAATGGTATCAATGCCCATACAAGTACATTCAAATATTATAATGACCACTGGACACCGGAGAATACAAATGCTTCAATGCCAGGCGCTACACAGTACAAAAATAATGAAGCTTCTTCCTTCTGGGTACGTAATGCTTCTTTCTTACGTTGCAAAAATATATCCATATCTTATGATTTGCCGAAGACATTCGTTCAGCGGATAGGCATTGATAAGGCAAGGCTTTTCCTGAATGGTACAAACCTCTTCTTATTACAGGATAAAGTAAAATGGATGGATCCCGAAGCAACGAGTATTTCAGACTATCCTGTTATGAGAAACTTCTCATTTGGTTTGAATATAACGATCTAATTATATAAAAAACACTTGAATATTATGAAATCAAAACATATAATAGCTATTACAGCATTGGCATTTGCAAGCTTAACCAGTTGTACTTCCGTATTGGATAAAGACGACTTGACAGCTGTCAGCGAAAAGGCAACATGGAATAGTGAGATTCTGTCTACAGCTTTTTTGGATAAATGCTACAAAGATAATCTGCCGTCATTTAGTGGTGATTATTCTAAATATAGTGATGAGGGTAACGGAGGTGGTGATTTTATTCATGGTCGACTGACGGCAGTAGCTACCGCTGGAGGTCCTCTAGGAGAACACTGGCCTTATGACAAGATATATACTATCAATGTTCTGTTAACCAGTATTGATGGAGGTAGTTTGTCCGAGGACATCCGGAACCGTATAAAGGCACAAGCGCTTTTCTTACGTGCTTATCAGTATTTTGAGATGGTAAAAATTTATGGAGGTGTACCTCTGATTTTAACTCCACAGGACAGACATAATGACGATTTATATGTTACTCGGAATACAGCGAAAGAATGTATTGACCAGATAGTGAAAGACCTTGATGATGCAGCAGCCTCATTACCCAGTATTTGGGGAGAAAATGACTTTGGACGTATCACCAAAGGAGCAGCTATGGCTTTCAAAGGACGTGTGTTGCTGACTTATGCCAGTCGAACAATGATCGCACCCGTTGGCAAACAGCATACAATGCCTGCTTAGCGGCCCAAAAGGAACTGTCAGAGAATGGACAACGTGCTTTACATCCTATTTATAAGGAGATATGGACAAAAGAGACTACCTCTGAGACTGTAATTACTACCCGTTTCCTCGATCCGGTACGTACACATAACTTCATGGCAGGGCTGCGTCCGTTGGAATTTTCGGTAGGAGCTACCGGTAACCACCATCCTACATTGGATATGGCACTTGCTTTCCCAATGGCTGATGGTACCACTCCGGGAGTAGATGTAGATGGTGATGGCGTGAAGGAAGCTTTTAATCCTACTGCTACTGATGCTACCGGTATGTTCTGGTTGAACCGTGACCCCCGTTTCTATGATATCATCGTTTACAATGGTGCTGAATATCCATTGAATGGTATGCCGGAATGGTTCCAAGGTTGCATGTACACTTACAAAGGTGGCGAAGATACTCATAGTCCAACTGGCACAGGATTTTATTCATGCAAGTTCTCTATCCCAGAAAAGACAGCTACCGAAGCCAAGGATCACGGTGACATGGACTGGATTGAAATGCGTTATGCAGAAGTGTTATTGAATCTTGCTGAATGTGCAGCGGAAGTAGGAAATAAGTCAGATGAAGTTTATACAATTCTGAAAGATATTCGTAAACGAGCCGGCATAACGGCCAATGCGGACGGGCTCTATGGTTTAAAGGCAAATATGAGTCAACAAGAGTTGATTGATGCCGTTCTTTATGAACGCCGCATTGAATTGGCTTATGAAGGCAAACGTTTCTGGGATTTGCTTCGTCGCAAAATATTTTCTGATATGCAAGGATATTCTCGTTACAGAATTGAAATACAAGTGAAGAACGAATATGCTGCTATGGCACGAAGAGATTTTATCACTATGATAAAGAGCGATCCGGAATTAATGACGAAAAATTATTTCAAGTACTTCACCACTCAAACCTGGAGAATTGACGAAACTTACCAATGGGATGTGAAAGACAACTATTACTTCCAGGGATTAGCTCGCAAACACTTTGAGCAGAATCCTAAACTACAGCAAACAATTGGTTGGGAAAGTGGTGACTTTGATCCATTGAAATAGTACACATTTAATAATATAGTGATATGATTTCCTAACGGGACATCTAGTTAATCTTAAATCGGGCAAACTTTTACTTTAGGTAGAAGTTTGCTCTTTTTTTGCAAGCATTTGAGACAATATATATAATGGGAATTCCCTTTTTCCCCTTTCTTTGCTACACTATTAATTAATTCTATTGATAAAACAAATGAAAAACATCTATTATCTACTATGTCTCCTTTTTCCCTTGTCCGTTATGGGACAGGAACCAACAGGTAAAAGCCAGTGGATTTATCCGGACGCTTCTGGGAAATTAGTATATAAAACAACGAAAAAAGGTGATCGCATCATTGATTTTTCCCATGCTGGCTATAAAGGCGGTGGAGTTACATTACCTTATGTTCCAGTCAAGTTGACGGTACATCCTTTAGGGGAGAATGAAGATTGCACGGACTATATCCAAAAAGCTATTGATATGGTCTCTGCACTTCCCAAAGATGAAAATGGATTCCGGGGAGCCGTATTGTTGGCGCCCGGACGTTTTGTGTGCGAACGTACTATCCAGATTACGGCTGACGGTGTAGTTTTGCGTGGTACCGGAAGTGACCCAAGTGGAAGTACCATTGTTATGACTGGTGGGAAACACACAGCTATAGTTGTGAATAACAATCTCCGTCAGAGGGCAGGCAATCGTTTGGGAGAGACTTCTCAGGATGAGAAGAGCATAAAAGTCATTGACAAATATATTCCTGCCGGTTCCTATCATTTTACAGTGGAAGACGCTTCGGGACTTTCAGTTGGAGATAATATCGAAATACGTAAACCTGTGACAGAGAGGTGGATTAAATATATGAAGATGCACGATCTGGTACGCGATGGAAAACCTCAGACTTGGATAAAGGCAGGAAGACTGTTGATTGCAGAACGGACGATTGCAGGTATCGAGAAAAATACAATCACTCTGACAGTTCCGCTAGTAGATTCTTATGATGCCCAGTTTACGGATGATAACACTACGGTGGTGATAGCCAATGATGTCCGGCGTATTCGTCAGTGCGGTGTGGAGAACCTCCGCATTGAATCGCCGGCGCAGGCAGTTAATCATGGAAAAGCTTTATATTACGCATTAAGAATAAATGGAGAAGATTGCTGGGCGAAAGATATCAATGCAATGGAAACCATGGAAAGCGTAGGTGTAGGAGGTCGGCGTATCACCCTGCAACAAATTAATGTGGTAAGAAGGGCTCTACATCAGGGAGCCTCCAAACCAGCAGAATTTGCACCGAATGGAGGACAGATTTTACTGGACCGTTGCTCGGTTGCAGGCGACAATATTTGGTTTGTGGCACTTGGCGGCGGGCAAACAGGCCCTATTGTATTCCTTAATTGCAGCTTCAGAGGGAACGGACGCATAGAAGGACATCAACGCTGGAGCACTGGTTTACTACTTGATAATTGTGTATTGCCGGACGGAGGCATTGATTTCAAGAATCGCGGTTCTATGGGTTCTGGTCACGGTTGGGGCACTGCCTGGTCCGTTGCTTGGAACTGCGTAGCAAAAAGTTATGTGAACCAAATACCACCGGGAACCTGCAATTGGGTAATAGGTAGTAAAGGGGAAAGTACACCACTACGCCGTCCTTTCAATCAATCGGGGCCGACATTGCCCGTTGGTATTTTCGATTCTCATAATACTCAGGTTGCCCCTCAAAGTCTTTATCTTGCACAACTTAAGGAGCGTTTAGGCGAATCTGCATTGCAAGCTATCGGATACGGATCTACTGCCCAGTTACCTCTTCCCACTCCGTCCGACTATGCTTTTCAAGGAGGTATGCAGGCTTCTTCCGAATTGGTTGGAAGAGGTTATAATGCCATACATGAATATATGCGCACTTTAGGATGGGACTACTCTGAACATCCTAATATATCGAAGAATGATCATTATGACGGAGTTCATTGTGAAGTAATATTCGATCCTATTTTGCAACAATACATATTTAAATTCATAAATCATGCCAGTACTGAAGCTTTGGATAGTGACCGCGGCAGGTTATTGAGTGATCGTCAGCGGAACGAAATGAAAAGCCAGACCAACCGTAATTGGCACCATCTGAATGGGAACTGGAATGAATGGCAACGATTAGAATGGAAGTTCCGTATTCCGAAAGGCTTTCAACCCACTACAAAATTTTGCCACCTCCACCAACTAAAAGCGCAAGAGGGAAACAATGGTGCACCACTCATCACCATCAGTACACGTTGTGATGAGAACGGTGATAATAAACGCGTGCAAGTAATCCATACGGGAGATACAAGAACATCGGGTAAAGGAGTTCTGATAGACGATCTTCCCCTTTCTGATTTTGAGGACGAATGGATACAGGTTGAGACTGAAATGCATTATACCCATCATGGCACGTTCCGCATCAAGCTCACCCGAATCAGCGATGGCAAAGTACTTGCCGATCAATCTTTCTCTGATGTAGATTTATGGAGAAAAGGAGCAACGAACATCCGCAATAAATTTGGTATCTATCGCAGTCTGGGACGAAAGATGCAAAGTGCATCCGATCGTCCGGACAATGGCCTTAAAGATGAAAGTCTGCAATTGGCAGATTTTAAAGTATATGAAGCACAGACTAATCCGAATCCGCAACCTCATGATTAATCTGTCGCTTTGACATTTTGTATTTTCAATCACTGTACGTTTGTATTCTTTCGACCTTCCTGCCATAAGTTCAAAAAGAATGCATGGAAACAGGGTTAGATAAATTCAAAAAGAAAGTAGAAAAGGGTAATGCTTACAGGTTCTTCTTGTAAGTATTATCCTTTTCTGTATTTCGGTTACAATTTGTAGGAAACGATCCAGTAACAGTTGATAAAATGCTACTGAAAAAGTGAACGGAAAAGAGGATGAAATAGAAGGTCTAAATACACTTTGGGGATTCCTGATGACGTTTATATAGGCTTTGTACATCAGGTATTAACTTCCTGTCTACAGGAAGTTAACTTCTTGCACGCAGGATATTGATGTCCTGCGTCTTGGATATTAATATTCTATCTCCAGATACTTAAGCTTTATTCTCTTTTTTATTCATTTTCTGCATATCTATTATTTTTTTATTCGACCTTCTTGCATAAGTATTCCGGGATTGAATCGTAAAAGATACTATAATCTTTATCCTGCAAAAATCATGAGTTATAGAATAGATTAAATAGGCTTTCTTTTAAAAGTAAAATAGACAATAATATTGCAAAAAGACATGTGAATTGGATGAGAAAAGATAGAGGTCGGTTCTTCACTTAATACTTTAATCTGATACAAAATTGCAAGAAAATGAGATTTCTCAATAAAGGGGGTAGCTAAAGAAAGGGTTTCTTTGTAAAACAAATAAAAAACTAATAAATATGAAGAAAGCACACCTTATATCTTTATTTATAGGATTCTCTGGATTCGTAGGTTCTAATTTGCTCATGGCACAAGAAAGCTGGCAATCACAACTCGTAACTCAGGATAAGACCGGAAATCTGACTTATCAGAAAGATAAAGATGGTTTTGTCATACCCGATTTTAGTCAGGCAGGGTATAAAAATGGAAAAGATGTTCCTGTAATCAACTTGCCGGAACGCACCATCGTTATTAGTCCACTGGAAGATAAAGAAGCTGATAATACGCAACATGTACAAAAAGCGATTAATGAGGTTGGACAATATGAGTTGAATACTGACGGTATCCGGGGAGTCGTACTATTGAAAGCTGGGCGATATAATATTGATGGAACCTTGAATTTGACGTACGATGGAGTTATCCTGCGCGGTGAAGGTAATTGTTTTTCCGAGAATGATTCTACCGTCCTGTATGGTAGAAAAGCTTCCGAGAAGGCAAAGCGACTCATTTTAATGGGAAATTCTTCTGCACATAACTGGGGCAATGGAAAAGGAAACAACCAAGTAAATATTACAACCCAGAAGGTAATGCCGGGAGATTATTCGTTTCAGGTAACTGACGCAAGTGCTTATCAGATTGGCGATTTAATCTGTATAAAGTACCCCACTACTACGGAATGGCTGGAAGCAGTCTGGTATGGTGGAAACACAAAACGGAATACAGATGAAAGTATGAAATGGAAGATTAAAGATATTGATATTTCCTATCACCGTTATGTGACCAATGTAGAAGGAAATACAATTGAAGTGGATGCACCTGTTTTCTATACACTCGATCAGCAATATGCACAAGCTTATATTTATAAAATTGAGAATCCGGGTACTGTTCGTCACAATGTAGGTATTGAAAACCTGCATATCTCTTTGGAAAGAAGCCCGGAAAATTCTACGGCCAATGTCGATCAGAACTGTATTTATATGAGTTCTTTGGAAAATTCATGGGTAAAAGGTGTTTCGATGTCAGGATTCGTTCATGCAGGTATCAAAACAACATCGACTACGCGAAGCACAATAGAAGATTGTTATGCAATTGATCCTTCAGGACTTTGCACCGGAGGTACATATTATAACTTTGAGAACTACCATCGCTCACAACTGATCTTGCTTAAGAACTGTTATGCCCGCAACGGACGTCATCACTATATCTCTAACGGTTGTGCCACTACCAGCGGTATTGTGGTGTTAAATTTCCGTTCGGAGCTTTCTCTTGCACAGGCAGAGGGACACCGTTTATGGTCACAAGGTATTCTGTTTGACAATTGGAAAGAATTGGGAACCATAAAATCAAATGCCGGTAAAATCGGCATGTACCTACGTGATAACATGGGAAGTGGTCATGGCTGGGGAGGTACTAACAGTGTCTTTTGGAATTGCGATGTACAGGGAGGTGCTATTTATCTGGACAAAGTACCTACAGGTCAGAACTATGCTATCGGTTGTACGGCAAAGACGATACGGCGGTATCGCAATACGATGAGTGAATATATGGATGGATATATTGAAGGACAGAATCATAAAAATCTGCAACCAGCATCACTTTATGAAGCTCAAAGAGAAGCCAGAGGTATATCTACGGGGGTAATGCCTGAAGTAAACGGAGAAAATACCCCACATATCATTGTAGAGATAAATCGTGTGAGAGTAAAATCACAAAAAGATGCATTGATATCTATTTATACTACGAACGGAAGTATGGTGCAGACGCTTAAATCTTCTACTAATACCTGGGTGGAAAGTATGTCATTGAACGATGACTTTTACATAGTTCGTGTGGAAGAGGCCGGCCGGAAAGCTTACAGTCAGAAAGTTCTTATCAGAACCACCGGAAAGTGATTTGGTTATGCTCCTGAATATCAAAATAAATCTACTAATTGTTATGACAAAAAAAACTTTTATCTCGCTCCTGTACGTATTGATGTGTACCGTTTGTTTCGGACAAGAATTTGTGCATCCTGGCATGTTACATATGACCCTTGACCTCGAGTTTATGAAAGCAAAAATCCTTGCAGGTGAAGAGCCTTGGAAGGAAGCATGGGATCAGCTCAAGGCTTCAGAAATTTCCTCACTCCACTATAAACCAACTCCATTTAAAGTTGTGGATAACGGCCCGTATAATCAGCCTGATAATGGCGGGAAAGAGTTTGTACGTGATGGAGCCGCCGCCTACACCATGGCTTTGCAATGGTATGTGGAAGGCGACAAAGCTTATGCGGAAAAAGCTATTGAAATTTTTAATGCTTGGGCAAATACCCTTGAATCTGTCGTCAATCACAACCGCCAACTGAAAGTGGGTACAGCAGGCATCAAATACCTCAATGCTGCCGAGATCATCAAATATACCTACAAAGGTTGGAGTGACAAAGATCGTAAAGCATTTGAAGATATGGTAATCAATATTTGGTATCCTGTGATAACAGACTGGACACCTCGTTACAATGGCAATTGGGATGCTGCCAACGGACAAACCATAATGTGTATCGGCATCTTCCTTGATCGACGAGATATTTTTGACAAAGCATGCAAACAGTTGACAGACGGTGATAGTAACGGCTCTATAAAGAACTATTTTTATGAAAACGGACAATGTCAAGAGAGTGGACGTGATCAGCAGCATGTACAGATGGGGCTTGCTTTCCTTGCTTGTGCCGCAGAGATAGCATGGAACCAAAAAATAGACTTATATGGGGCATTCGATAATCGTCTCTATAAAGGATTTGAATATACAGCTAAATACATGTCGGGTGAAGACGTTCCTCATATACAGTATATCACTTGGTTTGGAAAACCAGTCTATGGACCTGAGATCTCACCCAAACAACGCGAAAAGATATGTCCTGCCTGGGAACGAGCTTACCATCATTATCATGACCGCAAAGGAATGGATATGCCTTATACCTATAAAATGATTCAAAAAAGTCGTCCGGAAGGAACAGTTAACCAATCGTTTATGCCTTGGGCATCTCTGACCAGTGCTGATTTTCCAGTTCAATAAAACTATGCTACCTATTTTATCCTTAGTGTGCTCTTAGAGAATAGTTTGAACTGCACCCCAAAAGTTTTATGTCTAACTTTTGGGGTGCATTTTGTTTTTTTAACATAACCTCAATATCGTTTATTTCTTCTCATTTTATTTGCTTTACATACCGACAGACTTTCCCATCATCTGTTATACCTTCTATCACTATCGTATACGTAGAAGGGCGATCTGCTGTATAAAAACTTAGTCCTGTTTCGCCTTTCTCATTCAGACGGATATTGGGTTCCCAGTGAATGGTGCTACGTTTATCAGAGTCGATAATCTTACGATTTTCTTCGGTAGGGTATTGGGGAGCATAAAATTCTGCATTCTCGGCATAGGATAAATAACCTATGCGGGCAATGCTCGGAATAGAAGAACCGATAATTCCTTTAGAGAGATAAGTACTTATATATACTTTCTGGGGCTGAACGATCAGAGGTAGTGCATCACCAGTTCTCGGTGCATTGGCTATTGTTACAGCCTCTGTTTCTTCATAATTTTCCCAAGTATAATGATCCTCGCTGTTTGCAATATACATTGCCTTATCTCGTACAAAATTTATAGACTTCACATCCTCGGCACGCAGATTTTCCAGATCTTGTAGATTCTTTAGTTCATATCCATCAACTATTACGGGTACTCTTTTCCAGAAGCGTTCCCAGTAACCTGATATCGGACTTTCGCCATTAGAACCAGATATTTTGCTGTAAGAACTTTTTTCGTTGAAGTTTCTGTTTGGAACTAATACAAACATTTGGTTAACACTATTTCTAACTCCGGAATGAACCATAATGTTAGGAGTTCTCTTCAATAAATCCAAAGCCGTCTTTTCATTTATCTGTTCTATCTTCTCCGGTTCAACCACCTTATATGAGACCCACCCATCCGGTAATTGCAAAGCGGTGACCTCCACTTCCGGCAGTCGGTATATTTTTTCTCCATTTACAAGAGTATAATCTTCGCGCACACTTTTAATGAAAGCTCTACTTTTCAAAGGTATTTCTTCTTTTTGCCAGTGTAAGTGGTGAGTACTAGGATATTCCGTTTCATTCATGTAAATGCCATATCGCCATTTGGGTTTCTTCCCAGCACCGTTAATCAGGAACTCTGTCAAACGATCCTTGACCTGCTGAAAATTATGGGTAAAAGAAAACTCTCCTTTCTCATTGGAAACAACAATTTGTTTGAAAGCTTTTTGAGAAGTACTCACAAGCAGTGCAAAATGAGACAATCTTTTCTTATCAAAATGACTTTCAACATATCCGCAGATTTGCTGAGTTTTCTCAACTTCATATTTATATTTCGCTTCTCTCAAATTTGTACTCACATCATATCTACGCCAGCCGTGTGTCAGCATAAGTTGGTTCAAATGCTTTTCGATGGTCGGAGTACAAGAAGAAAAATAGTAAGCGGGAGAAAAGACATTACCTTTTAAATCAGAATTCAGCAATAGCTCACTGACCACATGGTTGGTTGTAGCATCCATATTCACGGCGAAATCGTCGGTTATACTCAAAGAGAAATTTCCCTGAACCGGCCTATGTTGATTATCCAAAATGCGTAACCCCATTTTTACAGGTTGGCGACTGTCGGCCGGAGTACCAGAAACCGCTAACTGAAACACAGCGTCAGGCTTCCTGACAAAGACAAGACGTTCGCTCACCACTGTCGTATCACGGTTGAATAGTGTGAAGTGGGCAATTCCTTCGGGAAACGAGTCGAGAGGGATACTGTCGGATAATTGTTCGCGAGATACGACACGATTCAAGAGGATCTTGCCACGTGTATGCACCAATAAACCGAAGTCCTCATTCAGTTCTCTATCCAAAGGAGTGAGTATACAGTAGTGTACAGAAGTGGGATCCTGATGTATGGCGAGAGAAATATGGGTGGTGGAAGCTTTAGGTAGAGTAAAACTCCGCTCATGCCCAAGATTATCTTTCACAAAAGCACACAGTGTATCTGCTTCATCGGCTTGAACCGTAAAGGAGCCTATGCCGGCATACTCGCTATTGAGTGTGACCAATGTATCTTTTCGTTGATTTAATACATATCCCTCTACATTTATTATTTCCCCGGTCGAAGTTTCTGCTTTAAAGGCAACCTGCTGTTGTACTCCTGCCAGTAAATGCCCTCCTTCCGGATAGAAGCCAACTGTATATTCATAATCCTGCGGCAGGAAGATGCGCTTGCGGTGTACATATTCTTTCTCGTATAGAGAAAGGTAGACATAAGGTTCCACGCCTTTCTCCCGGTCGGGCAGCTTAAAGCGTATTTGTCCATCGGCATTTGTTCTCACACGGCGAAAGCGATTCATATACTCTTTCGTGCGAATCATGTACTCGACACGAGAACCTGCATAGAGAGTGCCGTCTTTACGCAACAGGGTGATAACGACATATTTCCCATCGGTTTCATCCGAATCATATTCGATGTTCGCAGTAAGTAACGAAGAGGTATTGGCATATACGGGAATCTGTTTGGTAAAGAAGAACTCCTCTCCTTGATTTCTCATGAAATTGGTGTTAGCGCGAATCTGATAATCGGCCTCTTCAATATCTTTCTCTAAAGGAATGAAATTAGAGAAATGCCCGTTTTCTTCTTTTATTTTTTTACGCTGAATTACCTTATTCTTCCGGTTTATGAGTTCGATATATAAAAAGCGACTTTGTGCATCACTTTCTTTATGCGTTTGTGCATCTACAAGATAACCTTTCAGCCAAATGGTATCGCCAATCAAGTAGAAAGATGGAGATAGGCTTTCTCCTGAGTTGGAAAAGCTAGTATTTCGCCTCCATCCTTGAAAAACAAAGAAGGAAGAATAAAGATACAGATCATTGTAATAAACAACTTTTTCATCTTACCTTATTTAGGGTCGGAGTAGAACTCTCTATGTTATTTCTTACATTTTAATCGTGACTCTCCGGATTAGGGTTCGTATTTTTTTCGTAGACTTTAAAATCAGCCAGTTGTAGAGTTTCATCCTTTATTCCGTTTGTTGGGCGATCATCCACACCATCCATATTTCTGCCAAAGCTCCGATAAATACCATATTTATTACGAATACTAATAGCACCTTTTCTCCACATGTCTATATCAGAGAACGATTTATTAACTAGGATTTTTCCATCACTGATACGTGTCATCTTAATGCTAAATGAACCATTATGGGTATAATGCATTTCTGTCTCTACTTGTATCCATTCATCCTCAAAGTCTGATAGAGGTAAATTGTCTATTATTGTACCTTTATTAGTGGCACTTTTATCACCTGTATGAATAACTTGTATTCGTCGATTACTACCATTGCTATTGCAGCGGGGAGTAATCGTTATCAGTGGAGAGCCATTGTTTCCTTCCTGCGCTTTTAGTTGGTGAATGTGACAGAAACTCGTAGAAGGTCTAAAATCTTTCGGAATACGGAATTTCCATTCCAAGCGTTGCCATTCGTCCCAGTTTCCATTCAATTTATACCAAGCAGCAGTTGTTTGTGTTTTCATTTCATTACGTTGACGGTCTTCCAATTTTCCGCGATCACCATCAAGTATCTCTGCATTGGCATGAATGATAAATTTAAAAACATATTGTTGTATGATTTTGTCGTATACAACCTCACAATGTATACCGTCATTGTGATCTTTGTCAGATGAATTGGGGTGTTCAGAATAATCCCAGCCGTAAGAGCGCATATACTTATGAATCTCAGAATAATTTTTCCCAACTAATTGTTCTGCAGCCTGCATAGTTCCTTGCAATGTGTAATTGTCAGGTTCGGGCTCTGGAGTAGGGTCTGGCTCTGGAGTTGGAATAGACTGATCCGTATCTGGCTTATGATTCTCTTCTTTGGAACAAGCACTTATTCCGTATACAACAATACAAAGTACGCACAACATCAGAAATAAATTAATATGTTTCATAGTTTTATCATTTATAAGATGTGACATTATCTTTTTAATAAATATTCATACCGACAAGGAACCCCCTTATCTGTTATCCCTTCAATAACTACAGTATAATAACTTGGCCGATCAGCAGTATAAAAATGAACATTGGCATTACCATTTTCATCAGTTAAAAGTTTTGGTTGCCAATAAATAGTAGTACGGTTATCTGGTACAGAAGATTGGCGTTCAATATCAGTTGTATATTTAGGACTATAAAAAGATTTATACCGATTGAAGCCAAGCAGGAAAGCGGTGTCTCCCTGAGAATTACTGGGAATTGCTAAATTACCGGTACGAGAGGTTAATACAATACATCCTCCGGAAATATTTTGAGATCCATCTTTCATTTTTTGAAGCTGCTTGTCAACTTCCAGTTCTTCCAATTCTTCTAAAGTAGCACCGCTTTCAAATGCCTCATTATATGCTGCCTCCAAATATTTCAGATTTTGAGTGATATTGACAGCTGCATCAACTTCCGGATCTATTTTATGAACACCAATAATATCTGCTGCATCGATAAGAGAAAGCACATTAAAGCCAACAGCCCTGTTATCTAACATAAAGCGTGCGGTACGGCCGTAATCTATTTTTTCTTTCGGACGTAATGCATTTCGGTTATTTACATCATTAGACATTAAATGCTCTGGACGTTGAGAGTATTTAGGATTAATATAGGGTCGATTATCGATAATTCGAAATCCTGGAACTTTCTTTACCAGATCAAGTGCTGTGCGTGCATCTTGTTGAGATAACATTTCTTCATCGTCCATTTTATAAGAAGAAAAACGATCTTTCACCAGAGTTCTGGCATTGATTACGACTTCCGGAAGCCGTAACATTAAAACACCATCTTCTTTTACAAAGGGCGATTGCATCTCCTCGATATATTCATTTTGGTGCTGATATTTTGTATTTATATAAGGGTGGGCATTAGTCGCTTCTGGAAAATAATCCCGGTCTATTTGAACATTGGCACGAAATATTTTTCCTTTCTCTATTACTTGTGCTTCCACTCTGGCTGTGTCTGCATAACTTAACTTATCAACAAGAAATACTCCATTACTATCTGTATATATTGAAGGATAAGGGCGCTTATTGACAAACACATTCACATGTTTTCCTGCAAGTGGCTTGTTGCGGATATCCAATACCTTACCGGAAACAAATTGTCCGACTTCCATAAAATATTGCGGATTCGTCTGCTGTTCTTTTAAAAGATCTTCCACATTAAATCGACTCCAGCCCTGTGTCAGCATTAAATTATCCAGGCAAGCTTTTAGTCGCTGGGTATTATTTTTAAAATAATACCCAGGCGTTTCAATATATCCTTTTAAATCAGATGTTAACAGTAGATTAGAAAGAATATTATCTCCTATCGAATCACATCCAATTGCATAATTATCAGTAACACTTAATGAAAAATTGCCTTTTATGGGTTGTCCTGACAGATCAGATAAATGAATGTCGAGAGAAACCGGAGAACGTGAATCATAAGATGATTTATCAGGAGTCAGTTTCCAAACTGAATTATTTTCCCGGCGAACGAAAGCAAGACGTTCACTATGCGGAAGATAGTTTCCATCCAATAGTGTAAGAGTTAGTATGCCTTCCGGAACGGATTGTAAATTGATAGCTCCTTGTTCTTTTTCGATTGGTTGTATAAATAGAAGAAATCCACGAATATGAGCTACTAAATACAAATTCTCTGAAAGCTTTTTCTGAGGAGTATGTAATATTGTATAGTGTATAACTCCATTACGTTCAGTAATAGATAAAGCAAGCCTATTCGCTTCTGGTTCTGGTAATGAGAATTCTTTTTTTATACCTTCTGTTGTACTAACAATTGCCTTATATTTTTCACCCATTGAAACTGGTAGCATAAAACTACCCATACCGGCATAGACACTCTTAAAATGAGTTATGGTATCACCACTACTATTTAAAATGTCACCTGCTATCTCTACTGAATTTCCATTTATATCTATAGCTTTTATACCTATTTTTTGAGTACAACCTCCTATCAGGTTACCTCCTTCCGGAAAGAAATCAACTTGATAATCAAAAGCATCAGGAACGTAGAATGTATGCTTATATTTTAATTGTTTGTCTTCCAGTACAACATAGATATATTGTTCTATCTCTTCTTTTTCCGGGATGTCTATCTGTATTTCTCCATTTTTATTAGTTTGTTGCTGCCGAAATTTGTTTTCATGTGTTTTAGTACGAACCATATAATGTACATAATTGCCTGCATAGACGCCATTGTCAGGCCTTTTGAATGTAATAATTGCCGTACGCTTTTTACCCTTCTGCTCATATCGAATTTCAGGATACATAAAAGATGATTGAGAAGCTAATATTTTTAGATTCTTAGAAAAGTAAAAAGAAGAATCTTCATTCAGCATCCAATGAGTATATGCACGAAGATAATAATCACCCGCCTCCAAAGTTTTAGGTAAGGTGAGATAACTTGCAAAGAGATCTTTATCTTGCTGAATTTTGATACGTTGCAAGACTTTATCTTTGCGATTTATAAGTTCTACATATACATACTGACTTCCATTTCCTGAAAAATGAGTAATGGCATTCACCAAATATGCTTTTAACCAAATAGTATCTCCTACAAAATAATATGGTTTATCTGTATGCAGATATACTTTTTCTTGCGGCAGATTGGTAATTTGCTTAAATGAACTAGCAATTTTATTCATATAAACAGTATCAATTTGCTGGGCATTGCATGTAAATATGCTAACAAAAAGTATCACCCATATAGTTAGGAGATAACGTATTCGGCTGTTCCTCATAGTGGATATGTATTATTCTATTTTTTAATTGTAGTGATAACAATGACACCATTAGCTCCTTTCATGCCATAAGCTGCACCATCTTTCTGAATTTCCACTTTATCAATATCATTGATTGAGACTACTCCATCAACTTCACTGCTACTTTCATACAAAGTTCCGTCTACGACAAATAAAGGTTCGTTATCCAAATCGAATGAACTTCCACCTCTGATTGTTATTTTATCTCCGTTTACAGTTACTCCCGGAATAGCTCCACCTTTGAATAAATCATAAATATTATTAGCTGATAGCTTCTGAATTTGCTCACGAGTCAGTACGTTGGAATTATAACTGGCACGAAGTATTTTGGTATATTCCCTTTTTTCGTCTTTTTGACCATCAAATAATATAAAGAATTTCTTTTCTATTTTAAGAGAAGCTTGTGACATTTTACCAATTGGAATAACAGCTTCCTCCTTTTTTGATATAGACACAACCAATGTATCTGTAGGTTTTAAACCGGAAAAGGAGAATACTCCCATTTCGTCAGTCTTCACACTCTCTGTAGTATTTTTCTTCCAAACCTTCATTCCTTTCAGAGGTCGTTGTTTAGCATTAACAATAACTCCTCTAAAATCCTGCCCTACGGCAGTTAGTATAAACAGAGATGTACACAATGCGAGAAATAATCGTTTTTTCATAATCGTAAGAATTAAAAAAGTATCTTAGGGGTATAATGACTCCTAAGATACTTTTTGATTAATGAATATTATTCTAAAATACCGGTGTTTGAAGCATAAGCATCATCAATATATAATACCGGAATATCTTTTCCACCATTACCATTAGGAAGATAAAGTTCCCAGTTATTAATGGACATACGGCCTTCACAAGCATTTATATTACGGGCATTACTTAAAATGGTACTTTTCAAGACTTCCTGACCTGCTACATGGACAATGAGTGCCTCACTTTCGTCTACAGACATAGAAACTGTCTGATAAAGCTTAGCTGTAAATGTATTCATCGTATTCAGGTTATGATATTCGTTATACGTAGTTTTCTTACCTTCTGCAGATGTATATTGTACTATTAACTGTACATTATAATCGGAAGTTCCTTCAACTGTTACGTCATCATTAGGTACGGCAGGGTAAACCTCTCCACTTTTCAGTTTTCCCGGATACCACAATAAACGAATCTGATTAATATAAGCACCATTATTAGAAGCGTCAGAACGCAAATTCCAACGGTATTCCAACATGGGTTTGCCTGTTTTAGTTCCAACTTTTATTTCTTGCAGATTAGGAACATTAGATTCAAAACCGAGCTTCATGCGAGTGCTAAATGGAGTATATAATGTATTATCACCAAAAGCACGACGCACATACCGATTCACTTCTGCTGCAGAATTAACTTTGGTTTGTAGGTACTGGTTACCATCAGCTTCTTTCTTTAATGTACCGGTAGTATTACTTTGTAGAGACAATGAATGAGGAGTTTTCTCAAATTTATCAAAGTAGTAACTGGAAACATACATTTTATGAGAGCGCACTTGAGTTTCACCACCGATACTTGCACGACAAGTAATCGTATAAGTACCTGGAATACTTGGTGCTTTCCATGTCATTTCATTTAAACCTTGAGGCTGAGTTAATGTACCTGCATCACAATCCCACTCATAGTTGGTATGCCATAAGTCACTAGAGCGTACACACATCCATACTTTCACTTTCTGGTTACAATAGAACTCATCTCCATCTGCACTCAATGAGTCTATTTCTATAAAATCATCATCACCGCAGTTTGCAAAGGAGAAAGCGCAAAGTAGGATAAGGAAAAATCGATAAATATATTTCATAATCGTAATCTTTTTAGGTTATTTCATATTCAATTGTTCTTTAGTAGGACGGTCCAACCAACTATCCAATACATGCATATATGATCCGTCAGAGTTGTATAAGTTGGAAGTGCGTGGCTTAATTGAAGACTTATAATGACCATTAAAGTTATTAAATGCAATGTTAGGATCACGGTCTTTCAATAAATACATGTTTACTTTAGCTGTATCGGCTGAAGCTATTGTTTCAAACCAAGTAGATTCTGCCGGAAGATTAGTAAAGGTGTATTTACCTTGCACAATATGGTAAAGTAAAAACTCTTTTACTTGTTCTTTCGGATAAGCAGTCATACTTATGGGTGCATAAGATACCGGCTCACCGGTCTCATCATCGATATAGGTTAATTGATGAGTTTGAAAATAGCTCAAATCAGTACTTGTCTCCGAATTAAAAGCGGTATTTGTCGGCAATAAGTATGTTACACCACTACGTTTAAATTCATTTTCAACTCCTGCATATAGAATGGCCTCTCCTAATAAAGAGAATATATCTGTACGAGATTGAATAAATTCAAAAGCAGACATATCTATTTTATTACTTGGCATACCCGCATCATAATCATAATCATATGAATCTTGATAATCCAGTCCCAACAATTCACAACTAGTGAATAAGAAAGGAAGTGCCAATAAGACTAATGTTATTTTATAGTATTTTAGTTTCATTATTCGCTTCATTTTAATAGTTCATAATTAACGTTCTGTATAGGGTGCATTTTGATCGCCAATAAGTGCTTTATTAGACTCAAACTCACTGTAGTAAATAGGCCAATATTTAGTACCTTCATGACCAAAACCAGTCACTGTAACATTAGCAGCCTCTTGACGTGCTGAATATATAGGATCCATCACCTCTATTAAATGTCCTGTACGCATCAAATCAAACCAGCGATGACCTTCTCCAAAAAGCTCCAATTGTCTTTCCTGTAAAATAAGATTTTCTACTTCATTCGTATTATTGACACTTGAAACTTCTAACTTGGCGTCTTTTAAATACCCTACACGACTACGAATATCGTTGACGATGCTTAATGCTTCATCTCCTCTGTTTAATTTGTTCAGAGCTTCTGCGCGAAGCAACATGATATTTGCCATACGCATCATTACCAATGCAAATTCGCTATCTGTTGTGTTTTTGACCGCAAAGTATGATTTATATACCTGGTTGGCTGAGTCATATTCACGTGCAAGATCAATATCACTATATTTGATGCATTTGTTTACACTTTCTACGCCAGCTGTATAACTAGCGTAAGTTAAAGGTACACGAGAAGCCTTATAGTATATTTTGACTGTGTCAATTGTATTCCAGAAACGGGCATCATAACCTTCGCCAGAACGTAGTCGATCAATGAATTCATCAAAAATAGGTTGTGACATTCTATAACCATTATTGGTATTACTTGCACCTAAAAGTTGAGGCCAACCTCCGAGAGCACCATCTGTTTCATAATTCCATGCCATAGCAAAGATTACTTCTTTTGAATCAGAAGGATTAGTGAATATTTTTTTCCATTCAACCTCCCCATTTGATAATACCAAAGTCTTATGATTGATAAAATGATCGGAAGCAATCAAAGCCTCTTGGTATTCATTATACCACATGTGCACTTCTGTTAATAAAGCATACATAGCATCTTTACTTAAATAGTATTTGTCACTTGTCTCATTTACTATCATATTAAAATATCCAATGGCTTTCTCTATATCTGATAAAATTAGTTCTTTTACTTCCTCCAAAGAAGAACGAGGAATAGATATAGAATTTAAGGAACCATCCCATGGCTCTGTAATAATTGGCATTTTCCCCCAAGTTCTGGTGCCCCAAAAGTACAGATAAGCACGCATTGCGTAGCATTGTGCAATGTATGGAGCATATTCCGACTCCAGGATATTAGGAATAGTTGGATATTTCTGAATACCAATATTACATCTGGAGATACAAGTATAGAAAGGTTCCCAACTGGCATCTGAAATGTTAGGCATCAAAGCATTCATATAAATCTTTGAATCTTCATAAGTCGTACCTGTCACATTATCAGAACGAACATCACCGAAAAGTACTTGTCTCTTCGAAAGAGCACTTTGAAATGCATCATAGATACCCGCATTCCAGTTTTTCATTTCAGCTTTGTCTTTGAAATAACTTGATGGAGACAAGTCTGATAGAGGCGACCGATCCAAAAAGCTTTCACAACTTGTTAAAGCTAAAAGGCTTGTTAAAGCTAAAATAATATATTTCTTCATTTTTTATCCTTTTAATTAAAATCCAACATTAAATCCGATACCAAATTCACGCTTACGAGGATACTTGGAACTGTCCTTACCAGGTGTCAAAACACCGCCACTCAATTCTGGATCATAACCGGTATAGTTTGTCCAAGTCAATAAGTTATTACCATAAATATATGCTTGTACAGAACGAAGCGGAGTCTTATTCAAGAATCTTTGATTTACATTATAACTTAAACGAACAGATTGTAAACGAATAAAAGTTGCATCTTCCAGGAATTGATCACTCAAACTCATTGAATGATTATTGGTTTTACGTTGTTTGGAATTCAGTGCATACCAACCCGTAATCTCACCTGGATATTTCCATCCTTGCATAATATATTCAGGAGTCTGTTTATGAGTATTACCTCCCCATGAGCAATAGTAACGTTTCAAGTCATTCCAAACTTGACCACCCCAACTAACATAGAAATTAAATGAAAGAGAGAAATCTTTGTAAGTAAGAGTATTTCCCCAAGAACCAAACCAATCCGGGGTAGCTTTACCTAATTCTGTCTGGTCATTAGAGTTAATTACATTATCCAATTCACCATTTTCGTTAGGCTTATTATACCATATGACATCACCACCGCCAGCTATCACACCATTCACCGTCATTTGAGCGACTTTACCAGTATATTCACTGCCATCAGAATTTAAATATTTTTCTAATGTCGGTTGACCATTCAGACCGATAACGACATTACCATCACCATCACGTTTAAAGACAGGAGTTAAACGAGTTTTATAGTCTTGAGTCCATGCATTGCTCGCATCATACTCATATACGCCCAGATTCTTGTAACCATAGAATAAACCTGCAGGCTTTCCTGCTGCAATCAACCAAGCACTACTGATATAATCTTCACGAGCTAAATCCAAGATTTTATTATCATTTTTCCACCAGTTAACTGTTGTACTCCAACTAAAATCACGTGTTCTGACCGGAGTGGTAGTGAGAGATAATTCAACACCTTTATTCTCAATACTTGCCAAGTTTACACGCATTTTATCATAACCGGTAGTACTTGGAAGATTATAATCGGAAAGTAGATCACTTGTTTTCTTTATATAATAATCAGCTACAAACATGATACGTCCATTTAAAAAGCTCAAATCTAAACCTATATTGGTCTGTTTAGTCTGTTCCCATTTTAAATTGGGGTTACCATACTTGGATGCGGGGACTATGCCTCCTACTGAGTTATAGTACTGAGAACCTGCGGTATAAACTGTTTGCGATTCATAACGACCAATCTTATCGTTACCGGTAATACCATAACTGGCACGAACTTTTGCATCTGTAAGAACATTATTTGACCAACGCATAAATGGCTCATCCGAAATACGCCATGCAGCAGAAACTGATGGGAAAGATCCCCAACGATTATTTTTACCAAAACGTGAAGAACCATCAAAACGAAGATTGCCAGTTATGGTGTAACGACTTTTCCAACTGTACACAACACGTCCGAAAACGCCAACCATAGCTTCATCCCAACCACTCGTATAGATGTTCTTTACATCCTTTACTGTAGCAAGATTCATGTAATGAATATCTTCAGATAAGAAGAAAGAACCAGCTATATTGTATTCTAATTGATTACTTACTTCAAAACTACTACCAACCATAGCATTTAAAGAATGGTCTTTAGCAATTGTTTTATTAAAGTTCAAATACGCTTCACCTGCATATTTCCAAGTCTGCTGACTTCTATCTGCACCCGTGTTTTTTCCGTTATCACTTCCTTCCAGATACTTGGATGAGAATGTTAAGTTTCTATAAGATGTATAATCTGCTGAAATGTCAGCATCTAATCTTAACCAAGGAGTAAATGTCCAAGTTACACCTTGATAGAAGTTACCTCTATAAGTTGAACGCTCATCTAATTTTTGCTTTAATTCTGCAATAGGATTACGACGTCCACCGGAAGAATAATAAGGAATTAATTCACCGTCCGGATACCAAATAATCATATCTGGATCACGACGCATAGCATCCTGCAAAACTGATTCTTTAATATTGTTAACTTTATTATAGCTTAAACGAACACGGGTTGTAAACTTGATGTTTTTCCACGGTTCATAATCAACATTAATGTTAGCCGTATATTTATCGTTTCCAGATTCCAATATAACGCCTTTTTCACCAATATAATTTAAAGATGCACGGTACTTGAAACCTTTAGAACCACCACTAATCTGTACGCTGGCATCGTCACGTCCACCTGTACGGAATAATAGATCTTGATAATAATAATTTGTACTGTATTTCATACCAACAGAGTCAGTACGTGCAGAGAATTTTTCCAAAGTCTTAGATGGATTATCTAAATCAGACGCAGCCATACTCAAACGACTTTCGAAAGCATTAACCTGGGGTAATTTACGTGCAACTGTATAAAAGGAATGTTGATAGCGTACATCAACACGTGGTTTACCAGATTCACCAGATTTAGTTGTAATCAATATTACACCATTGGCAGAACGGGCACCATAGATTGCGGAAGAAGCTGCATCTTTCATAACATCAATCTGCTTGATATCATTCGCAGAGATATCGTCGATATTATCTACCACTACTCCGTCTACAACATACAATGGAGATACGCCTTCGTCACTAAAAGTGGAAGCACCACGAATAGATACAAATGACGAAGATCCGGGGGCTCCAGAATTTGAAACGATTTGCATACCGGGAGCTGCACCTTGTAATGCATCAAAGACATTCACTGAGTTTTTCTCTTCCAGAATTTTAGAATCTACTGAAGTCATTGAGCCTGTAATATGCTTTTTGTTCATTGAACCAAAGCCAACAATAACAACTTCATCTAATGCTTGAGCATCTTCAACCATTTCTATTCTCATTCTCTGACCACTCGCTTTATGTTCTACAGTTTTGTATCCCATAAAAGAGAATACTAATGTGGCACCTTTATTACATTTGATGGAGAAGTTACCATCCAAATCCGTGATGCCACCAGTCGTTGCACCTTTTACTTGTACTGTTACACCAATCATCGGTTCATTATTCTGATCAACAATAACACCAGTCTGGGTTATAGATTGAGCCATCATATTAGTACTCAAAATCAATGCTGATAGAACTAATGATAATCGCCAGAATAGCGATTTGGACTTGTGTTCTTTCTTTTTCATTAAACTACTTTTTTTTAATTAGACTTAAATTAACAAGGGATTTCACCTAGAATTCTTTTTGAGTTGTTCATAATAGATTGTTTTTACATAATATC
>PPYE01294353.1_pt1 | contig 25640 bp, 21 predicted proteins | sample 1559881 | NCBI WGS metagenome assembly PPYE01 (sample SAMN08240022, study PRJNA423297) | Human gut metagenome, whole genome shotgun sequencing project. | reverse complement strand
TTGGCAACGCAGATGCCGTGCCGCAGCCGCCGAAGCGGTGCTTAAGCCGCTAGGCGGGAATTGTGCGGTGTTGCCTATAAAATGCACTGTAGGGAACGGTCTATCTCCGGCCTAAGAGCCGGGATTAAAATCCCGGTTGGCCTCCGAAACGCGCCTGCAGGCGCATCGTCCCCTACAAATGGGGGTATTGCTTTTTGCCAATTTTCAATGTGTGGTCAGGCAGGGCTTCGGCGGGGTCGGGTGACCCCGCCCTACTGCGAGGTTATGGCTAGTACCTACAAATAAAATAGCGCAAACAGCGTAAAATAAAAACACCCCGGAACCGCATAAGAATATGCGATTCCGGGGCGTAATGTTACTGGATAAAGGGCAAATTAAATCTTAGCCAAATCAAGCCTTGTTGGCAGAGCCGAACAGCTCGATCTTCTCCTTGACCTTATCCATGATGGCGTCTGCGCCCGGCTTCAGCAGCTTGCGCGGGTCATAACCCTTGCCCTGCTGATCCTTGCCGGCTTCGATGTACTTGCGGGTGGCCTCAGCAAATACCAGCTGGCAGTCAGTGTTGACGTTGATCTTGGAAACGCCCAGGCGGATGGCTTTCTGAACCATCTCGTCGGGGATGCCGGTGCCGCCGTGCAACACCAGAGGAATGTTGTTGGTAGCCTGATGGATGCGCTCCAGAGCTTCAAAGTCCAGGCCCTTCCAGTTGGCGGGGTAAATGCCGTGGATGTTGCCGATGCCGGCAGCCAGGAAGTCAACGCCCAGAGCAGTGATCTTGGCGCACTCTTCGGGGTCAGCGATTTCGCCGTTGCCGACTACGCCGTCCTCAACGCCGCCGATGGAACCAACTTCGGCTTCGATGGACAGGCCCTTATCGTGTGCCAGCTCAACCAGCTCACGGGTCTTGGCAATGTTCTCTTCGATGGGGTAGTGGGAGCCATCGAACATGATGGAGGTAAAGCCAGCTTCAATGCAGGCCTTTGCGCCCTCATAGGTGCCGTGGTCCAGGTGCAGGACAACGGGAACCGTGATGCCGAGAGATTCATCCATTGCGCGCACCATGGCGGCAACGGTCTTGAAACCGGTCATATATTTGCCGGCACCCTCGGAAACGCCCAAGATAACCGGGCTCTGCATGGCCTGAGCCTGAAGCAGAATGCTCCGGGTCCATTCCAGGTTATTGATATTGAACTGGCCAACACCATAGTGGCCGTCACGAGCTTTGAGGAGCATATTGGTTGCATTTACGAGCATAACAGGTACCTCCTATAAATTCAGTTCAAGCAGCTGGAGGGCCTGACCCTGCCAGCTATTTTATTATAGACCGACTTTGATAAAAAATCAACAATAATCACGGCTTTTTACCCAAGAATGAGTAAAAAGTCCAGAAAATGGGATGATTGCACAGTGTTAGACGTGTGATTTTGGGTAAGATTTATGAAAGAATAGCAGAATGACCAGCACTAGATGCGCAAATTTGGTCGGAATGTGCAGAATAGACAGAGGGGCGGACGCAGGAAAACGGAAAATACAATTTGAATATAAAATTAAATAAAATACAATAAGTTGATTTGCGCGAGGCCATGAGAGAGGTGCATTTATAAAAGGGTGGTAGGATGAGGGGACGGAACGGTCAAGACCGTTCCCTACAGACAGGGAAAAGGAAAATACGGAAAGGGAAGGTTGATGTGGACATAGCACAGCAGGACCCAAGGCAAAACAAAATCGGCCCCTGCCTTGGTGCGGCAGGGGCCGATAAATTCAGTGATTCAAATAACTCAAAAATGCGGAAAAGAAAGCTTTACCGGTCGATGGGGGCAGTCTTGGCTTTCAGCCAGGTCTTTTCCTCCTCGGTCAGGCGGGGGCTGAGCATCTCGTATACATGGGCATGGTAGGCGTTCAGCCAGTTAATCTGGTCACGGGTCAGTTCGTCCACAATGACCGGCTCGGTGGAGATGGGCACCAGGGTCAGCGGCTCAAATTTCAGCCAGTGACCATATTGGTTGGTGCCGGCATCCACGCATTCCAGCTCGTTCTCAATGCGGATGCCGACTTCATCAGTCTCATAAACGCCCGGCTCATCGGTGATGGTCATGCCCTCTTTGAAGACAATGGGGTTCTGGGGGCGCAGGCTCTGGGGGCCTTCGTGCACCGAGGAGATGTAGCCAACGCCGTGGCCGGTGCCGCAGCGGTAGTTGATTTTGTGTGCCCACAGCGGGCCGCGGGCAAAGCTGTCCAGTGCAAAGCCGGTGCAGTAATCCAGGAATACCGCGCGGGCAATGTCAATGTGGCTCTGCAGGGTCCAGGTGTAGTATTTGCGCTCGTTCTCGGTCAGGGGGCCGACGGGATAGGTGCGGGTGATATCGGTGGTGCCGCAGTCATACTGGCCGCCGTTATCCACCAGCAGGAAGCCGCGCGGCTCAATCACGCTGTCCACTTCGCCCTCGGCATGGTAGTGCATCATGGCAGCGTTGGGGCCGTAAGCGGCAATGGTATCAAAGCTGTCCTCAAAATAGCCGGGCATTTCGGCACGGCGCTTTTGCAGCATCTTTTCAATGTCAGTCTCGTGCAGGATTTTGCCCTCGGCGATGGCCTTTTCCAAGTCCATCTGGAAACGCACCATGGCAACGCCGTCACGCACATGGCATTCGCGGATGTTGGCAAGCTCGACCGGGTTTTTGACACCTTTCAGTGCAAAGATCGGGTCGGCACCGGTAACGGTCTTGTGCTCGTTCAGGGCGCAGTACAGGTCATAATTGGTGGCTTTCTCGTCCACAAGGAACACTTCCTCTGCGGGCAGAGCGTGTACGGTATCGATCAGCTCCGGGTAGTCGCGCAGGGAAACGCCGTTATCGGCCAACGTTTTTGCGTCGGCATCATTCAGGCGGCCGGGGGCGATAAACAGAGTGCAGCTGTCCATCGTGACAAGGGCATAAGCAACGGCCAGCGGGGTACAGGGCAGGTCGCGTGCGCGCATGTTGGTCAGCCAGCCCACACAGTCCAGACCAGTCACGGCCAGGGCGGTGGCACCGGCTTTTTTCAGCTCGTCACGCACCATGGCAATGCGCTGGGCGGCGGTGGCGCCGGTCTGCTCAACAGTCAGCAGCTCGCAGGGGGTGTTGGGCAGGCTGGGGCGGGTGGTCAGGCTCTCCCACAGGGGGGAGACGATATCCTTGCTTTCCAGCTTGGCGCCGCTCTTGGCCAGAGCGGCGGCATAGCCGTTGGCAATGGTGGCAGGCACGCAGCTGCCATCCAGCAGCAGGGTCTGGTCTGCGGCAAAATGGGCGGTCAGGTACTCTTCCACGGTGGGCACCCCGGCGGAACCGGCGTGCATGCACTCAATTTCGGTACCGGCCAGCTGACGGTCACCCTGAACATAAAAGCGGCCATCGCACCACAGGGCGCTGCCGGTCAGGGTGACAACAAGGGTGGAGTTCTCGCCGGTAAAGCCGGAGAAAAACGGCAGGCTGTTGTAATAAGCGGGCAGATATTCACTGGAGTGGGGGTCGCTGGTCATCAGCAAAACACCGTGGGCACCGGCTGCCTGGGCAGCGGCGCGCAGAGCGGCGATTTTTTCATTGGTCTTCAAAATAGTCCTCTCCTTATATGCAGAATGTTGAACAAGTCCATTCTAACATGTTTTCATAAAAGGTCAATACGGGGTGCGGTTCAGCACAGTGCCCAGCAGCGGCAGGCCGCAGCCCTGCAGAAGGTGAGCCGCCTGGCGCAGCTCCTGGTGGGTAACGCCGCCGCTTTGTACCACAAGCAGGGCACCGTCACATACCTTGGCAAGGCTGAGAGCGTCACTGCATTCGCTCAGGGCTGGAGCATCTACCAAAAGATAAGCAAACTTTGGTGCACAGCTTTCCACCATGCGGGCAAAACGGGGGTGTTCCAGCAGCAGGGCCGGGCGGCTGGTGGTGCCGGAGGCCGGAACCAGGCAGGTGCCGCGGATCTCGGTGTGGTAGAGAACTTCCTCCAGAGGGACGCTGCCGGAAAGATAGTGTGCCAGACCCGGCACTTTGTGTTCACCGGTCAGCCCGCACTGGCGGCAGATGCCGGAATGGCGCAGGTCGCCGTCAACCAGCAGGCAGCGCTGGCCAAGCCCGGCAAGCAGCTGCCAGAACTGCAAAGCCAGAGTAGTTTTACCTTCCTGCGGGGTAGTGCTGGTGAGCAGAATGATTTTGGCGTCTGGGGCTGTCTGTTCCAGACGCAGGCGCAGCAGATTCAGGGATTCAACCGTCCGGGGTGCCAGCTCCGGCAGGTGGTTCAAAGCAAGTTCTTTCATGGGCGGCCGCCTTTCCGGGTATGGAGGCGGCGGGGCGTGGCATCCGGGATGCAGGCCAGCGGCGAAGAGCCAAGGCAACGGGTCAGATCGTCCGCCGTATAAATGTGGTCATCCCGCAGGTAATGCAGGCAGAGGAAAGCAAAGTAGAGCAAAAAGCCGATGCCAGCGCCAAACGCTGCGTGGAACACAGACCCCGGCCCGGAAAAGCGCTGCGGCGGGGCTGCCTGCTCCACCAGGCGGGGCGGGGTGGTGCCCATGCGGGCAGAGAGATCATCCAACGCAAGGGCAGCCAGTGCGTTGGCAATATCTGCTGCGCGCTGTGGGGAGGAATCGGCCGCAACAATGCGCAGAACATGGGTATCTGCCGGGTGCAGAATGGTAATCTGGTCTTTTAAGTGGGCAGTATCCGTGGAAAGGCCAAGGGTGGAAATAACGGATTCCAGCATGGTGCGGCTGGTCAAAAGCTCCTGATAATCAGCCGTTAATTGCAGTTCCGCATAGCCGGAGGTCAGCCCCTCCTGTGCGGCGGCAACATACAGCTGGGCTTCGGCCTGGTAGCTGCGCGGGGCAAGGCGTGCGGCAGCAAAGGCCAGAATACCTCCCAGCAGGGTACAAACCAGTACCGCGGCAAAATGGGCGGGCAGCAGGCGGAACAGTTCCACGGGGGTCACTTCGCGCCCGGCGGCGCGGGATGCAGGGGCAGCGGGCAAGGTGCTCACCTCCAAAACAGGGCGTGAACAAGGCAAAATTCCGGTAAAAACAGCATAAATCAAGTGTAACACGCGCCCGGCGCAAAATTCAATAGAAAAAACGGTTTTTCAGGCGATACTGGGCGATTTTTCGGGCAAACTGCTGAAAGGTGAGAGAATTTTGCAGCAAACGGGGGAAACGCCGCGGCAAAAAGGCGCTGACGGGGAAAGAAGTTTTCAAAAATTTCAAATTTTGGCAGGCCCAAATGGGCGAAAAGCTCTTGACGGGTTTGATATAATAAGGTTAGCAGTAAGAAAACAAGATTGCTAACAACACAGACAAACTTTAAGATAGAAGGGAATATTACCATGGCAGAACAGGTAACTAAAATTGATATTTTCTCCGGCTTTTTGGGTGCAGGCAAAACGACCCTGATCAAAAAGCTCATCAAGGAAGCGTTCCAGGGTGAAAAGATTGTGCTGATCGAAAACGAATTCGGCGAGATCGGCATTGACGGCGGCTTTATGCGTGAGGCTGGCATTCAGGTCAACGAGCTGAACTCCGGCTGCATCTGCTGCTCCCTGGTGGGCGATTTCCGCGAGGCACTGAAAAAGGTCGTGGAGACTTATCATCCTGACCGCATTCTGATCGAGCCTTCCGGCGTTGGCAAGCTGAGTGATGTGACCCGCGCTGTTGAGGGTGTGGGCGAGACCCTGCCGGTCAGCCTGAACAGCTTTGTGACCGTGGCCGATGTGAACAAGGTCAAAATGTATATGAAGAACTTTGGCGAGTTCTATGACGACCAGATCAGCCACGCATCCTGCATTATCCTGAGCCGCACCGGCAGCGCAGACGAGAAGAAGGTTGCCGCAGCCGTTGCCTTGATCCAGGAAAAGAACCCCACCGCCACCATTGTGACCACCGATTGGAACGAACTGGCCGGTGCACAGATCGTTTCCGTTATGGATGGTAAGCGCGACCTGGTTGCCGAGCTTCTGAGCGAAGCACAGGCTTCCAATGCTGCCCATGCGGACGAGGATGAGGAAGAGCATCATCATCACCACCACCATGACCATGATGAGGACGGCCACGAGTGCTGCCACCATCACCACGACCATGATGACGACGATGATGAGGATGAGCACGAGCATCACCACCATCATGACGAGGATGATGACCACGACCACGAATGCTGCCATCACCACCACGACCATGATGACGACGATGACGAGCATGAGCACCACCATGACGGCGAGTGCTGCTGCGGCCATCATCACCATCATCATGACCACGATGCAGACGAAGTGTTCACCAGCTGGGGCCACGAGACTGCCCACAAGTACAGCCATGACGAGCTGGAGAGCATCCTGACCACGCTGGATTCCGGCGAGTACGGCGCTGTGCTGCGTGCCAAGGGCATTGTGGACGGCGGCGACACCTGGTACGAGTTCGACATGGTGCCCGGTGAGCATGAGATCCGCACCTGCGGCCCCGATGTTACCGGCAAGGTGTGCGTGATCGGTTCCCAGCTGAAGGAACATGAGGTGGAAGAGCTGTTCCACGCCTGATTTGTAAAGGAGTAAAACATGGCGCAGAAAGAGATTCCCTGTTACCTCTTTGTGGGTATGCTGGAAAGCGGCAAAACCAAGTTTATTCAGGAAACAATGGAGGACCCGCAGTTTGATTCCGGCGACAAAACGCTGCTGTTGATCTGTGAGGAAGGCGAAGAGGAATATGATTCCGAGCGATTTGCCTTTGGCGGCGTGACCGTTGCCACCATTGAGGACAAAGCGGAACTGAACCGCGAACACCTGCAGCAGCTGGCTGAAAAGTCTGACTGTGGGCGTGTGATCATTGAATACAACGGTATGTGGCTGGTGCAGGAGCTGTACGATGCCCTGCCGGATAACTGGCTGATTTACCAGTGCCTGGCCACCGCAGACGGCACTACCATCAAGACCTATGCCAACGACAATGCCATGCGCGGCCTGCTGCTGGACAAGCTGCGCGGCAGCGAGCTGCTGGTGGTGAACCGTGCCGAGGCGGTAAACGATGACGAAAGCCACCAGCTGATCCACAAGCTGGTGCGCCAGGCCAGCCGCCGCTGCGATATCGCCTATGAGTTCAAGGATGGCAGCGTTGCCTATGACGATATCCCGGACCCGCTGCCGTTCGATGTAAACGCCCCGGTGATCGAGATTCCCGAAGAGTTCTTTGGCGTGTGGTATATGGACTGCATGGATGAGATGCAGAAGTACGACGGCAAAACGGTGAAATTCCTGGCTCAGGTGTGCCAGACCAACCGCGCCGGCAAGGACAGCTTTGTGCCCGGCCGCTTTGCCATGACCTGCTGCGTGCAGGATATCCAGTTTGTGGGCTTCCCCTGCAAGTACGCGGAGTACAAGAACCTGAAGCAGCGTGACTGGATCACGGTAACGGCAAAGGTGAACCTGAAATACCACCCGATTTACAAGGGCCAGACCCCGGATTCTGTCGGCCCGGTGCTGACGGCCATCAACGTGGAGCCTGCCGCGGCCCCGCGTGATGATGTGGTGACCTTCAGTTGAGCGGGGAACGCCGCAGGGCAATCGAAGCCCGCGTGGCAGCCGCAGCCGCCCGGCTGGAAAAAGAGGGCCGCTACACGGCAACCCGGCGGTGCATCCAGCACGGCAAGGTCAGTGTGTATGCCCACTGCGTCAGCGTGGCGGATACCGCCTGCGTCTTGGCGGAAACGCTGCACCTGCGCGTAAACGAGCGGGCGCTGATCCGCGGCGCATTGCTGCATGATTACTTTTTGTATGACTGGCACGATAAAGCCAACGGTCACCACTGGCACGGTTTTACCCACCCAGGCACCGCCCTGCACAACGCAAGCGAGGATTGGAAGCTGACCCCGGTGGAGCGGGAGATCATCAAAAAGCACATGTTCCCCTTAACCCCCATCCCACCCACCTGCCGTGAAGCGTGGCTGGTGTGCCTGGCAGATAAAATCTGTGCCTGGCAACGCAGATGCCGTGCCGCAGCCGCCGGAGCGGTGCTTAAGCCGTCAGGCGGGAATTGTGCGGTGTTGCCTTAGGAATTCGGAATGGGACGGCGGGAAAAAGTTCGTGGCAAGGGTTGAACCTGCTGTAATTCCGCATAGGCAGGGATGATAAACAGGAACAACAAAAAACAGGCGCACCACAGAATAATCCCCGTGGTGCGCCTTATTTATACGATTGTACCTATTGAATTAAAGGTTTTCACCGAAGCCTTTTTTCAAAAAGGTTGGAAAAATCTCCCGTAAATCCAAAAATCACAGCGTATCGCAGATGGTGCTCATCATGGAACGGATGTCGATGTGCTGGGGGCATTTGGGCAGGCAGGCACCGCACTTGATGCAATGCTCGGCGCGGGTGGCGGCGGGGGCGTCCTCATATTCCTCTTTTAGGGTGGCGAGGCGGTCACCAAGCAGGCGGTATTCGTTCCAGGCGTGCAGCATGCCCGGAATGTTGACCCCGGCGGGGCAGGGCATGCAGTACTTGCAGGCCGTGCAGGGGGCAAGCTTTTGGGCCTTGAACACATCCAGCGCACGGGCGAGGGTATCCTGCTCGGTGGTGGAAAGCGGAATAAAGGGATCCATGGAAGCCACGTTATCCTGTACCTGCTCCAGGGTAGTCATGCCGGAAAGTACGCACAGCACATTGGGAAGGCTGGCAACCCAGCGAATGGCCCAGCTGGCCAGGCTCTTTTCCGGGGCGGCCTGATGCAGCAGGGCGGCGGCTTCAGGGCAAAGGGTGTTCAGCATCCCGCCGCGCACCGGCTCCATAACGATGACCTGCAGCCCGGCAGCGGCGCACAGCTCGTATTTTTTGCGGCTCTGCTGATAGTCCCAGTCAAAATAATTGAGCTGCAGCTGTACAAAATCCCAATCGCCTGCAGCAAGGATCTCTGGCAGCTGCTCAGCGCTGCCATGGAAAGAAAAGCCCAGCTGCTTGATTTTGCCCGCCTTGCGCAGCTCGTTCAGCTGGTCATAGGCGTGGTATTTGACGTAATTGGACCAGCTGCTTTCATGCACAGAGTGAACGAGGTAAAAATCAAAGTAATCAGTGCGGCAGTTGGCCAACTGCTCGTTAAAAATACGGGGCACATCCTCATCGCATTTCAACAGCCAGCCAGGCAGTTTGCTGGCAAGGTGATAGCTGGCGCGGGGATACTTGGCCAGAGCTTTGCCGCAGAACTTTTCGCTCATGCCGCCGTGGTAGGGATAGGCAGTATCGAAATAGTTCACGCCGTGGGCATAGGCATAATCAAAAATCTCCTGTGCCTTTTCCTCGTCAATGCTGGTCTGGTCGGCGGCGTCCCGCAGGGGCAGGCGCATGGTGCCAAGACCCAGCAGGCTGATTTTGCCGTTGAGGTCATTATAGGGGGCAGGGTTATTGCGGCAGACACGGTATTCCATACAAGTTACGCTCCTTATTCCGGCTTTGCCAGATGAATTTGATGGAAGATTTGGTGCGGGGATAAACAAGAAACGCCGATTTTGCTGGCTCGGCGGTTAAGGTGTATCTGAAAACAAAGAAACAGCCGATATTTTCGACTTTTCAGATGCACCCTGGGAAAAGGAAATTATTCGCAGGAGGAACAGTCGCCACAGTCCTCGTCGGTGGCAGGAGCTGCCGTTGCGGCGCGGCCTGCCAGCTCGGGATCAAGGCTTTCGGCTACTTTGATCATCAGGGCACATTCAATGCGCTTGCGGAACACTTCGCAGCCATATTCATACACACCGTGGATATCGCCGGTGGCGTGCAGGGCGTTGGCGGCGCAGCCGCCCGCGCAGTACAGGCGTGCCCAGCAATCCTTGCAGTCGGGGCGGGCGTACACGTTGCACAGCTTGAATTCATCCCGCAGTTCGGTGTTGGTAACGCCGTTCCAGATATCGCCCAGCTTGTAATCCGGGTCGCCGACAAATTGATGGCAGGGGTACAGGTCGCCCCAGGGGGTAACGGCCATATATTCGGTGCCAGAACCACAGCCGGAAATGCGCTTGTAAATGCAGGGGCCATGGGCCAAGTCGATCATGTAATGGTAGAAGGTGATGGGATGACCGGCTTTTTCACGGCGGAGCATATCCTTGGCCAGCAGCTCATACTGGTCAAACAGGATGGGTAGGTCGGCTTCGGTCAGGGCTTCGGGACTGCCGGCCTTGCTCACGACCGGCTCCATGGAAAGCTCGTCAAAGCCGAGATCATCCGCCATGTGGAACAGGTCGTTGGTGAAATCGGTGTTGTAATGGGTGAAGGTGCCGCGCATGTAGTAGCCCTTACCGCCGCGGGCCTTGACCAGCTGCTGGAACTTGGGCACAATGCGGTCATAGCTGCCGCGGCCTGCAATATCCTTGCGGAAACGGTCGTTGATCTCCTTGCGGCCATCCAGAGAAAGAACCACGTTGTAGCACTCTTTGTTGGCCCACTCAATGACTTCATCGGTGATGCCGATGCCGTTGGTGGTCAGGGTGAAGCGGAAGTTCTTGCCTTTTTCTTTTTCAATGCTGCGAGCATAGGCAACCAGCTGTTTGCAGACCTCAAAGTTCATCAGCGGTTCGCCGCCGAAAAAGTCAACCTCCAGGTTGTGGCGGGTGCCGCTGTGCTCCACCAGGAAATCCAGCGCACGCTTGCCGGTCTCAAAGCTCATCAGGCCGGACTGGCCGTGGAACTTACCTTGGGCGGCAAAGCAGTATTCGCAGTTCAGATTGCAGGTATGGGCCACATGCAGGCAGAGTGCCTTGACAACGGTGGAACGATTCTTGAAGTCAAAGGCATGGTCAGCGTAAATATCTTCGGCAAACAGCTTGCCATCGGCCTTCAGTTCTTCGATATCGTCAAAGCAGTCGTTGATGTCTTCGGCGGTCACTTCGGGATGGTCAGCATATTTCTTTGCCAGCAGGTCGGCAGCTTCTGCGCGGGGGTGGCCGGCATCGACCAGAGCGATGGCGGCATACGCCAGTTCGTCTACGGCGTGAACGCTGCCGCTGTAGACATCCAGCACAATGTTGTAGCCGTTGAGTTTATATTGATGGATCATACTATTCCTCATATCCGAATCAAAGTGGGGTTACATAAAAAGAACCGGGAGCGCCTTTTTGGTAAAAGGCAGTCCCGGCAGAAAGCCAGTTCAAGTAAAAATTACTTCTTCTCGCAAGGCTGGTTGGCAATGCCGCAGCTGGTCTTGCAGGCGCTCTGGCAGGAAGTCTGGCATTCGCCGCAGCCGCCGTTCTGGAGGCTCTTAGCCATATCGCGGGTGTTCAGAGTCTGAATGTGCTTCATGAAATTTCACCTCTTCTATAAATATAGATTATATTAAATATACACGGAAACCATAGGGTTTGTCAAGCAAAAGCGGGGATTTTTGCGGGGAGGCGGGCAGTTTTTTGCCCACAACAGGAATGGTGCTATGGCAGAACATCCAAAGTGGAGCCACCGCCAAGGCCAGTGTGGTGCAGGTGGGTGCCGCAGGCAGCAAGGGCGGTGCAGGCCGCGATGAATTCCGGAGTGATCACTTCGCCCGGCGCCAGCAGCGGAACGCCCGGCGGATATGCCCAGACATACTCCGCCGAGGTGCGGCCAACGGCATGTTGCAGTGCCAACGCGGTGTGCGGGGCAAAAAGCGCCTGTGCGATGGAACAGGCGGCGGGGCCGGGGGTGGGCAGCACCTGCGCCGAGGCGGGCAGGGGAGCGTTCTGCGCCGCCGCAGCATCGATCACCAACAGGGCAGCGGCAAAACGGTCAAGGGCGGTTTCTTCATCGCAGGGGGAGGTCATGGCCAGCACGTTGGCACCACAGGACATCTCGGTTTCAAACTGCCAGTCCCGGCGCAGCAGTTCCGCCAGGGCGGGGCCGGTCAGCCCGGCAGCAGCACCGTTGACGAGGATCTTGCCGGAATCGTGGGCAAAAAAGCCGGGGTGGGCAGAAACATCATCCATCCCATGGCAGAGCACGCGCAGGCGGCGCAGTGGGCGCACAGCGCCGCTGAACCGCTGCAAGCGGGCACGCCAGGCGGCAAACCAGGCATCGCCGTGTTCGGCCAGCAGGCCGGTGCAGCCGTCCAGGCTGGCCATTAACGGATAGGAGGGGGAACTGGTTTCAAACACATCCAGCTGGCGTTCCAGCTCCTGCGGCGGAATGAAAGAACTGTTCCAGTGCAGCAGGGCGGTTTGGGTCAAGCTGGGCAGTGTCTTGTGCGGGCTTTGAATGATGACATCCGCCCCGGCAGTAATGGCACCGCCCTGCCAGCCGTGGGCGGCGGCCAGTGGCAGATAGTGCGCGCCGTGGGCTTCGTCCACGATCAGGGGAACGTTGGCGGCGTGGCACAAAGCGGCAATGGCGGCAAGATCACTCAAAACACCCTCATAGGTGGGGCTGGTAAGGATGACCGCAGCGGCATCCGGGCAGGCGCGCAGGGCATCCGCTACCATGGCGGGGGTGATGCTGCCGTAAATGCCGAACGCCGGGTCCACGGGGGGCACCAGCCAATGTGCCGTTAAGCGGTTGAGCTCAATGGCGTGGTAAACGGATTTGTGGCAGTTGCGTGCGCAGATGACGGCGGTGCGGCCGGAACTGACGACAGCGGCCCGGATGGCGGCCAGAATGCCGCAGGTGGAGCCGTTGACCAGATACCAGGTTCGCTTTGCCCCCCACAGGGCGGCGGTGCGGGTCATGGCATCGGCCAAAATGCCGTCTGCATTGTGCAGGTCATCTACGCCGGGAACTTCGGTCATATCCCACCCGGCGGGCAGGCCCGGTGCCGGCACCACCCGCCGCTTGTGCCCCGGCATGTGCAAGGGGTAAAGCCCGGAGGAAGCATAGGATTGGAGTTGAGATTGGAGAAGATGGTTCATAAGTTAGGAGGTAGGAGTTAGGAGTTGAAGGACGGAATTTTTGGAAGCGGCAATAATTAGAAGTGAGGAAACGGAGAGAGTATAAGAGTGTTATGATTTTAATACGCGGCGCAAGCCGCACCATAAACTCCTAACTTCTCCCTCCTAACTTCCAATTAACCAAGTTCTACTTGGGCTTTGCTTCCGCATTTGGTCTTTTGGACCAGGATTTGTTTGGGGATGCGGTCCTGGAGGGTTTCAACGTGGCTGATGATGCCGACCAGCTTATCGGAACCGGCAAGGGCAGTCAGGGTGTCGATGGCTTTTTGCAGGGCGTCGGCGTCCAGCGTGCCAAAGCCTTCGTCCACAAACAGGGTATCCACGCTGATGCCGCCGGCACTTTCCTGGATGGTATCGCTGATGCCAAGAGCCAGGCTGAGCGCCGCCAAAAAGCTTTCGCCGCCGGAAAGAGAACCGACCGGGCGGGTCTTACCGGTGTAGGCATCGAACACATCCAGCTCCAGTGCGGTCTTGGCGGCAATATCGGCGCTCTGGCGGCGGCGCAGGGTATACTGGCCGCCCGTCATGCGGGTAAAACGACGGTTTGCGGCGGCGACCACGCCGTCAAAATAAAAGCTCTGCACATACTGTTCAAAGGGCAGCTTTTGCTTTTGGGTCAGATTGCCGTTGATGGTCTTGCTCAGGTTATCCAGCATGGCGGCGTTGGCGCGGGCAGATTCTGCGGCGGTGATGGCTTTTTTTAGGCTGGTCAGGGCATCGCGGTTGGTATCCAGCCGGTGCAGGGCGGCCTGGTTTTGGTCGCGCAGGTTTTTGCGCTCAGCTTGCAGTGCAGTAAGGGCCTGCTGCTGGGCGGCAGGGTCCGGGCGGCTGGCGGTATCCCCGGCCTGTTCGGCCAGGGTTTGGGCGGCGCTTTGGGCCGCAGCAAGTTCTTTGGAAAAAGCATCGCGGCCTTTGGCGGCGGCATCCAGTGCGGCTTGCAGGGTGCGGCGCTGTTTTTGGGTCTCGGCGCGGGCGGCGGCCATAGCGGCGGCATCTGGCCAGGGCAGGTTTTTCTGCCCCTCGGCAAGGCGGGTCTGGGCTTCCGCGGCGGCTTTTTCGGCGTTGGCCTGTGCGGTGCGGGCCTGCTCCACAGCGTTTGCCTGGTCGGGGCGCTGGGCTTGCAGCTGGGCTTTTTGGCGGGTCAGCTTTTCCAGATCTTTTTTGCGGGATTCAGCATTTGCCATGCGGTCATGCACTTCGGCAAGGCCGCGGCGCAGGATGTCATGTTGGGCCTGCAGGGCGGTTTGCAGCTCGTCCGGGGTCAGGGCATCGGCCTGCGGCCCGGTATAATGCTGGCGGCGGCGCGCCAGAAAGGCAGCGGTACGCGCATACAGGGTATTCCGCTGGGTTTGGGCTGCGGCTTTGGCTTCCCCGGCTGCGGTGGAGGCTTTGGAAGCTTCCGCCGCAGCGCTCGCCGCTGCCTGCGCAGCTTTGTTGCAGGCGGCTTCGGTGACATGGCTGGGGGCGGGGGCTGCCGGTGCTGGGTGGTGCAGAGCACCGCACACCGGGCAGGGGGTGCCATCCACCAGATCTTGCGCCAGAATCCCGGCGCGGGCGGCATTCAGGGCGCGCTGCATCTCGGCGCTGGAATGCTGGGCGGCATCGGCCTGCTGCTGCTTTTGCCGGTATTCATCGGCAGTGCGCTGCCAGTTGGCTTGCGCGGTGTGCAGGCGCGGGATATCGTCCAACAGGGCTTGGCAGTCCTGCTGCTGGCTTTGCGCCAGCTCAATGGTTTTGCGGCAGCTTTCCAGCTCGGCGTTCGGTTCGCCGCAGGCCGTGATCTGCGGTTCCAGCTGGGCTAAGGCAGTATCGGTACTGCTTAGAGTTTTCTGGTCTTTTTCCAGCGCCGCGGCGGCCTGCTCGGCCTGGGCGCGGGCGGTTTTGGCGCGGGCTGCGGTGGTGCTCAACTCTTGATAGCGCGGCTCCCACTCCGCAAAGCGCTGCAGCTTGGCATCCAGCTCGGCAAGCTCCGGGCGGCGGGCTTCAGTCTTGTCCCACTCCGCATTCAAAGCGGGGGCCTGGGCAGTCAGCTCGGCGGCTTTGGCCTGGGCTTCATCCAGACTGCTCAGCAGTTTGGCACGGTTTTGGGCGGCTTCCACCGCGGCGGACTGCGCTTCAATGCGGGCATCAAGGGTATTCAGCTGTTGGGATTGCTCCGCCGTCAGGGCGGTGTCCGCTTCGATCATCTCAGCGGCCCAGTCCAGCGCGGCGGGGGCACGGTAGGGGTCACGGCTGTCCTGCGCATCGGCAAGTTCGCCGGTGTGGGGGCTGCCGGGGGCAGGCTGTAAAGCGGCCAGCTGCTGCACAACGGTGTGGTTGGCAAGCTCGGCCTGGCGCAGAGCTTCCCCGGCTTTGGTGCGGGCGGCACTGCCAAGCCGCTGGTAGCTGGCGGTATCAAACACGCGGCGCAGAATTTCGGCCCGGTCGGCGCTGGAAGCATTGAGCAGGCGGGCAAAATCATTCTGCGCAATCATCGAGATTTGGGCAAACTGGCGGGCGTCAATGCCCAGCAGGGCTGTCACCGCTGCAGTCACGGCTTTGGTACCGGTCACGGGAGCGTCCGGCTCCTGCGTTAAGGCGGCAGAGCCGGGAACTGTGGTAACGCCCTCGCCCCGGCGCTTGGCGCGGGTCTGCTCCGGGGTGCGGTTGACGGTATAAGTACGGCCGCGGTGGGTGAACTCCAGCTCCACAAAGGTGGTATCAGTGGGGATGGCATAGTCGCTGCGCAGCATGTCCGGTTCGCGGTAAGCGCCGGTGGTTTCGCCGTACAGGGCAAAGGTGATAGCGTCAAACAGCGCGGTTTTGCCCGCGCCGGTATCGCCGCTGATCAGAAAGAGGCCGCTGGAACCAAAGCCGGACAAATCCAGTGTGCAGGTTCCGGCATAAGGGCCAAAGGCGCAAAGGGTCAGGCGTACAGGTTTCATAATCCGGCCTCCTGGCGCAGCTGGGCCAGAGCTGCGGTTTCTTCGGGGGTAAGGGTGCGGCCGTGCATCTTTTCAAAAAAGCGGGCGAACAGCTCGTCAAAGCTCATGGTGCGCAGCTGGGCGGCCTGCTGGATGGCATCGCTGCCGGTATCCAGTGTGCCGCCGGGGGCGTAATCCAGCTTCATGGCGTTGGGGTAAGCGGCACGCAGCACGGCCATGGCGTCCGGGCGGGGAACCGGGTCGGTCAGGGTGGCCCAGATGTAATCTTCGGCATCCGTTACGGTATCGGCGGCGGTCAGCTGGTCCAGCGGGCCGGTGAGGTGGCGCATGGCGTGCAGCGGGCGCAGGGGCAAAAGCTCCGGTTCGGCTCCGTTGGCCCCGATATGAACCAGAACGGCGCTTTTCTGCGCGCCACACTCATCCAGCGAATAGCACAGCGGGCTGCCCGCGTACCGCACAGTGGGGCAGCCGACCTGCTGCGGGCGGTGAATGTGGCCAAGGGCGGTGTACAGGTAGCCGGTAAAGCGGGCGGCATCCACGGCCTGAACCGTGCCGACGTTGACATCGGCGGCAACGCTCTCACTGCCGGAACAGGTGGGCAGACTGCCGCCGCCCAGCACCATCTGGTGGGCGATCAGAACCCGACGCTCCCCGGCGGTGGGCAGCGGGCCCAGCGCGGCGGCGATGGCGGAATCTTCATCCCGGATATCGGCATCCGGCAGGCAGTGGCGCACGGTGGCGGGGCGGACAAAGGGCAGGAGGTCAAAGGTGAGCTCGCCGAATTCATCCTGCAAGATGACCCGGCGGGGGGCACTGGTGAACTGCCCGACCAGATAGACCTGTTGGTTGGAAAGCAGCCCGGCGGCATAATCCAGCCGCTCGGCGCTGTCATGGTTGCCGGCAATGGCCAGCACCGGGATGTTCCGATGAGCAAGCTCGGTCAAAAACCAGTCCAGCAGCAAAACCGCGGCGGCAGGGGGCAGGGCGGTATCGTAAATATCCCCGGCCAGCGCCACCGCCTGCACATTGTGGGCAGTGCACAGGTCAAGAACCTGCTCTAAGATATAGCGCTGGTCCGGCAGCAGGTCAAAGCCATTGACCCGCTTGCCGAGGTGAAGATCGGCGAGGTGGAGAAGATTCAAAGGTGGCACCCCCTTGAAAGTTAGGAGTTATCTCAATTAGGAATGAGGAATGAGAAATTAGGAATTGGAGATGGGGATAAGTTTGAAATTTTGGGTGAATGGTAAATTTGTGGGGTAGGGCGGGGTGAACCTGACCAAGCCGGGAGCCTGACGTAAATTCTGATTATTTTTAGGGCCAGCGTGGGGAGCCACCCCTCAGTCCGCTGTGCGGACAGCTCCCCTCCAGGGGAGCCAAAATATACGGCGGTTTGGCAACGCAGATGCCGTGCCGCAGCCGCCGGAGCGGTGCTTAAGCCGTCAGGCGGGAATTGTGCGGTATTGCCTTACGTCCGCCAGGATGAACTCCCGCCCTATGCTCGGCCCATGAAAGGTTTTCGCCCAGCCTTTTTTCAAAAAGGCTGGATGGTCAACGCCAGAGCTTTTCCCAGGTGGTGATATCGAGAGTAACGCCGGGCAGGACTTCCATGGGGACGGTCTCGCTTTTGCGGAAGCGGCACTTTTTGCAGAACCCTTCAGCTTTCAGGTCCTTGGCCCATACCCGCAGATATAGGCGGCTGCGGCCATCGCCTTCGGCCAGTTTTTGGGCATAGGCCACAATGCTGCGGCCTATGCCCTGGCCGCGGGCTTTTTCCAAAAGGAACAGGCGGGACAGGCACATGGCCCCCGTGGGGGTAAGATCCAGCGCAAAATAGCCGACTGGATCGCTGCCCAGATAGATCATGAAATAATTCACAGTTCCGCTGTGGATCTCGTCATCCGTCAGGATATCACTCTGGTACTTCTCCGCCAGGGCGCGGGCTACTTTTGGGGTCAGCTTGGTGTAATGCTGAACAAAAATTTCTTCCGCCAGCTGGCTGATCTGCTCAATATAGCGGGTTTTGGTCACTTGCTTGTAGGTGGGTTTCATGGGGAACCTCCGTAATGTATGGTTATTCAACGGTAACGCTGGCGCGGGCGGGCAGGCAGGCGGCCCAATCGCCCTGTTTGGTCAGTACGCCAAAGGATTCACAGGTGTGGTCCGGGCAGGGGCTTTCCACAAAGCGGATGCCGCCGTTTTCCACAACCAGATGGATGGTGTAATAGCCGGTATCAATATCATAGCGATGGTCGGTGTCCAGCGGGATGCGCAGCTGGGTGCTGTCATCGCCATAGGTCAGCACGGCAACCAGACCGGACCCGGCAGCCGGATGGCCGAAACAGAGCCACAGCACCCCGGCGGCCAGCAGAATGATGATGGCAAACAAAATGTTCAGACGGGTAGATTTTTTCAAGGGGAAAACCTCATTTAATCAGGGTCAAAATTCAAGGTCAGCCGCATGCCGTCAACCCCGGCGGCTGCGGTGGGGAACGCCTGTTGCGCGGCGGCAAGGCCGGGGGCAAGGTCCGTTACGGCGGCGCTGTAATGGGTCAGCCACAGGCGGCACACGTTGGCTTCGGCGGCAAGGACCCCCGTTTCGCGGCAGGTGGAATGGCCGTATAACTTCGCTTTGGGCAGGTCGGCGTCATCGGCATAGGTGGAATCCATCAACAAAAGATCGGCATCCTGTGCAGCGCGGCGCAGCGCAGCGCAGGGGCGGGTGTCGGTCGCATAGACAACTTTCAGCCCGCGGCGCGGCGGGCCGAGAACCTGGGACGGCAGGAAGCCGCCCACCGGCTGGCCGCTTTGCAGGGTGGACCAGTAACGCACGGGGATACCCGCCGCCTTTGCCCGCTGGGGATCAAACTTGCCCGCCCGCGGCAGGGTAAACGCATATCCGCAGCAGGGTACCCGGTGCTTGAGGGGGAACGCCTGCACGCACCCGGCGGGCACTTCAAACTCGCCTTTGCAGTCCGGCAGTTCTTTCAGCCGTAGTTCGAACGGCAGCGGTCCGGCCACGGCGTAAAAGGTGCGCACCACATCCGTCAAGCCCGGCGGCCCAGCCATGACGAGGGGGGCAGTGCGGCCCTGGGCGGCCATCGTCTGCCAGATGCCGGGCAGGCCGAAAATGTGGTCCCCGTGGTAATGGGTCAGCAGAATGGCGTCCATGCGGAAAATACTGACCCCGGCCCGGCGCGCGGCAGTCTGGGTGCCCTCGCCGCAGTCCAGCAGCAGGTTGGAGCCGCCCATTATCTGCGCTTTTGGCTTAGCATCTGCCGCACCTCGCTCACCGTATCGGCACTTAGAATTATGCGGTATTGCCTTAATACAAAATGTATTTCTTGCAAGATTTGATAAACAAATCATATAACTTGTGGGGCGGTGGCTGTAGAAAGCATACACCCCCAACTTATCATACTGCTAACAGTATACCACAACATGCCAAGCGGGAAAACCGGAAAATTTTAAACGGGGACAGCACAAAATGTTGAAAATTTCACACCTGCCGCGTATTATGATAAGAATGAAGCGAAAGGGGAAGGCGGCCGTAGGGGGCAGAGTGTACCAGCGGAGTGTTTGCCGGTATCACGAAGCAAAATATCCGGCAAGGCCCGACATCCGGGACGATGCAAGCATCGTCCCCTACAGATTGCATTTAGGTTCGTATCGAAAATATATGTCGCTCCGAGAGGGAACACTGTTATCTAAAATTGTACTTCGTGCGATGTTCGTTATTACAGAAAGCTTTTTGGCAGGATAAGGCGCATTTTAAGATGTATGCACCACTGCCGCAGAAAGGAATGGAAACCGGTATGAAAAAGTTCAGGATTTGGATTTTGGCCGCGCTGGCAGCGGCGCTTTGCCTGTTGTGTGGGTGCAGTGCAGAAGATTTTGCCCTGCCGCATGAAGTGCAGCTTGCCGTTGGCCAGCAGTGCGCGCTGGCCGGGGAGCTGCGGTTTACCGGCAGCCTTTCCGATATTACGCCGCAGGACCGGGCAGAGTTTGCCCAAGCTGTGACCGATGCAGTGGTACATATTGCTTCGACTGACCCCAGTGTGGCCGCAGTAGACCAGGACGGCAACGTGACCGCTGTGACCCCCGGCACGGCAACCGTGTTGGTAAGCTGTGTGGACCTGGATTTTTATGCCGAAGTGAACATTAATGTTGTGGAAGCCGCCACGCCGGAAAGCGCAGCCCTCGCGACCCCGGAGACTGCTGCCCAGTCGACCCCGGAAACAGCCACGCCGGAGAGTGCTGAACCCGCAACGCCTGAAACTGCTGCTACTCCAGAGACCGCTACCCCGGAAACGGCTACCCCCGAAAGTGCAGCTCCGGCAACACCGGAAAGCGCCGCCACACCCGAAACAGCAAAAACGGCCACGCCGGAAACTGCGGCCCCGCTCAAAATGCCAAGAGCAACCGAAGCCCCAGCTGCAACTCGGGAAGAAACAACGGCTGCTGACGAAAAAACAAGAGAACCGTTCCGCGAATTTTTGAAGAAAGCAGGCAGCACCGTGGCAAACTTTTTTGGCGGGTTGTTCGATAAGAGCAAGAGCACGGAATGATGCCTGACCGTGAGGATCCGCCCAAAAAGCAAAGAAAAAACGGAAAGATAAACAAAAAGTATTACACTTGCCAAAATTGAAAAAATGTGTTAAGATAACACTATAATTTTATAGCAATATGACAGATGGCAAGTCCACAAAGGAGGCAGTGCCGTTGAAAATCTATGAATCCGCAGAGGATTACCTGGAAAAGATCCTGATGCTGACAGAACGCAATGGGGAAGTCCGCTCCATCGACATCGCTACCGAGATGGGCGTTACCAAGCCGAGCGTGAGCATTGCAATGAAAAATCTGCGTCAGGCCGGTTATATTTCGATGGATGGTGCTGGGTATATCACCCTGGAGCCGCCGGGACTGGAAATTGCCACCCGGATTTATGGCCGCCACAAAAAGCTGACCCGCTTTTTTGTTGCACTGGGTGTGGACCCTGTCGTTGCTTCCCACGATGCCTGCAAGATCGAGCATGACCTGAGCGCAGAAACCTTTGAAAAGCTGGTAGCTTTTGCCGAAAGCCAGCATATGCTGAAGGAATCCTGAGTTTTTTATAAGAATCATGATGCCCCGGACGAGAAACGTTTCTCGTCCGGGGCATTTTTGCTGCAGTGCGCGCGCTGTATGTGATATAGAGCCAAATAAAATCCGCCTCGGCAAAAAACTCTGCCGGGGCGGTAATAGAATCATGCGGGATTGCTTCAGCTTTCCGCAACACCAAAGAAGAACTTGTTCAGGCGGTACTTGTTTTCTTCATACAGGCCAATGTGCTTGAACAGATCCTTGTAATAGGTGGTCAGCTCAAACCGAGTGGTCAGCACATCAAAGGGGTTCAGGTGGTGCACGGCGCTGTCTGGGTTTTGCACATAGTTGTAAATGGGGGTGGAAAGCGCATAGAACTGCTGGGCGTAGCGGATAAAGCTTAGATTGAAATACAGGTCCTCGCTGTAGTCCAGTTCCTCATTGCAGCGCACATCGGGGTGCTCACGCACAATGTCGGCGCGGTAGAGCTTGTTCCACATCACGCCGTAATAAAAGCTGGCGGGCTCCTGCATCAGGCCACAGGCAAATGCGTCTTTATTCAGGGGGCCTTCCATCAAAAAGCCGAAAGTCTGCACCCGGTGCTGCGGATCCAGGATGGGGTCCAGCACACGCTCCACCACGGTATCCCGCATGGTTTTGGGCAGGCTGACCGGCGGTTCAATGCGGTTGTAGTGGGCAATCACCATATCGGCGTGGCTGGCTTCCGCTTTCTGTACCAGCAGCTCGGTGGCATAGGGCTGGATGAAATCATCCGCATCCACAAACTGAAAGTATTTGCCGTGGGCTTCCTGCATGCCAAGGTTGCGGGTGGCGGAAACTCCGCTGTTGTTTTTGTCGATCACCACAATGCGGCGGTCAATACCGGCATAGCTCTGGCAGACGGCATAGCTGACATCCTTGCTGCCATCGTTGAGCAGAATGATCTCCAAATTCCGGTAGGTCTGGCGGCGGATGCTCTCAATACAGCGGGCAATATGGTCTGCTGCGTTGTAAACAGGAACAATAATGCTGACTAGCGGCTGGCTCTGCGGTTCGGTGGGCATGGCGGGCCTCCTTACATAAAAACGGTTAGGTTGTTGCCTTTACTATAGCGCAGAACCCGCAATTTTGCAATAACACAAATACCGCAGGCTGTGCCCCGGAACATTTTGGTGTTGCGGTTCGGCCTGCGGTATGGTTTTGCTGGCTTTATTTGTTCTTTAGGACGTCGATTCCGTCCAGCTCCACAGCGGGCACATAGTAGGCAGAAAAGGTGTGCAGCGTCTGGTCGACATCATCGCCGTCGCCCAGGGCAGCGGGGCCTTCATCAATCGTGTATTCCCACATGGGCAGGTAATAGGCGGCGTTGCTTTGCACATAGGTCAGGCGCAGGTTGGCAAGGTGCTCCGGCTCTGCGGCGGGGTCAACCGCTTCCGCCGTGTAGCTGTCGGTCAAAAACTCTCCGTTGGCCAGCCGCTTGTCAGCCTCGGCGCGGGAAACGCTGGTGTATTCGCCCAAGGGCTCCACGGTGCGGTTCGTTTCATGCAGGCTCAACAGATTGCCGTCGGTATCTACGCTGACCAGCAGGTAATGGAAAGAATCCACCGCGAACTTGACAAAGAGGGAACAGGGCTGGCCGTCGATCGTGCTGTCGCCTCCATCCGTCACATCGGTATATTCACCGCCAAGCAGAGAGGTAAAGAGGGAACCGTATTTCTCTTGCAGGTCGGCGGCAATCACGCGCTCTTCCGCAAGGGTGGCAAAGGTCTTCACCTCGGCAGAGCTGTTGCAGACCACACTGGTGCGCAGGTCGTTGGAGACGGTGATTGTCAGCCCACCGGGCCAGTCGCTTTCGGGGATGTTCAGCTGCAGCTGTGCGACATTAGAGAGATAATTCAGCACGGAAGAATCTGCATCCCACCCGTTCTGCTCGGCGGATTCCTTTATACCAGATACTGTTTTGGAGATGGTATCGGCGCTGTCCCTGCTGAACGTGGCGGTGTCAGCCAGTGTGGCATCCAGCCCAAGAGCATCCAGCACTGTGCGAAGACGGGCTTTCATGGCATCGGTATTGTCGGCGGCATCCAGCAGGCTGTTGCGGTAGACCGGCAGGCTGGCAGGGAGAACAACATCCGCGGAACTGCCTAAAATTAGACTTTCGCCGAAATACAGCTCATCGGCACTGTGGGCCAGCAGGGAAGAACTGCCGGAAGCGCCGCTGCCAAGCAAAATATCGCTCAGAGCCTGCAAGGGGCTGCTGTCCTGCATCGCGGATTTCAGGGAGGAGGACAACGGGGCATCGGCAACGCTGCCTGCGTCGGCATCTGGTTCATTGCCCTCCATGCTGAATGCGCTGAAGGTTTCGGGACTGTTGGATTCCTCATAGGCGGGGGCGCTTTCGTTCAGATCAGCGGTCTCGGCGGCCTGGCTGACCCCGGCGGAACGGTCCTGACTGACCATCGCCGCCCCTAACAGAACAAGACAAAAACAAGCTGCTGCCGGAACAAAATGCCGGAATTGCAACGGAATGGTGTGCTTTACGGGGGTTTTGTTGGCAGATTCAATCAAATCATCATCAATTTGTCCGATCGCGCGGAATAAATCGCGGGAGCTCACAGGCAGACACCTTCTTTCTCTAAGTAGGCTTTCAGTTTGGTGCGCATCCGGTGCAGGGTAACGCGCACCTTGCTTTCGCCAATACCGTAGCGTTTGGCAATGTCGGCGGTGGCATCGCAGTACCAGTACCGCCGAATAAAGATGTTGCGTGCCTGCTCCGGCTGGCTGCGCAGAAACGCGCTGATGGAGCGGGCTGTTTCAGCGCTTTCTACCTCCTGCGCGGTGTGGTCTCCGGCGGGCAGGCAAAATTCCAGCTCTTCCAGCACGGTTTCGGTCTGGCCGCCGCCGCGCTTTTTGGCATTTTGCCGCTCCCGCAGATCCAGTGCCAGGTTGCGGGTAATGCGCCCCAGGTAGGGTGCAAGCTTGTCCGGCCGGTTTTGCGGCATGCTGTTCCAGGCGGCCATCCAGGTGTCATTTTCGCATTCTTCGGCATCTTCCTGGCTGCCCAGCAGGTTCATGGCAATCTTGCGGCAATAGGCGCCAAACTTTTGTGCGGTCTGTGCAATGGCCTGCTCGTCCCGTGCCCAGTACAGCGTAACAATGTCGGCATCAGTCATTGCGGCACACCTCGCTTTCCTCTTACTATTTATATAATAGGGGAATCACCCCCAAATGTTACAGGCAGAAAAGTAAAAAACGCACCCCGGCGGGCGGGATGCGGCAAACAATACAAATCAGAGCATATGTTTTTTGTGCAGTACCCAGGCAGCGATCCCACAAATAGCAAGCGTAAGCAAGCAGACAATGACAAATCCATAATCAGAACCGGAAAACGGCATGCCGTCAATGTCCACGTTCATGCCATACAAACCGGAAATAACGGTCGGGACAGCCATCAACAGGGTAACGGAAGTCAGGTATTTCATCGCATTGTTCAGGCGGTTATCCAAAATTGAGCTGAACAGCTCGCGGGTGCCCTTGATATCATCGCGGTAGATGCTGGTCATCTCAATGGCCTGCCGAATCTCAACGATTACATCGTCCAGTAGTTCCATGTCATCAGGGTACTGTTCCAGCCGCTTGTAGCGGGTCAACCGGTCCAAAACCGTGCTGTTGGCACGCAGTGAGGTTGCGAAATATACCAGGGTGGATTCCAACCCATGCAGCTCCATCAAGTCACTATCGCGCAGGGTACCGGTCAGGTTTTTCTCAATTTCCTGGCGGCGGCGGTCGATCAGGCGCAGCTCCTGCTGGTACATCGTGGCGGCGCGGTACAGAATCTGGTACACAAAGCGCATCTTCTTTTTAGTAGAAAAGCCACGCACCCGGCAGGAAGCGAAATCAGACAATACGGGGGTATCTACGGAGCAAACCGTGGTGATGGTGGTCTGGGTCAACAGAATACCAAGGGGAATGGTGGTGTATACGCCCTCGGCGGCGCCGTCTACCTTTAAGGGTATATCCACAATGATGACGGTATAACCATCTTCCAGGCTGATACGCGCGGATTCTTCCGGGTCAAGGGCTGCCTGCACATCAGCGGGCTCAATATCTAAGGTGGCGGCAACCTCGCGGATCTCCTCCTGGCTGGGGGCAGTCAGGCAGATCCATGTGCCTTCCTCAATTTCGTCTGCGCGGGTTAAGCGCCGGTTGACGGTTTCGTATATCGCCAGCATGGAAAGATCACCATCATTTCTTTGTTAAATCACAGATTTTAGTATACTTGCTTTGGACCCAAAGCGCAAGTATGGAAGATAAATGATTTGGGAAAGATGGGGAAGCAGGGGATGGAGAGGGCTATTTGTATTATAGGAAGATGTGGGGGAAAAGGATAAAAAACGGGGACAAAAAGAAAATGAATAGAGAAACCACGTTAAAGCGTCCATATGCACCCTGCCCAAAAATAAATCGAAAAAATTATAGAAAAAATCGAAAAAAGGTGTTGACAATGGTTGAAAGTGTGGTATTATAAATAAGCTGTCGCGCAAGACAGCAACTCTTCAAAAGCCAAATAAAAGCGATGTACCAGCAAAAACGCAGCGGGGAACCGGACAGCGTGCGGGTAGAAAGCTTTTAAAAAGGCGTTTGGAAAGCTCAAAAAAATATCGAAAAAAGTGCTTGACAAAAAGTACGACCTTTGATATAATGATTGAGCTGTCCGAGAGGAGAGCAAGCAGGACCTTGAAAA
>PPYE01511499.1_pt1 | contig 25659 bp, 13 predicted proteins | sample 1559881 | NCBI WGS metagenome assembly PPYE01 (sample SAMN08240022, study PRJNA423297) | Human gut metagenome, whole genome shotgun sequencing project. | reverse complement strand
GTAACGCCAACTGTATCGGAGAATTTATCTGCATCGGATTGTATTTTGACCAGATAAGCGAAGCACTCTGCTTCATCTGTTCCTCAATTACTTCGTTCCTTTTGATAACTTCATCTAAGTTGGCTGCTGTAATTCGCTCACTCATAGCTTTCCGCCTTTAATAATAAACACTGCAAAGGTTTAGAATATCCTGCAACAGATCGTACTCTATCTTTGCCTTATCATTCATCTGATAATCAATCGGCGCATTCTGCGAGTACACGGCATCTACACTTTGCACTCTCGGTGAAAATCCCATCAAAGTATCCGGGTCAATGCTCAAACTGGTAAGAATCTTGTTCAAGTGCTTATCGAATGTACTTTTGCTATCTATCTCGCCATTCAAAATCTTATCTAAAGTAGGGCGAGAAATCTCTGTTTTCTTGCAGAACGATACTTTTGAGAATCCATTGCTGCGAATATAGTCCTTTAATTTTGTTCCTGTCAGTTTTCTCATTTCAAAAAGTTCATCAAAACGCATTTTTCATCTCTCCCTTCTGCTATTATTATATACCATCAGCTTCGGGAAATCAATCGTAATGTAAAAAAGTTTTTTACATTTTTGATTCTAACACAAAAAAGATGGCCTCCTTTTGGGGAAGCCATCTCAACGATATTACGGTATTTTAACTTTTTCGGCTTCTTTCCTGTTCCTGCTGCGGCGCATTGTCTTTTTGTCGCCGTTCAGCCTGCTTGATATGCAGCCGATCCAGCACCGACCACCTGCCACCAATGCGCCGGGGCTTTTTCGGCACATTATTGACGCAGCCATCTATCATATTGTAGTTTTGCTCTGTGCCGGATTCTTTGGCGCGTTCCGCTGTACCGTTTTCAAAGAACTTCTGATGGTGCAGCAGTTCAGGCTTTGGGCCTTGTAAAAAAGCACTCATCTTTCTGGTAGCTTCTCCATCGAAACCTAAAGCTGTCTGCGTCACAAAGGCTCCACTCTCGTGAAGAATAATGCTCGGTGGTGGATTCTTCGTTTGTTCACTTCTCATCTGAACAAACCGCTGACCATCGACCTCTACTTCATCCGATACCAGCCATGTGCCTTTTTGCCCTGCCACCTGATAGCCGCCCTCATCAAGAATCAGGTATGTGCCGCTCTGGGGCTTTGGGAAAAAGCCGTTGAATCTCACCAGCCTATCCTTATTAACATAGAAAAAAGAGGTTTTGCCTGCCGCAGTCAATCCGATGACATCACTGACCCCAAATTTTCTAATTTTGAATTTGTCCGGGTTAATGCTTTCCATCTTTTTACGAATCGCTTCCGCGCCCATTCCCCGTGAAGCCGTACCAGAGTAGCCCGTGCCATAATTGTCTGCGGTTATCATAAAGCCATGCTGAATCTGGTATTCATAGCTGCGGCAGCGATACTCACGGTTTTTCTCAGAATTATCGATCTGATAGATTGCAAACACATCTGAACTCATTTTCCTGCATCATCCTCCGGCCTATACCATTCCAGCTCCAGCCCCTTGAACTGCTGCTCATTCAACCGCTGCATCTTCGGGATGGTCTGCTGAACCAGCGCAGCCATCTCCGCATCCTCTGCCACAAGCGGCTGGACCTCTGTCAACATCTGAATCGTTTCTTTGAGTGTCGGCTGTTCAAACATCGCCATCAGCATCAATTCCAGTTCATCAAAACGCACATTACTCATAACTCCATCCCTTTCTTTTTCGCTTTCTTCGGCTTATCCTGTTCCTGTGCAGGCCGCTCCTGCTTCTTGGCTTTCAGACTGCGCAGGGCATCCAGAACAGACTTTTTCGTACTGCCGCGTTCCTGCTCCTTACTCTGCTGCCGTGCCGCCATCAGTTTTTCCATATCGGAAATAGCCTGCTGCACCAACTTATCATCCCTGAAATAGTTGATGGAATTGATGTTCTCGCGCTGCACTTTATCGTCCACAACCAACTCATACATTCCAACAAAGCCACCATCTTCCTCAATGCAGAATCCAATGCACTTGTCAGCGTTCATCCGTTCGGACGGAATCTTGTCGTAGACTTCCAAGGCTTCTTCCATTGTCAGATGGTCGTGGAACTCTCCCGCAAATGTGAACTCCAAACACTCCGCGACATAAAAACTGAGTGTTTCCTCCGGCGCGGGTCTTTCTACAGCGAGTTTTTCTTTCAAAACCTCTGCCTGCTGTTCAGCCACTGCATCAGCCTGTTCCCGCAGTTCTGCCGCATCCATGACTTTACCCTCTGCCGCATCGCAGCCGAACTCTGCCAACAGTTCCGTCATAGCTGCCTGCACAGACTTATCTCCGTCCGTTTCAAGGACACCGCCATCCCGTTCCGTGAAGTCCTTATTATATAAGGTATAGTCGAAGCCATCGTCACAGGTCTGAATGTGAAAATAGGCATCCGGCAATTCGTAGGCCAGTTCCACATCCTGCACGGCTAACGCCCCCTGCAACGGCTGGACAACATGATTCTGGATATACGGGTTATCCCAGCCCGGAACCGTTTTGTAGTCCTCCACAATGATGTCAATGCCGTTCCTGCACTGCAAAACATCCAGTGAACCCGGCAGAGGATCAGGATTTTTCTCCACGCCCAAAGCCGGGTGGCTGTCAACCACCCAATCCGTGCGGAAGGTCATGCGGTCTGCATTATGCTCCGGGGTGCTGACCTGCTCTGCCCATTCCTTATTGCCGTGAGAAAAGCGGCCATCGTAGCTTTTATGGTGCAGAGTATTTGCCAGAATGTAGCCCACGCGCTCCATGCCGTACTGCCGCACCACCTGATCGACTGCGCCATCGCCAAGGTACATTCCATCATAGTTGTCCGCAATCGCTTCATGGATTGCCTGCTTGCACTCACTGTTCAGCCGATAGGATGTACGGTATAAATCCACCTCGTCATTTTCTTTGGCATAGCTGAACGGCTCATAGTAGACAGGCGCATCCGAGTAATCCTGCGTGCTGTTTTCTTGCACAGGCGTAGCCTTTTCAATGATCTCCGATACCACATCTTCTTTTTTCGGCATATTCCATTTTTCAGAGAGATATTTCTGCACGGCCTCCTGAAAATCTTCATCGAAGCCGTTCCACAAATCCTCTGCCACCAGCTTGCCCTGCTCATTGACTGCAACGCAGGCCGCCATGTCACCGTGTTCCTCATGCTCCAGCAGAAAGAACTTCTCGCCACCAATTTCCGTTTCATCAACAGCATACCATGTGCCGATATGCCCCTCGACTGCGATGTGGTCGGAATCGCCGTGGATCAGACCACTTCTTTTCTGCTGCTGTTCCTCCATAAACTCTCGCACGGTCAACTCTGCGCCCGTGAAGTTCAGCCCTTCCTCACCCAGTTCCAGCCGCCCGTCTGCGCCAAGGTCAAGTTCTTCAGCCATCAGAACAGATGCCGCATGGTTCACCACCACAGTTTTCTCTACTGTGACAGGCTGGCCGGGGTCGTAGTCCGAACCGCGCAGATCATAGCGATATAAGCCCTCCGGCACATCTTCATCCCGCAGTCGGCCATTGCTGAAAAGACCCGGCTTATCAAAGATTTCGATTTCCTGCAATGCTTCGTTCAAAAGATTTTCTTTCTGCAAATCCAGATTCCTTTCCTTGAAAAAATCCGGCAGTTCTGCAAATCCAATGCTGTCCACATAGTAGGCTTTGACTGTACTGCCATCATTGAGTACCACCACGTCGCTGACCGACAGCGAATGACCCGTAAAATCTGCCGGACGCTGGATATTGAACCGTTCATAAATGCCATCCAGCGTGTCCTTTTCCGTAAGCGGTGCGGTATAGATCAGGTCATAATCTGCACGGGAAACCGTTATGTCTTTCTTCTGCACATAGTCCAGCCCCATGAAACGATAGTTATGTTCCGGGTCTCGCTCTGTGATCTGATAAATGCCGAACTGATTTTCGCCGCTATTGAGCAGCATATTTTCCTGTTCTGTCATGTTCCGCTCCTGTTCCAAGTCAGCTATCGCAATCTGGAAGGTATCACTTCCGCGCTCGATTTCCTCTCGTGCCGTGACAAGAATCGGCCACGGGCTGATGCGGACAAGATAAATTTGCTTACCCTCGTCATACAGTCGCAGAGCCTGTTCACGGTTTATCACCGTCAGCTGAAAATCCGGGCGCGCATACTCATCCTCTGCATAATCTTCCCGCTGCTCCAACAGAATCGCATCCCATGCGTCTGCCTTAATGCCGAAAATGCCATCGTGCTGCTCGATTTTCTCTTGGCTTGCATAATCACCTGCCGTTCCATCACGGAACAACGGATAAATCCTCTCACCCAGCCGATGCCACTCTCGTGCACCCTCTTTCGTCAGCGGCAGCACATCATCGTTCAGATAGCCGTAGTCGTGCATTTCGGAAAGTCCAATCATCCCATCCGGGAGATTTTCGATTTTCTCCTGCGCATCGTACATCAGGCGGTTGGCTTCTTCTTTGTCATCCTCGGCCAGTGCAGCCGCCAGACCGTTCACCAGTTCTTCCGTTGCAGCCCGGTCATCCAGCTTGAAAGCAAAATTCACGATGAGGTCTCGCTGCTCATCATCGAAAATCGTTTTTTCCTGCTCCTTGTCGGCAATCAGCTTTTCCGCATACTGCATCGCGGTCATGCGCACTGCACTCCTTTCTGCCACCGCCGTTTCCAGCTTTTCCAGAAAGTCGGCTGCGGTCAATCGAATCGTATCCATCGAATCTTTCAGTTCCTTCAACTCTTTTCCGCTTGCCCAGCTTGCCACATACGGGAAAGAATAGTCAGACGTATCAATGCCCAGAGCCGAGCAGACCGTAAATGCGATGCTTTCGGCTTCGGTTTCTTTCGTGAGCCTGTCTTTTTCTTCGCCGTGCTGCTTCATGAAATCGCTGTTATGCAGCATCGCATGAGCAACCTCGTGGATCATCGTCTTTATGGTCTGGCTCTCGCCCATGCCGACCTGAATGCAGATTTCTTTGTCTGCATCACTGTAATAGCCTTTGGCATCCCCTTCGATTTCATCAAACCGCATCGGCACAGGCGATACCTGCTCGATTGCCGCCGTAAGCAGCGCATAGTCTTTGACGCTGGCCGTCAGTTCGTTCACTTCCAGCGACGGAATCGGTTTCCCATCGGTCTGTGAAACATCAAAAACCGTCGTCACTCGGAAGCGCGGAACCACATACTCCACACGTTCCATTTCCGGTTCACCGTTTTCGTTCAGCACAGCCAAGCCCGTATCCTTGTCGATTTTCTCGCGTTCTTCCACTTCCTTGATGGGAGCCGGAGCAATGATCTGGATGCCCTTTTCGCCTTTTTTGACGTAACGGTTGAACTTATTCTTCCATGCGTTAAACCCTGCCACCAGTGTGGCATCAGGCCGCTGCATAGCGATCAGCAGCGTATTATTGAAGCTGTAATTGTGGAATTTTGCCATCGTGCGCAGATACGTCGTGTACATTTCCGATGTAAAAATGTCCTTTACGCCCTGCTCCAGCCGTTCCGTGATTTCTTTCATCTGCTGTTTGCGGTCAACTGCCATGCAAGCCCTCCTTTTTCTTGACCCATCGTGTTTTCATCTGGCGCGGATATTGGTCAGCCTGTTTCGGTGCCTTCGCGCCGTTCCATTCCAAGCCTCCGGCTCTGCCCTCACAGGTGTACCCGGCAGCTTTCAGAGATGCTCCATTTTCCGTATCCAGAATGTAGGTGATCACTTTGTTGTAACCCATTGCCCGTGCTGCACGGTACGCCGCCGCATACAGGATGCTGCAAGCGTTCGGTGTTCCATCTGTACACAGACGGTTAACTTCCAGCGTATAGCCATCGTCCAGCCGCCGCGCCACAGGTCTGCCGCAGATAGCAACGCCCACCAGCGCACCATTATCCGATACGCCGATGGAGAACTTATGCCCCCGCGTCGGTTTATGGTGGCGGTGATGCTGCTGCACAAATGCGTTTGCCGTTTTCAAATTGATCGGTGTTAATGTCAGCAAATGCCCTCCTTCAAAAAAATGCCCCGCCAGACAAAACTGACGGGGCGGCTCTTATTTACAGTTCCATATCGTGACTTTTCCGCTTCTGGGATTTCTGCGGTTCTGCGCTGCGCTCTGCCTGTTTTGCATGAAGCTGCGCCAGCACAGAGGGTTTCCGCACATTGTCCGCAGTGCGCTCTGCAACGCGGCCTGCATAGTTCACAGGCTGGCGCGGCCTGTCTGCAACTTCGGTTTCGGCTGCATCCTCGTCCACTCCCAGCGCATCCTCACTGCCCTTTTCATCCATGTTGAGCAGAGAGTTCAGCTCCGCAAGGCGCGCAGATTTTTCAGCCAGTTCTGCTTCCTGCGCAAAAGGACGTTTGGCTTCTTCCTTTGCCTGTGCCAACTGCTGTTCCAAGGTTTCCAGTCTGCGCTCCACCTGCGGCAATGCTCTTTCGATGCCTGCCAGCGCATTGGTAACGCGCAGGATATTACCCAGCGGATCTTTGCCGACTTCCATCGAATAGTTCCATGCGCCCTTGATGGACAAACGGAACACCTTATCGAAGTTGTCAAACCGGGAGTGCAGTTCAAACGCACCGTAGCTGCCGATTCTGCCCTCGGTACCAGCCGCCTTCAAAGCCTTACAAGCCTCGATGATGGCCGCGCCCGCTTCCTTGCGTTCGGTGTACACCTTGCCGCTGATCTCCATAGAGAAGTGGTCTTTATCCTGCGCCAGAAGCGGTTTTGCCGCTTCCATATCCGTTTTCAGTGCTTCGATCTGACCCTTTGCCGCAGTAATTTCTCGTGGATAGCGACGCGCAATATCCGATTCCAAACTATAAATCTGGCTGGTGTGGTTGGCTTTCAGCAGCTTCAGCTTACTGACCTGAATATCCAGATCCATCTTTTCCTTGATGTAGGGATTACCTGTTGCCAGTGCCTTGATTTCGGCATAGGAGAGGGCCGTATCATCTACATCATCGCAAGCACGGACAGGCGATTTGGAAGTCATGATTTGGCTTATGAACTTCTGCTTATTTTCCAGAATCTGCCACATGTACGAATCAAACGTATTTTCCGTGACATAACGATAGATTTTTACCTGCTTATTCCGGTTTCCCTGCCGGAGAATACGTCCCTCCTGCTGTTCCAGGTCAGAGGGTTTCCACGGGCAGTCCAGATGATGCAGGGCAATCAGTCGATCCTGAATATTGGTTCCTGCGCCAAGCTTCGGCGTAGACCCCATCAGGATACGCACCTGTCCAGCGCGCACCTTTGCAAACAGGTCTGCTTTTTTCGTTTCGGTGTTGTACTCGTGAATGAACGCCACTTCTTCACGGGGAACACCTCTCGCCACCAGTTTCTCCCGCACATCATCGTAGACGTTGAATGTGCCATCTGCCTTTGGTGTCGATAAGTCACAGAAAATCAACTGTGTTCCCTTATCCGGCGCAGATTCTTCCCAGACCTTGAACGCATTGTCCACACAGCGATTCACCTTACTCTCCGGCTCGTCCGGCAGCATATCATTGATAAGCCGCTGGTCGAGTGCCAGTTTTCTGCCATCGTTGGTGATCTTCAGCATGTTATCGAACTTCGGATTCACGCTGCCGTTGCGTACAGCCTCGGCACGGTCTGCAAAGGAACTGACCATTTCTTCCTGTATCTCACTCGGTTTCAGCACTTCGTTGATGTACTCCGCTTTCGGCACAGGCAAGTTCAGCATATCCGCCGTCTGTACATCTGCCGATTCCTTGAACAGAGAAATCAGCTCCGGCAAATTGAAGAACCGGGCAAAACGTGTTTTCGCACGGTAGCCGGTTCCTTCCGGGGAAAGTTCGATTGCCGTGACGGTTTCACCAAAGGATGCCGCCCAATCATCGAAGTGGCTCAGTCCCATCTTCTGCAGGGTGTCATACTGGAGATACCGCATAATGGTGTACAGCTCCACCATCGAGTTGCTGACCGGGGTTCCGGTTGCAAAGGTCACGCCCTTGCCGCCTGTCAGTTCGTCCAGATACTGGCACTTTGCAAACATATCGCTGGACTTCTGCGCATCGGTCTGGGCAATACCTGCGATATTTCGCATTTTTGTGTAGAGGAACATATTTTTATAGAAATGTGACTCGTCCACAAACAGGCGGTCAACCCCCAGTTCCTCAAATGTAACCACATCATCCTTTCTCGTCTGGTCGTTCAGCTTTTGCAGCTTTGCTTCCAGCGTTTTCTTTGTTTTTTCCATCTGCTTGACCGTAAAACTGCGGCTATCATCACTCCGGGCATCGGCCAAAGCCAGTGTAATATCGTCGATCTGACGCTCCACAATGGCTTTCTGCCGTTCCGGGGAAAGCGGCACTCGTTCAAACTGCGAATGACCGATCACGATGGCATCGTAATCGCCGGTTGCGATCCGGGAGCAGAACTGCTTTCGATTGCTGGGTTCAAAATCCTTTTTCGTTGCCACCAACACATTGGCATTGGGATAGAGCCGCAGGAAGTCTGCGCCCCACTGCTCTGTGAGGTGGTTCGGCACCACATAGAGGTTTTTTTGCGACAGGCCCAGCCTGCGGCTTTCCATGCCGGCAGCAATCATCTGGAAGGTCTTGCCTGCGCCCACGCAATGCGCCAGCAGCGTATTGTTGCCGTACAGAATGTGCGCTACCGCATTTTTCTGGTGCGGCATCAGAGAGATTTCCGGGGTCATGCCCTCGAAGCGGATATGACTGCCATCATATTCACGGGGACGAATCGCATTAAAAATCCGGTTATAGGTCGCACACAAATCCTCGCGGCGGTCTAAATCCTTGAAAATCCACTGCTTGAACGCTTCCCGAATGGATTCCTGTGCCTGCTGTGCAAGCATGGTTTCCTGCTTATTCAGTACACGGTGGTCGCCATCCGCATCGTGAATCGTATCGTAGATCTTGGTATCCCGGAGGTTCAGGGCATCTTCCAACAGCTTATAAGCATTGACGCGCAGGGTTCCGTAGGTATTGGTGACAAGCGGATTGCCGCGATCCAGCGACTTGCCCGAAATGTTCCATGCACCTGAAATTTCGGAATAGGTTGCTTTAATGTCAATACCAGCATAGTAGTTCGGTGTTTTGAACACTTCCTTCATAAACTGCGTGATGTACTCCGGCTTCACCCAGTTCGCACCAAGCCGCACTTCAATTTCCGAAGCATCCAAATCCTTGGGCTGTACCCGTTTCAGGTAATCCACATTGATTTGATATTCAGCATGGTTTGCCGCAAAGGTTTCTGCTGTGGCCAGTTTTTCACGAACATTGCCGGACAGGTATTCATCCGAGGTTTCCCACTGCTGTGTCACAGGGTTTCGGAAAATCGCACCTGCCAGTTCATCCGTGATTTCCTGTTCCGGTTTGCCGCAGAGCTGCATCATAAACGGCACATCTACCTTTGCTTTTTCTCCGATGGAAAGTGCCAGAGCTTCGCTGGGTGTATCCACCGAGGTAACAGGCTCCGGCTTACGGATGGTACGTTTGGTAAAAATATCGGCAAGTCGTTTGAGATTCTTCTCCTCATCCAGAATTTCCAGTGATGCCAGCAGACAATAGCTGCTGTCCTGTCGGAATGCCCGCTTGTTGGCCGTGCTGTTGATAAGGCCATACTGCGCCTTAAATGCAGTGTACTGCTGTTTCAGTTCATTCTGCAAAAGCTGCACTTCCGCATCCGAACCATCATGCAGCTGACAATCCAACAGCTTCCGGGTGGTTTCCCGCAGAGCGATCATGCCCAGCACTCGCTCTGCAGTTACGGCAGGCAGTTCCACCTTGTTCATAAAGGAGTTTTCGCGGTAGTAAATCTGCCCATCCACGTTCGTGAAGCTGAAATTCTTCACACTTGGGTCTGCCGGAATGGGTTCTTCCTGCACATCCAGTTCGTCGTCGGAGATTTCCGGCTCCGTGATGGTGGCATGGATATTTCCGACTGCTTCTTTCAACTGCTGGGCAAGGTCTGCGCCCTCGATGGGCTTGACCGTAGTTTCCTGCTTGCCATACTGCGTGCTTTCGGTGGTGATCTCACCCAGCACCATTTCAGGATGCTGCGCAAAATACTGGTTGATGGAATATCCCTCCGATGTTTCACCGAGATCCACCCAGTCAGCCCGCTCCACCGCTGCACGGTCACGCTTTTGCAGGAACAGAATGTCAGCCACCACGCCGGTGTTGGCATTGCGCTGAAACGCATTGTTCGGCAGACGAATCGCACCAACCAGATCGGCACGGTTGGCAAGATACTCACGGACAGAGGAATCCTTCTTATCCATCGTACCGCTGGACGTTACCACCGCTACCACACCGCCCGGACGCACAAGGTCAAGGCTCTTGGCAATAAAATAATCGTGGATTAGGAAATTGTGGCGGTCATACCGCTTATCCGGCACCTTATAATTGCCGAACGGCACATTGCCCACAACACAGTCAAAGAAGCTGTCCGGGAACTGCATTGTTTCAAAGCCCTGCACCGCAATCTTGTTTTTCTGGTACAACTGCTGTGCAATGCGGCCCGAAATGCTGTCCAGCTCCACACCATACATCCGAATCTTCTCCATGCTGTCCGGCACCAGACCCATGAAATTGCCGACACCACAGGATGGTTCCAGCACGTTGCCTTTGGACAATCCCATATTGCCCAGGGCTTCATACATCGCCTTGATGACCGTAGGAGAAGTGTAAAACGCATTCAGGGTACTGGCACGGGCTTCCTTATACTCATCTACCGTGAGCAGGGACTGCAGTTCGGCATACTCTTTCGACCATTCCGCGTTGTTTTCATCGAACGCCTGCGGAATGCCGCCCCAGCCCACATACCGGGAAAGTATCTCCTGCTCTTCTGCGGTAGCCTGCCGCTGCTCTGCATCCAGTGTCTGCAGCACCCGAATGGCTTCCACATTGGCTTTATACTTTGTTTTCGGCCCTCCTGCGCCAAGATCATCGTCCGTAATGCGGAAGTTAATAGGTTTCTGTTTGGGCTGTGCAGACTGTTCTGTTTCTGCTCCACTGTCCAGCGGAAGATTGTGCTGCCGCCGTGCATGGTTGACCTCTGCCGGGGTCATAGGCTGCTGGGTCAGCGGTTCAAGGGCTTCCTCTGCTGCTGCACGGCTGATGGCATCCGTTCGGTTCTGCACATCTGCGATCAGCTGCATCTGTTCTGGCGGGAAGTCAGGATTCAGCAGTTCTTCCAACTCGCCGCCTGCTTCTGCCACCGAATAGATCACATCCATCTGCTCCGGGGAGAAATCCTCGTAGGCCACACCCGCATTGTGCAGAGCCGTAAAGACTGTGATTTCAACCGCTTCTTCCATCGGTACATCTGCCTGTTCGTACAGATGCCGAATGTACTCCAGCTGTTCCGTTCGGAAAATCGGATACCGGGCTTCTTTTGCAAGGGTCATGTCCTGCAAACTGACCGTTCCATTTCCAAAGTCCACCGAATCCACACGGAACTCTCTATCGTCCAGTTCGATGATGGTATTAACAGGCAGATATTCCTCTCTGCGGAAGTATTTCGTTTGGGCATGGGTTCCATCTTCCTGCTGACCGGACAGATAGACGTTCTCCCCTTGCTTCCAGAGCTTCATTGCCTGTGAAACCCACTGTTCACGCGGAAAACCAGATACCTCAACTTTGCCGAGTGCGGTTTCCTTTTCCAACAGCTTGCTGCCAAGAAGTTCTGAAACGCGCTTTGCATCCTCGCCGTAGAACTCAAAGTTACCGTGCTGCTCGTAGCCGACCAGTGCATCCGGGTAACGCTCTTTCAGAGCGTTATACTCGTTGGCGGCATCCAACGGCAGGGGCTGCAAGGTCGGCTCAACGGCCTTTTCTTCCGCTGCATACGGAACCATCATGCCGCGCACCCACTGCGGTGCGTCCTTGCTATCCTGATACAGTGCAACGGCATCCCGTCTGTCCGTAATAACGTCCTGATAGGTGCGCTGGAAAATATCTTCTTGAATCCACTCTCCGAAGTGCGCCCATGTGTCGATAGCCTCGGAGTAAACAGCATTTTCCACCTCGCCGGAATCAAACAAATCCTCGATTTTCTCACGGATCAGATTTTCCGCTTCTTCCTCGGTGGTATCGCGGTCACGCAGCAGCGGATAGATTTCGCTGCGCTCTACCTTTTCCAGCAGCGTGTACAGACATTCTTTATAGACGCAGCGGCTGTCTTTCTGCGTGTGGTCTGCATCCAATTTCAGGAAATCGTTCAGCGGATTCTCCGCCAGCGTTTCGCTATATGACGGTAACGGAATGACCCGGCCAGCCACCGCCGAATTTTCCATATCTTTCAGATAAACGTCATGCGCATTGGAACGCTCAATGCGGTACAGATGGTTATTGTCCAAATACAGAAAACTGCCGTTTTCTCTGCTGTACATTTGCTTGGGCTGATTTTCAAACGATTCTACTGCTTTTGCATCTTCTCTCGTTTGACGAATAACCGCCTTTGCATCATTCAGACTGTTAAACGGCCCTGTTTCTGCTGTACCTGTTCCCGTTTCTTCGTCATAGTTGTAATGGTTATAGAACTTGCCATCGGAATATTGCAGAATTGCAATATCCTCGATATATCCCTCCTGCATCATCACCGTTGACTGATACCGTGCAACGACTTTTGCCTTTCGGGGTTCCTCAACCGCTGCGGCGGTTGACTGCTCTTTCGATTGCGGTTCCTGCTCCATAAAATCAAACATGGACATCTGCCCCTGTTCAGGACCCACAATCTCAACAGCCCTCTTCTTCTCCGGGAAAATCGTGTACGTTCCCTCGACATACTGGTGCAGGATAGAGAGGGATTCTGCCTTGCGCTCATATTCTTCCGAATCCAGCGGCACGGACAGCAGTGCAGTGTCCATCTGCTCCAGCAGTTCAGCCGACTGTTCGGTGTCGGCCAGTTTTTTGACGAGAGCATTTCGTCCTTCTTCATGGTAAAGGTCTTGCGGATAAGGCCGCTCCACGTTGTTCGACAGATGGTGATAGAAGCCCATCACCCGCATTGCCATCCGCTCGCGCTCATAAGCAGGCATCCGGGAGTAGTCTGCCGGCTTCAAATACTCACTGTCACGGATAAGCTGGTTGATCCGGCCTGCGGCCTGATTCCAGTTCAGATGAACGCTGGCATACGGGCTTCCGTATGAGCCGCGTTCCAAAACAATGCCTCTGCCATCGTGATCTTCGTGAGAATCGTCTGCCCCGCAGAGTGCATGGCTGCTACCGCCGATCCCGTAATGGTCTTTCAGGAAGTCAGCCCGTTCTTTTTTGTCCTCATGATTCAGGAAGAACGAATAGATTGCCAGCCGACTGTCCGAATAATTGCTGCCCCGTGTGAAGTAAGCATTGATTTCATCTTCCGTGATGAACTTCTTATACTTATTCCAGTGAAAGCCATCCCGCGCCGAGTAGTTCTGATAAGGCTTTGCAAACTGCTGGAACAGAGCTGCCACTTTATCCGGCTTATAAAAGTGCATCCGCATCAGGTCTTTATCTTCGACGTAGGCTTCTCCCAGCGCGGACAATCTCTCATTGAGATCGGTCAGAAAATCCGTATCATCCAGCAAGCCTGCCAGCCTGTCCGTCAGTTCCGGGAAACCGCCCCTGAAGATTTCTGTATCCTGAAAGACTGCTTCGGCAACGCCATCTGCCAAGTCGCGCTCCATATAGGCCAATGTCTGCGCGTGTTCCTGCAAAGCATTCTGCCGTGCAGCATCCAGAACCGCCTGCGGAGCATACTCACCCTGCCGGAGCAGTTCATTGATACGATTGCTCACATCCTCCCACGACAAAAACGCATTGACAAGCGTGCCGCCCTTTGCCGTGCTGCCTACTGCAATACGCAGCCCTAAATCATCGAACCAGACTGCATACTTTGCGCCGTCAATTTCAAAGCCTTTGCCGCCCGTACCATATTCGTTTTTCACGAACTCCATGTATTCTTCCGGGGTTTTCTCGACCATGAAATTGTAGATCAGACGAAGCTGACCTTTACTGCGGTTGCTGCCCGTGCGCAGAATTTCATCGACCACTTCGGAATCAAGTGCAATTTCATCCGCATACCGCGCCTGGATCGGTGCTTCGATAGCGCGGATCTGCTGTTCCACGGTCGGCAGATCAGGAAAAGAAAAAGCAGAGGCAATTTCTTCCTCTGCTTCGCTCAAATCCTGTTCTGTTGTCGTTTTGGTTAATTGTACACCAATTCCTTCAAGACGATCTCCTCGGCCATCGCTGTCAGGTTGTTCTGGTGCGCCGCCCATGCCAGCGGGTCCTTCTCCTTGCTCGGTGCCGGGAACTTCTCGTTCAGGCTGTCCAGCAGGGTTTCCACCCTGCTCTCCGCTGCTTCCTCGATCTGCGCCAGATGCTGGTTCAGCCTGCCGCTCATCAGCATACTCTGATACCAGTTCTTGCGATTCCTTTTCAGGTACGTCCTGCGCAGCATCCCGTACTTCCCGATGGTCTGCGGCTCGTCCTGCACGGCCAGATTCGGGAACAGATAATCTCCCTTGCGGTAATACGTCAACTCCATTTTCTTGTCCTCCTTTGGTCGTGGCCTCTTCAGTTTCACGCTTTAATGTGCTAAAGTCTATATTGGTATTATACAAGCTGTCAACAGATTTTTCAAGCTGCTGCGTGATTTCTTTTTTGTAAATTTTCCGCATCTCACGGCCAATGTCAAAAAGAACCGCTTCGCACTGTTCGGAAACCGCATTGCCAAGGAACGACAGCACCGGCAGCTTGTTGAAATCCACGATACGGATAAACTCATCATCGTCCAGCACATCCATAGGCTCCTGCCCGCAGCGGCGGGAAAGCGTATAGAAGATACTGTTGGTCATCAGTTCCCGGAAGCGGACACGGATGTTATCTTCGTCCAGTTCCTCCAGAAAAGTGTCTTTCACCTCATAGGCCAGACCATCCATCGCTTCATCCAGATTGTCGGCGGTCAGCTGCTGTGCCAGTTCCAGCAGAGCAGCGTTCATGCTGTCTGTCTGGGATAAACCATAGGTATCTGCCAGATGGTCTAAGATAGCCTGCTCATGCTCGTGGCTGTCCAGATTCCATAAGAGCGGTGTTCTGCCGCCGCGTACCAGATGGGTGTCCGCAATATCGAACACATACCGCAGCTTGGTACGAGGTCCGGTATCATCCAGAAGCGCGATGCCCTTTGCACCACGATTGACCCAGCGGTTCATTTTCTGATTCCACAGTTCCAGTTCTGCACAGGCGGTTGCATCGGGCCGCTGTGCGTGGATCAGGAGCGCATCGGTGAACGAATAGCGGTACAGCCGCGCCGTCACATCCAGATAACTCATCCAGTCCTGTGGCGAGTTACTGACATACCGGGCGTTCTGCTGCGCCAATTCTCGAATATCGTTAATCTGTGGCAAGGGTCAAACCTCCTTTACGTTTTCGTTTTCATCGTTGTTTTGGGAAATTCCAGACTGTACTGTGCGCGGCCCTCTTCGACGCGCATCACAAGATCGGCAGCGAACGTTTTATCTTTTTTCACGGAATAAAAATCTTTTACATGGGTGCGGCCTTTCTTCAAAAGGTCTACCGCCATCTTCTTGTCCAGCGTTTTTCTCATATTGGCCAAGTATCTGCTTTCTTTCCAGAGGGCAAATTTGCAGCTGCGGTCTGCACAACAAAAGCTGAGCTTACTCTCATGTACAGGGTTTCCGCAGACCGGGCAGCTTCCTACGCTTACCTTATTATGATGGGGAGCTGCCGCGACGGTAGGAATCTGCCGGAGGTCAGCCAGCATCCTATCGAGCAGTCCGTGGATGCCCTGCATAAAATCATGTGGCTTGATCTCGCCGCGCTCCATCCGCAGCAGGTCATTTTCCCACTCGGCTGTCATGCTGGCAGATTTCAGGTAGTCCGGGATATTGCGGATCGCGGCCACACCGTCCTCCGTAGGAATCATCTGCTTGCCTTTACGCTGCACATAGCCGGAGGATACCAGCTTTTCCAGAATTGCGGCGCGCGTTGCAGGGGTTCCCAGACCTTTCTTCTCGGTGTCCTTTTCAAATTCCTTGTTGCCTGCGGTTTCCATGGCCGACAGCAGGGTATCTTCGGTGTAGACTTTCGGCGGTGAAGTAAAGCCCTGCTTTTTTTCTGCCCGTACCACCGGAATAACCATCCCCTGTTCCAGATCGTTCGGAAGTGACGCATCCTTGTTCTTCTCCGGCTCCACAAGCGGAACAGGTTTTGCAGTATAACCGGGCTGCAGAACATCCTTATATTTTGCTGTAAAATTCTGTCCCTGACAGCATACCGTCACAAGCACATCCTCATAGATGAACGGCGGCTGCACAGCCTGCACCAGTTTCCAGATGATAATCGAAAGAATCTTCTGTTTGGTTTCGGACAACTTTTCCTTATTACACTTTGCGCCCTGCATCGTCGGCAGGATCGCGTGGTGGTCTGTGACTTTGTTGTTATTGATAACGCAGCTCACATCCACAGTCTGGCCATCCAGAGCCAGTACCAGAGATTCCACTGTCTTGCGCATATCCTCGGTCACAAACTGGCTGTCCGTTCTGGGATATGTCACCAGCTTTTCTTCATACAGTTCCTGTGCCGCCTGCAAGGTCTGGCTTGCAGGCAGACCATAATAGCGGTTTGCTTCTCGCTGCAAGGTCGTTAGGTCATACAGCTTCGGGGGCTTCTTTTCTACCCTCTTGCGTTCGATGCTGCCGACCACCGCGCACTGCCCATCGCAAGCAGCCTGCATAGCATCTGCGTCCTGCTCCTGCGCCATCTGTTTCGATACCGCTACGACACCTGCGCCGGACAGTTCCACTTTGTAATAGGGTTCTTTTACAAAGTTCTGGATTTTGGTCTGCCGTTCGGTCAGCATCGCCAGCGTCGGGGTCTGCACACGGCCAATGGTCTGTTTTCTGCCGTACTTTTTCGTAAAAGCACGGGTTCCATTCATACCGATCAGCCAATCTGCTTTTGCTCTGCACTCGGACGCTGCAAACAGGTTGTCATAGGCCGCGCCATCTTTCAGGTTTTCAAAGCCCTGCTGGATGGCAGCATCTTCCATGCTGCTGATCCACAGCCGCTTGATGGGGAGTTTGCTTCCGGCAAGGGCATACACACGGCGGAAAATCGCTTCACCCTCGCGTCCTGCGTCGCAAGCGTTCACCACATAATCGAATTTCTTGCTGCGGAGCAGTTTGCGCAGAACATTGAACTGCGGCTTCTTGGTATTGTGTACCAGCATTTTCCACTCAACAGGGAGAATCGGCAAATCCTCAAAACGCCAGTTTTCATAGCGTTCATCGTAATGTTCCGGGGCTGCATACTCTGCCAGATGTCCCAGACACCAGCTCACCACGCAATCCCCACCCTCCAGATACCCGTCCTCCTGCCGATATGCACCGATCACTTTTGCAATGGATTTCGATACACTCGGTTTTTCTGCAATCACCAGATATTTCAACGCTTTCTCCTTTTTGAAAAAAGCAGGGATAGCCTTTCGACTACCCCTGCATCCCTATGTTACGGTTTTCTTATGTGCCATTTTCGTTGCCGGACTGATTATCCTCGTTCACAGTCGCAAGGCTCTGGTCGGTTTCCAGATTTTCACTCTGCGGCGTTTCTTCTTTCGGCTTCGGCTTATAAATGTAGAAGTAGAAGAAAGCACCTGCACCGCCCAGTGCCGCCACGAATACCAGCAGCAGAATCTTATTCATGCCACCGCTCGATTCCTCTTTCGGTTCTTCGATTTCCACATCCGGGGTAGATTCGGGTTTGGTTTCGGGCAGAACTACCGCAGGCGTTTCTTCTTCCTGCTGGCCGTTCCGCTCTTCATCATCCAGAAACTCCTGCAAATCGTACTCGTCGATCATCGAGAGCATATAGACGTTTTCGCTGTTTCGCGCGCGGTCGATCACCAGGAAGAATGTGTTGCCGCCCTTGGTCTTGACCGTGAAGAACTCCTTGCTGGGGTCATCCACGATGTCATCCTCTACCTCGCCGTTGCCCGCGATGGTGAACGGAATCTTTTCTTCCTCCGTCGGCTCTGCTTCCTCGATTACCTGCACAGGTTCCTCCGTCACCTCAGTGGTGTCCACAAAAGCAAAGGCCGGGGTCGAAAAGCCCACCGCCATCAGCAGGGTCAGAATTGTGCTGGGGATAACAACTCCCAGCCGTTTAAGCATCTTTTTCAATCGCTTCCTCCGTTTCTGCTTCTTCCGAAGCGTTGTTTACAGCGGTCAGGAACGTCACATTGCCCGCCTGAATGTTGTCCAGCAGAGCCAGCAGTTCGCGCCCGCCCATCTTGGTGCTGCGGATGGCACGAATGATCTCGCTGTCCTCTTCTTTTTTCTGTGCTGCCCGGATGGTTCTCAGCCGTTCTTCCAGTTCCGCGATCTGCTGTTCGGTCTTTTCGGCTTCATCCAGATATTTCTGTAATTTTTTGCCCATCGGCCCTCCTTTCAGTTGATGCGGCCAAAGCCTAAAAAGTGGCTCTGCCAGTAGGTCGAATTGATGCTGGTATAGGAAATGGGGTCGCCGCAGTGGATCATCATGCCGTTGCCGACATAGATTCCAACGTGCGACGCGCCAACGGTGTTATAGGTTTTCTCGAAGAAGATCAGGTCGCCCGGCTGTGCATCCGCAGGAGAAACATAACTGCACTTTCCGCGCAGACCGTTGGCTGTTGTGCGCCCAACGCTCCACCCATTGCCGCTGTTATTGATGACCCAGCAGACGAAGCCGGAGCAGTCAAAACTGGTGCTTGGGGAACTACCGCCCCACACATACGGCATACCGAGATACTTTTCGGCTTCCTCGATCATCCTTGCAAACTTTTCATCCGAAAGAGCTTCCGAGGGGATGTCGTACTTGAAGCCACCGCCGGAGCTACCAGCACCGCCGCCCGTGCCAATACTGCCCGTTGTGCCGCCGCTGTAAGTCGGTGATCCTGCGCCGAACAGTTCCGGTCGGTTGCCATAGGTCAGGTTGTAGGCATCGTACCGTCCGGTCTGCTTCCGATTCATGTTCTTCCGCGCGATGGTATCGAATCCCTTATTATTCAGCAGGACATTGAGGATTTTATACTCGTACTCCACTTCTTCCTGATAGGTATAGGTTTCCATGCTGATGTTTCCAAAAGCGTCAATCGTTGGCCGAATCCCTACTCTGGTTTCCATACGAGTGCGAATCTCAATGGTTTCCCACACTTTCAGGAGATACTGCTGCTTGAACAGTTCCTTGATAACAGGCTTGACCTGTCCTCTGGTGAACTGCTCATAAACTGCCGTCAAATGAGAAATCAGCTGATACGGGTCATGGCCGATCTCGTCCAGCTGATAGCGGTATTCATCGTAGCCCGGATGGGTGGATTCCATCTGCCGAATCTGCTTATCCAGTTCTTTTTCCAGTTCCAGATAATCTTCTTCCGCACCTTTCATGTCGGCATCCTTGCTGGGGTAAGTCGTTCCCACAAAGGTACTGCCTGTTCCCTGAATCGCTGCACCGCAGCTTGAAAAGGCTCCCAACATTACCATCACCAGCAGGATACCCACACCAATACCGACCCACAAAATTTTATGCTGCACGACGATCTCCTGCACCGCCGCTTTCGCTTTCTCCGTAATGGTGTTTGTTGCCGCTGCTGCCTGCTTGCTGGCGGCAGTTCCGGCTTTCTGGCCGCGCTTGGCGGCTGCATAAGCATCCTTATACTGCTTTTTCTGGTAAAACTTCGCACCGGCTGTTTTTGATTCACCTCTTGCGGCAGTCGGCGGTGGCTGGGGCTGTTTCTTTTTCAGCTGCGGTTCTGCTGCATTTTCTGCCGTGCCGCCCTCGCTCTCGGAGAATTTCAGACGGCTGGATTTCTGATCCTCCCCACCTCTTTTCTCCGCTCTGGCAGATTTATCTTTGGGCTTTTTTCTGCCTTTGACAAAGTGGTGCAGGCGTTCAGCTGCTTCTTCTGACTTGTGTGCAGCTTCCACGCCGGAATTGTCCTTTTCTACCTGATGTACTTTCTGATGGGCATACCCGGTGGCAGTGTCCACTCCTTTCTTGGCCACCTTCTTAACGCCCATTCCTACGCCACGGACAATACCGCCTTTTTCATCTTCAAAAGAAAGTCGGCCTTTCTTTGTGGGCGACTCTGCATCCGATTCCGCAGGCGCATCCTTCGGCTTCCCGTCCTCCTGATGGGCTTTGTAATAGTCTGCACTCTGCTTGGCGGTGCTGTGATGCCGGGGTACATCCTCCTCCCCGTCCCCGGCATCCATGCACCGTTCTTCTTCCACGATAGGTTCTTCGTCGGCTTCCTTTTCCGCAGTATCCTTTGCCGAATCTTCCTGCTCCGGCTTTTCTTCTGCGGTTGCGGACTTCTGTTCCCCGGTGCGGAGGTTTTCATCCACCAGACCATCCTTGGTCATTTTCTGGACGATTTTATCTCTGCCCCGAAACTTTTTGTCTGCTATGGAAATCACCTCCTTCCGGCTGGAGCCGTCATGCGAGCAGGGCTGCGTGGGTTTCCCACTTATCAAGCACCTGCTCCAGCTTCCGGGCAAAGGTGATCAGACGGGCGTTCACTTCCTCACGGTCAAGATAACCGTGGGCTTCCATGTGAAAGCCGTCAGTCAGTTCATCGGCCAGTGTGCCAATGGCGTAAAAGTCCTCCAGCACCGTATGCACCACCGATTCTTCATCGTGGAAGTTGAGCGGCTCCACCTCGTCAAAGGGCGGGCCAGCATCACTTTCGTGCGGTTCCATGTCAGAGTGATGATGAATCCTGCGGCTCAGTCGGTCAAAAAAGTTCGGTGTGTTCATGCTTCCTTTTTCTCCTTATATTTCCCCATCTCATTGGGCTTCGTGGTCATCAGACTGTACAGTTTCAGCGAAGTATCGAACTTATCCTTGAACGGGATAATCGTGTTGCCGTAGAACAGCAGCCCCTCACCCTCGTTGCTGTTCGTAACATAGGACAGCTGGAACGGCGAAATATTCAGCTGCTTTGCAAGAATCTGTCGGTCGCCGGATGCCTGGTTGAGCATATAAATGAAATCGCTGTTCTCAAAGATGTTCTCGATCTCGCGGCTGGCCAGCAAGTCCTTGATGTTCTGCGTAATTCCTGTCGGTACACCGCCCCATTTTCGGAACCGCTTCCAAATCTCGACGCTGTATGCTGCGGTCTGTTCCTCTTTCAGCAGGAGGTGGAACTCGTCTATATAGTACCGCGTGTTCTTTTTGCCGCTACGGTTGATGGTGACACGGTTCCAGACCTGATCCTGAACGATAAGCATACCCAGCTTTTTGAGCTGTTTGCCCAATTCTTTGATGTCGAAACAGATAATGCGATTATCAAGTTCCACATTCGTCTGATGGTTGAATACCCGCAGCGAACCATTGACGTAGATTTCCAGTGCCGTGGCGATACGCTGCGCCTGCCGCTCTTTCTGCTCCCGCAGGCAGTCGTACAGATCACCGAGCGTGGGCATATTCTCCGGCTTCGGGTCGTTCAGATATTTCTGGTAGACCAGCGGCAGGCAGCGGTCAATGACCGACTTTTCTTCCGGCTCCATGCCATCCCGTGCGCCCATGATAAGTTCGCACAGGGAAAGAATGAAGTCCGATTTCATGCCCAGCGGGTTATCATCGTCCGCATAGTTAAGGTTAATGTCCATCGGGTTGATGTAGTCCTTACTGGTGGACGAGATGTGAATGACCTGACCGCCCAACGCTTCCACCAGCGGATAATACTCGCCTTCCGGGTCTGCAACGATAATATCGTCCGTTGTGGTAAAGAACACGTTGGTAATTTCACGTTTTGCACTGAACGACTTACCGCTGCCGGGTGTGCCTAAAATCAAACCATTCGGGTTTTTGAGCTGTTTGCGGTCTGCCATAATCATGTTGTTGGACACTGCGTTCAGACCGTAATAGAGGGAATCGCCCTCCATAAAAAGCTCCTGCGTGGTGAAGGGAACAAAGATGGCTGTGGAAGTGGTGGTCAGTGCGCGCTTGATGGGAACGAGATTATTTGCCAGCGGCAGGCTGCTCATAAGGCCCTGTTCCTGCAAATAATCCAGACGGTTCAGAGTGCAGTTGAACTTCTGAGCGATGCCAGCAGTCTGAAACACAGCACTATCCAACTCCTGCTTGGTCTTGGCTGTATTGAGGAACAGCACCGTAACAAGGAACATACGCTCATTGCGGCTTTGCAGATCATCCAGAATCTTCTTGGCCTCGCCACCATAAGTTGCAAGGTCGCTCGGAATAATTTCCATATCATAACCAGACCTCACAGCTTTCTTCTGTTCCTCAATTTTCATACGGTCCAGGTCGGTAATTTTGCCCTTGATCAGTTTGATGGCTTTCAACTGGTCTACCGACTGCATATGGATACTGACCACCAGATTTTTGTCCATATCCAGAAACTCGGCCAGCACCTTATCCGTCAGTTCCGGGGCAAGGATGTTCAGGTAGGATGCTGCACCGTAGGTGTCACCCATCATAAAGTCCTTTCCGCTCTTGAACAGAAAACTGGTCGGGGCAATGAAGTCCTTTGTGGTCATACCGCTCTGCAGGATGCGGTCATAGCTGAAATCGAACTTCTGCTGTTCCTCCTGATGAAAGGTTTCGTACATGATCTGAAGCCGTTCCACGCCGTTCAGCGGATAAGCTTTCACGCCCAGCACCTTGAAATTGTTGAGAATATCGGTTTCGATACGCTCTAACCGGGGCTTTGCTTCCCGGACGCTTTTTGCTTCGATGCTAAACGTGATGTACTTCGTCCGAACCAAGCCGTTATTGCCCTTGGCAAGCTGCTGTTTCAGCATCTGCGCATATTCCATACGCACATCATCGAACTGGTCGTGCTGCGGCTCGATCTGGATGACCTTGTTGTACTCGCTCATGTCGCTTTTATGGTTAATGAACGACAACTGAAAGCGGATGCTGGCATCGAAGTAGTTGAGGAAATCGCACCAGCTTTCAAAGATGGTGTTTTTATCCTCATTCTGCGCCAACTGGTAGTTAATGTCGTAGAATCGGACGGTTTTGGAATACAGATGTTCCTCCACCCGGCAGATACCGTCGCGCCCCATTTCCAGATATGGAATGGAACGCTGCACAGTCAACCGCTGTTCCTTCTGGCTCTTTTCGGGTTCCCGAAAGAACTTCTGGAAGAAGCCGCCCGACTGCGGTTTCTTCTTCGGTTCACTTTTTACCAAGGATGCCTCCTTTCTTCTTGATCGGTGCTGCGGTTTCCAGTTCCCGCTCATACAGATTTTCGACCTCATAGCGGCGTACCGCAGGACGTTTGAATCGGACGCTGATGAAATTCGTCAGGATGGTTTCAAGGTGCATCCCGTTTTTCTCGTACAAAGCAAAGAAAAATTCCGGCAGCATCAGGAGCACCATGCCTGCCGCTGCATTGCTGGTTCCCAGCGTGTCGCGCATAAGAAAATAGAACGGAACGCCAATGCCTGCTGCAAACCCCATACACACTAGCTGGCGTTTCGTCAGGTTCAGAAAGACCTTGTTCTTCACTTTGGAAAGGTCTTTGGGAATCGTTACATAGGCCATTTATCACCAGAACAGCCAGACCGCCGCCGGGAAACGGCGTTGTCTGCTGTCTTTTCCTTTCATTGGATTTTCCCGGATTTAGTGACTGCCGAAGATCTGTTTGGACAGACTTCCTGTTTTGAGCAGCGAGAAACAAAGAATCACCGTGTAGGCCATCGTTCCGAACAGAGCTGAGTGAATATCCGAAGATACCCGGATGCTGCCGATGAGAGCTGCATAGATCGCCACGCAGACCATCATCAGGAACGCCTGAAATGCCAGCGCGAACAGCCCTCGGAAGTAGTTCGTACCCACATGACCCCATTCACGGTTGCTCATGGTTGCAAATGGAATCGGAGCAAGCGAAGTGTAGAGGTATATTTCTATCATTCTGCCGTACATAATTACCGTGATAACTACCGACAGAATTTTCAGACACCAGCTTACGACAAGGGTTTCCAATGCCAGCGTCACCAGTTCGCCAATCGCCATTGTTGCCATTGCCGCCTGCATCTGCATGGAAAGAGAACTAATATCAATGGCGGTATTGCCACGGATAATGCCGGAGGAAGAATTTACCACCGACTGCCCAATGTCAAATACCGCCATTGCAATATCGAACGTATGGCTGACGAGATAAACCGCGATCCACATCTTCACGAAATACTTGAAGAACATCCAAGTGTCTACATCGTGCAGATTGTTCCGCTCTGTCAGCATCGAAATCAGTTCGTAGCAGAGGATCAGCGTAATGATGATTCCTGCAATGGGGATCACCACCGAATCCGAAATGTTACGGATCATGCTGAAAATGCTGCTGTTCCACCCTTGCGGTGTCTGCCCGACCTGAGCAGCGATTTCACTGGTCTGTTGGTTGACCGCTGTGAACATCGTACTCAGGTTGGACTCCACCATGCCGGAAAGAAGTTCCCTCATCCATTTTTCGATTGCTGCGAAAATATTATCGAACAATGGCAGGTTTTCCTCCTATTGCTTGTTGATTAGAGCTGTTTCATACCAAAATAGGTGTAAAACTCTGCTCGATGGCGGGCGGCGGCGTGTCAAGAAATTTATGGAATTTTTTTAGAACCGCCCCGGCGGGAACAGGTCAGGCCGTGACCTGTTCCACCTCCGGGATGGGTTTGAGATTAAAATGAATTTCAATAGAAATGTGTCGTGTCTTATCGCTGTCGATGTGTTCATGGACAACGATTTCTTTAATCAGACGGTTGAGGGTGGCAGCGTCCAGCTCCGTGATGTCGGCGTATTCCTGAATGGCGTCCACCCATTGCTTGGCGTCCACGGCAAGGCGGATTTCATCAGCCAGCTTCCTGCGCCCCTGTTCAACCCGTTCCTTTAGTTCAGCCTGTTCCTTCTGCGTCTTATCCAGCATGAGATTGAAGTTTGCTTCGCTGATACGTCCGGCAACCATGTCCTCATAGAGCCGCAGCACCATTTTTTCCAGTACCTCAATCCGTTCCTCGTGCTTCGTCAGGGAACGCTCCAACGCTTCCCGCTGGCCTTTCTGCTCGGCTTCACAGGTGTTGGTAAGCCGTCCGGCAACAGCTTCCCCGTCCATCAGGGCGGCCTTCGCACATTCCCGGATTTTGTTCAGCACAAGGCGGTAAAGGGTTTCGTACTCCACACGGTGCTGGGTACAGTGCTGTTTCCCATAGGCATTATAGGTCTTACAGGAATAAATCTGCTTCGGGTGCTTGTCGTTGGTGTAGCGGATAGTCAGTGATTTCCCACACTCGCCACATTTGAGAAGCCCCGCAAACAGGCTGATTTCCCCGGTCTGGCGGGAACGCTGCCGGGATTTCAGCTTGTCCTGCACGATGTCAAAGCTCTTGCGGTCAACAATCGGCTCATGCCGTTCCTCCACCACAATCCAGTCCTGCGGCTTTTTTTCCCCGATGGTGCCGATTTTGAAGCGGTAGTCCTTCTTCTGGGAAGCGATAGCCCCGGTATAGACGGGATTCATCAGGATGTCCTTGATTACCGAAAAATCCCACATATACCGCCCGTTTACCGGGTCTTTCTTTTCCCATTTAGTGCGGACATTGCGGAAGCCCCGTTCCCGGTTCCACCATGTAGGGCAAGGCACCTTCTGTTCTTCCAGCCTGCGCCGGA
>PPYE01001311.1_pt1 | contig 25670 bp, 28 predicted proteins | sample 1559881 | NCBI WGS metagenome assembly PPYE01 (sample SAMN08240022, study PRJNA423297) | Human gut metagenome, whole genome shotgun sequencing project. | reverse complement strand
TAGAGCCGCCCATAACACGAATACAAAGGATTTCTTTTGCACCAGTGTTGTCGGCAACTTTCAGTCTAGTTTCCTGCTGGATCATACTGGTTTCCTCCTTATTTAACTTTCTCTACGATTTCAACCAGTCTCCATCTTTTATCCTTGGATAACGGTCTGGTTTCCATAACTTTTACGGTATCACCGATATTGCACTCATTGTTTTCGTCATGAGCTTTTAATTTATATGTTCTCTTCACGATCTTTTTGTAAAGAGGATGTTTTACATGGTCTTCAATAGCAACTACAATGGTCTTGTCCTTAATTTTCACTGTTATCACCGCCTTCTAAGTCTGCACGAGAAACGATTTTACATTTACATGGTAACTTGTGCATCGCAAGACGTAATGCTTCACGAGCGATTTCCTCGGAAACGCCTGCGATTTCGAACATTACACGTCCTGGCTTAACAACTGCTACCCAGTATTCGAGAGCACCTTTTCCGGAACCCATTCGTGTTTCTGCGAGCCACGGAATTGTTTACGACGTTTTACTCTTTTTGGCATTAACATTATTTATCGCTCCCTTCCTTAGTTCCTTTTGTTGGAAGTACTTCGCCATTGTAGACCCAAGCTTTTACGCCAACTTTGCCGTATGTTGTGTCTGCTTCTGCGAATCCATAGTCAATATCTGCACGAAGTGTCTGAAGCGGGATAGTTCCTTCGCTGTAGAACTCTGTACGAGCCATATCAGCACCGCCAAGACGTCCGGATACGGATGTTTTGATACCTTTAGCTCCGGCCTTCATTGTTCTCTGCATTGTAGATTTCATAGCACGTCTGAAAGAGATACGGTTCTCAAGCTGAAGTGCGATATTCTCTGCTACTAACTGAGCATCTTTGTCTGGTCTCTTTACTTCTTTGATATCTACGATAAGTTTCTTGTCTGTGAATTTCTTTAATTCAGCTTTAACTTTTTCGATCTCAGCTCCGCCTTTACCGATTACGATACCAGGTTTAGCTGTGTAGATGATGATCTTAACTCTGTCAGATGCTCTCTCGATCTCGATCTTGGAAACACCTGCGCTGTATAATTTCTTTTTAAGGAATGTTCTGATGTTGTAGTCTTCTACCAGGTAATCAGCGAAGTCTGCATCAGCATACCATCTTGAATCCCAATCCTTGATAACACCGACTCTAAGGCCATGTGGGTTAACTTTCTGTCCCATGCTTTTCCTCCTTATCTTTCATCCAGCACGATGGTGATATGGCTTGTTCTCTTCTCGATTCTGTAAGCTCTACCCTGTGCTCTTGGCTGAATTCTCTTCATTGTAGGTCCTTTATCTGCATAGCAGGCTGCAACGTAGAGGTTGTCTGCATTCATTCCATTATTGTTTTCAGCATTTGCAATTGCTGACTCAAGAAGTTTCTTGATAACGCTGGAAGCGTATCTTGGGTTGTATGTTAAGATACCAAGTGCTGTCTGCACATCTTTACCGCGGATTACATCTAACACGTAGCAGGCTTTCTGAACAGAAATTCTTGCATAAGATAATTTTGCAGACGGTCTTGTCTCTCTATTACTCTCATTTCTGGCTCTTTTTATCTGGCTTCTATGTCCCTTTGCCATTTTAAAGTGCCTCCTTTCCTCTTTCTCTCAATATCAGGTTAACCTGTCCGCTGTCTTGTAGGCAGCAGACAGAATATAAAGTCAAATACTAGCGAACACCGGATTTCTTTTCGTCTTTACCGTGTCCTCTGTAAGTTCTGGTTGCAACGAACTCACCGAGTTTGTGGCCAACCATATCTTCTGTTACATATACCGGCACGTGTTTTCTTCCGTCATGGACAGCGATTGTGTGTCCTACGAAGGACGGGAAGATTGTAGAACGGCGTGACCAGGTTTTGATAACGGATTTGTCATTTGCAGCGTTTAATGCGTCTACTTTTTTAAGTAAGCTGGCATCTGCAAAAGGTCCTTTTTTCAGTGAACGAGACATGCTTAATCCTCCTTATTATTTCGATAATGCTTTTCCATCGCGTCTTCTTACGATGAGCTTGTTGGACGGTTTGTTTTTCTTTCTTGTCTTCAGACCAAGAGCAGGTTTTCCCCATGGAGTACATGGACCTGGACGACCGATACCGGTCTTTCCTTCACCACCACCATGTGGATGGTCATTCGGGTTCATTACGGAACCACGAACAGTAGGTCTGATACCCATGTTACGTTTACGTCCGGCTTTACCGATGTTAATCAGGTTGTGATCTCCGTTTCCGACAACGCCTACAGATGCGCGGCATACGATCGGAACCATTCTCATTTCACCAGATGGCAGACGCAGTGTTGCGTATTTGCCTTCTTTAGCCATTAACTGAGCGCCGTTTCCAGCAGAACGAACCATCTGTCCGCCCTTTCCAGGATGAAGCTCAATGTTGTGTACCATAGTACCAACCGGGATAAGCTCTAATGGTAAGCAGTTACCAACACGAACTTCTGCATCAGCTCCGTTCATAACTTTCTGACCTACTTTTAAGCCTTCCGGTGCAAGGATATATGCTTTCTCGCCATCTACATAAGAGATTAAAGCGATGTTTGCTGTTCTGTTTGGATCATACTCGATGGAAACTACTGTTGCAGGGATTCCATCTTTTCTTCTCTTGAAGTCGATGATTCTGTATTTTCTTCTGCTTCCGCCTCCGCGGTGTCTAACTGTAATCTTACCCTGGTTGTTACGTCCAGCGTTTTTCTTTAAAGACACGGTAAGAGATTTCTCTGGTGTAGATTTTGTGATCTCTGAGAAATCGGAACCAGTCATATGTCTTCTAGACGGTGTATATGGGTTATAACTTTTGATTCCCATTTTTGTTCTCCTTTCAAATTTGTCCTCACGCTTTTGAATGCGTATACTCGCGATAATCAGAGTGCCGAGGATTCATAAGAAGCAAAGCTTCCGAAGTGGCACTCGTACCGCATGGGCTATCAATTAAAGTCCTTCGAAGATTTCGATATCTTTGCTGTCTTCTGTCAGAGCTACGATAGCTTTTTTGGTTTTAGCAGTTGTTCCAACTGTCATACCACGGCGTTTTTTCTTTCCATCCATATTCATGGTGTTAACGCTCTTTACTTTTGTTCCTTCGAACATTTTCTCTACAGCTTCTTTAATCTGAGATTTGTTTGCTTCCGGATGAACTAAGAAAGTGTATTTCTTTTCAGCCATTGCATTCATAGATTTTTCTGTAATCACTGGTTTCTTGATTACGTCATAGTACTTGATATCAGCCATTATGCATATACCTCCTCGATGGATGCTACAGCATCTTTGGTTACGATTACGGTGTTGTGGTTCATAACATCGTATACGTTGATAGTACTTGGAGTTGCAGTCTGAACATCAGTGATGTTTCTTGCGGAAAGGATTACGTTCTTGTCATCTGTTGCTGTGATAACCAGAGCTTTCTCAGCTTTCAGGTTTGTAAGAACTTTCTGCATTTCCTTTGTCTTAACATCTGCTAATGTAAGAGCATCAACAACTACTAATTTATTGTCCTGAACTTTAGAAGTCAGAGCAGATTTTAAAGCAGCTCTTCTTTCTTTCTTGTTCATTTTTACTTCATAATCTCTTGGTACCGGAGCGAATACAACACCGCCGCCAGTCCACTGTGGTGCACGGATGGAACCCTGTCTAGCATGACCTGTTCCTTTCTGTCTCCACGGTTTTCTTCCGCCGCCGCTTACTTCAGAACGTGTTTTAGCTTTCTGAGTACCCTGGCGATTATTTGCAAGCTGACGAACAACAGCAAGGTGAACAAGATGCTCATTGACTTCTACGCCGAATACTGCATCATTCAGTTCCATTGTTCCAACTTCGTTGCCTTCCATATTATAAACAGTTACGTTTGCCATTTGTGTGCTCCTCCTTTCTTATTATAAGGACTTTACTGTCTCTTTGATAGTAACCAAAGATTTCTTAGGTCCTGGAACAGCACCTTTAACTAACAGTAAGTTATTTTCTGTATCTACGCGTACGATCTCAAGGTTCTGTACAGTAACCTGAACATTTCCCATATGACCTGGCATGTGTTTTCCTTTGAATACCTTGCTCGGATCAGAACAAGCACCATTGGAACCTGCATGACGGTGGTATTTGGAACCGTGAGCCATAGGTCCTCTTGACTGACCATGTCTCTTGATCGCACCCTGGAAACCTTTACCTTTGGAAACAGCTGTTGCATCAATGTGATCGCCGTCTGCAAAGATATCAGCTTTAATTTCCTGTCCTACTGTATATTCAGCAGCGTTATCAAATCTGAACTCTTTAACGAATCTCTTTACTGCAACGCCAGCTTTGTCAAAGTGTCCTTTTTCCGGTTTGTTAACAAGGCTTTCTCTGATGTCTCCGAATCCAACCTGAACTGCTTCGTATCCATCGTTCTCTTCTGTCTTAACCTGAGTTACGACACAAGGACCAGCCTGTAAAACTGTTACCGGAATCAACTGGCCGTCTTCATTGAAGATCTGAGTCATTCCGACTTTAGTAGCTAAAATAGCTTTCTTCATTCTTTCTTCCTCCTTATAGCGGATTACCGATTACCGGCAATCATATAGTAAATAGCTTAATGCTTAGAGCATTATCAAATTGGGGTTGATGACTAATTATTTAGTCTTCATCTTGATATCGATGTTAACACCTGCTGGCATTTCCAGTCTTGACAGAGCATCTACTGTCTTCTGTGTTGGTGTAAGGATATCGATCAGTCTCTTATGAGTTCTCTGTTCGAACTGTTCTCTGGAATCTTTGTATTTATGAACGGCTCTTAAGATTGTAACAACCTCTTTCTTAGTTGGAAGTGGAACCGGTCCGCTTACCATTGCTCCGTTCTTTTTAACAGTCTCGATGATTTTTGCTGCTGATGCATCTACTAACTGATGATCATAAGCCTTTAATGTGATTCTCATTACCTGATTTGCCATAAAAAAAGTCTCCTCCTATTCGTACTTTTCAAGCAGTACGACAAGCGGCGACTGTACACATCTCCGTGTGTGTCTTTCGATTTTTTACCACACACGCCATCCCTGGATGGTCTTCTGAACTTGTACAGTGACTTGTCGTCAGTTTTCAAACTTGACATTCGCTCCACGGAAAACCTGCCATCTCGGTGGCAGCAACCTCGCGCTTCATTGCTATCAATGTCACAACAATTGAGAGTATACACGACCTCTCAGAAAAATGCAAGTGTTTTTTTCACTTTTTTTGATATTTTTTTGTACTTGATTCCGTACAATTTTTTTATTGAATTTGGGCTTGTATGTCGAAACAAAAAAGAATCAACTTGTCGACACACTAATGGCTTTATTATATAGAAACATTACGGAATAGTGAACGACAAGGCCGATATCTGCAGGTCTGCTGACGCAGGACTTCACGATATGATGGAGATCGGATTGTCTGCAGTAAAAAGAACGTGTTCCTTCTATATTATATATATAGGAAGAAACACGTTCTTTTCATCGTCATATTTTTTCAATCTCTTATTTTATTCTTCAGCAGTCTGTTTCTGCGGATAGACCGGCTTCTCATCCGCAATGATATCGGAATAATCAAATAATGTAACCTTTGTAACATCGTCTCTCACAATATCCGGCGCATCGCCCTGACTTCTGGCTGTCTCGGCAATCTGTGCTGCCGACCATGTCGGAATTACCATACGCCTGATTTCTTCCTGTGCGTTTCCTTCTGTTTCCTCTGCTTCTACCGGTTTTCTGTCCGAAGCATTCATCATCTGTTTCAGCTGCTCTTTTACCTGAGGCACGATCACTTCTGTCTTTCCGGAAACAGGCTCCATATGTATATCACCTGCATCCGGTTTTGTCTGTACAGATTCTTCCTGCTTTACCGGTACATCCGCCGTAGCTGCTGCAATCTCTTTTCTGAGAAGTTCATGGGCTTCGCTTGTCGCAGTCTGAATTGTTTCCGGCTGCGCAGGCTTCACAGGTTCCAACTCATCTTCATAGATTTCATCCACAAAACCGCCTGTTTTAATTTTCTTTCGTTCCGGAGCCTTTCCTTTCCTGCGTGCCCTTTCCTCTTTCTTAATCTGGCGTTCCTCTTCTTTATAACGCTTCTCTCTTGCCTTCTCTTCTCTCTTAAGTTCCTTCTTGCTCTTAACATATCCGGGTTCTGTATCTGTTTCATCATAATCATCCTGCGGTTCTTTTTTCAGAAGTTCCGCAACTATATACAGAATTACCAGGAAAAGGACGGCAAGTCCGAGAATAATAAGTCCCTCTATGCTTTCTGTTGCAAGAAGGAGATATCCTGCATATCCTACTGTGATCACAACCTTCGGTATGTAATCCTTCACCTCAACGGCAACAGGTTCTGCATCTTTGTCACTGGAATCTATCACCTTAAAAATATGATTCTTTTTATCCATTTCCGTAATCATATAACGGTATGCTTTAGAATCAGTCTGATACAGAATAGAATCACCAACCGCTGCCTCTTTGATCTTTACCGGAATTGCATAAGTAACCGATCCCATGGGCAGATTCGTTTCTTTACCAGAATCATCCATAATCTCTGTCGTAATTCCCAAAAACGGCGGAACTGCCAGCCCGACAACACAGACAATGGCGCATATCACTATAAAATGTACAATAAATTTCAGAAATTTTGACATTTGTTACGCTCCTCATTTCTACTCTTTTCGCTCATTATACCCTGTTTTATCTTTATGGTCAATCTAATGTTATTGTTATGGCAATGAAATTGATTGCTGTGTTACTGTTCACTTTGTTCACAGTAACATTGCTGTCGTATACACGACAAAACACATCCGAAAAGCGGTCTTCCCTTCCGGATGTGTTCTATCCTGAATACTATTTGATCACTGATTACTTAAGTACTGCTCAATACCTGCCATAGCAGCTTCCTCATCCTCACCATTTGCAGATAAAGTAATTTCTTCCCCTGCATCAAGCCCAAGCGTCATCATACCCATAATGCTCTTTGCATTCACGCGCTTCTTTCCAATCTCTACATAAATCTCACTGTTGAACTGACTAGCCACCTGTACCAACTGTGCCACCGGACGCGCTTCCAGACCTGTGGATAAATTGATGGTGATTGGTTTTTTGATCATAATAATTCTCCTCCTTGTTTCTCCCGCAGTTCGTCAGCCATTGCACTCAGCTTTCTCAGTCTGTGATTGACTCCCGATTTGCCCACCTGCGGGCTTAACATCATTCCTAATTCTTTTAGTGTAGCTTCCGGATACTGCATCCGAAGTTCAGCAACCTGTGCAAGTCCTTCATTAAGCTGCTCAAATCCTATTTTCTGCCGGACCAGCTTAATATCCTCCATCTGCTTGACGGCTGCATTTACGGTTTTATTAATATTCGCAGTTTCACAGTTTACTTTTCTGTTTACTGAATTTCTCATTTCCTTCAGTATACGGATGTTCTCCAGGTCCATCAATGCCACATTAGCTTCCATAACAGCAAGCATGTCAACAATCTGTGCACCTTCTTTCACATAGACCACATGTGATTTCTTACGCTGTACGATTTTGGCATCTACCGAAAAACTGCGGATGATCGTCTGTAGCTGCTCTGCTCTTTTTGCATCAGAACATACAATCTCAAAATGATACCCCTTCTCAGGATCACTGATTGAACCGGATGCTAAAAAAGCTCCCCTGATAAACGCCCGTTTGCAGCAATTCTGCTGTACCACCAGCATATCCGACAATACAAGCGTACCCTGGTCGATACTGTTCGTGACAAGCCGCAGTGCCTGAAAAATTACCTGGATCTCTTCGGGATCAGTTATTTCTATTGTATATACCTTCACCCGTTTCAGGTGACTGTTCTCACGTACAAATATCTTTGTTTCTATATTAAATGTTTTTTGCAATAATGTAAAGCACTTTCTTGCAACTGCTTCATTTTCCGTCTGGATTTTCAGTTTACTGTCCCCTGAAAAACATTCCATTTTCCCACAGGAACATAAAATCGCAGCCAGTTCTGCCATTTTGCAATGTCTGGCCAATCCAATCTGTCTGGAAAGTTCTTCCTTCACCATCCCTGAAAAAGACATCTCTCCTTTATCATCCTTCCTGTTTTCTGACCAGTCGGTCTTTCTGTGCATCTCTGTGTTCCAGCCTGAATCCGTATTTTGTATTTCCAGACAATCTGGAATAAAGTTCTCTTGCCAGCGTGACGGAACGATGCTTGCCGCCTGTACATCCAATTGCGATCACCAGATTTGTCTTTCCCTCTTTCACATAATTCGGAATAAGGAAATTGATCATATCTTCCAGCTTATCCGCAAATGCCCTGGCTATATCACAATCCATTACATAATTAAAAACCCTGTCATCCAGCCCTGTCAGCGGTCTGAGTTCGTCCACATAGTATGGATTCGGCAGGAAACGCACGTCAAACACGAGATCCGCATCTGCCGGTATTCCATATTTAAATCCAAATGACAGTACAGAAATCATCATATTGCAGAAATCCTGATTATCTACAAATATCCTGTCGATCTCCTGTTTCAGTTCTCTTGTCAGAAGATTGCTGGTATCAATGATATAATCCGCACGCTCTTTCAGAAAACGCATCTTCTCTCTTTCCATCCGGATTCCATCATCCACTCTTCCCCCCATTGCAAGAGGATGACTTCTGCGGGTTTCTTTATAACGTTTGACCAGAACACTGTCCTGCGCATCCAGAAACAGGATTTCAAAATCATACCCTGCCTTTTTCATTCTGTCCAGTACAATCTCCAGCTCATCCAGAGAACGCCCGCTTCTTGCATCGATCCCCAGTGCAACATTCTGCACATCTTCTCCATGTATCTCAGGCATCAGTGATGCAAATTTCTCCAGTAAAGGGATCGGCAGATTGTCTACACAAAAATACTTCGCATCCTCCAACATTTTCAATGCAGATGTTTTTCCTGCTCCCGATACTCCTGTAACTATTACAAAACGCATTTTCTATCTCCCGTCACTTCTTAATCTCATCTGTTGCTCATTGGTCTTTGGTCTTTGCACTCTGTTCACAGTACTTTTTCGATTCAGTCAGATCAAAATTTCCCAAGAAATTTCACTTCCGGTTCAAGAGTTACGCCAAACTGTTCTTTTACTTTATCCTGTACATCTCTGAGCAGTCTGCACACATCTGCTGCAGTTGCATTATCTTTATTGATCACAAACCCACAGTGCTTCTCGGAAACCTGTGCACCGCCTGTCTGGTATCCTCTCAGCCCTGCATCCATGATCAGCTTTCCGGCAAAATACCCTTCAGGACGTTTGAATGTGCTTCCCGCACTTGGAAATTCAAGAGGCTGTTTGCTTACTCTCTGTTCTGTCAGTTCTTTCATTCTTGCTTTTATGGCTTCCTGATTCCCCTGTTCAAGAACGATCACTGCGCTCAACACCAGATATCCTTTTGTTTTCACAAGACTTGTGCGATATCCCATTTCCAGCTTCTCTGCCGGAAGTACGAGAATTTCTCCTGCAGCTGTCATAACAGTTACTTCTTTCAGCACATCTTTCATTTCACCGCCATAGGCACCTGCATTCATGACAACTGCACCGCCTAATGTGCCGGGAATTCCTCCGGCGAACTCAAATCCTGTCAGCGACGCATTTTTGGCTGCCGCCGCGATCTGTGACAGCAGAGCTCCTGCTGTTGCATGGATTTCATTTCCTTTTACTGTAATATCACCATAATTTCTGTAAAGCTGAATAATGACACCCCTGTATCCTTCATCGCTTACCAGAAGATTACTTCCATTTCCAAGAATGAAATATGGCAGTTCTTCATTTTTGCATATCTTCAGAATCCCGCTCAGTTCTTCCTCAGAAGACGGAAGCAAAAAGTAATCTGCCGGACCGCCAATCCGAAATGTGGTATGACGTTTCATGGGTTCATCCACTTTCACTTTCTCTTCTCCCAGCAGATCATTAAATTTCTCTATTATATTCTGATTCACAGATTTCATTCCTCAATCTTTCTATATTTATTATGATTTATTATGTTTCTTTTGACGTTTTCATTCTGTCGAATTTTCCGATCAGTTCCTGCAGCGTCAGATAATACAGTCATTATACTGTTACTGTTCACTCCGTTCTCAGTAACTTAGCCAAAATTCATTCCAGATTGCCTGCGGCAATAGAATTTTGGCTTGTATGTCTCAGGATTTTGGCACATTCATGCCAAAATACCTCGCGGGATAGCGGTGCGCCTGCGTTTTTATACCAGCACACTCGAATCCGCATCCTACGCGATTGGTATAGTTATTTACGAAACGATGTACTAGGGTTACTGTTCACTCTGTTCTCAGTAACAAATGAATGACAGTGTATATATTTTTATATTTCTGCCATAATACATATCACAGATATATCTGTCCGGTGCTTCACAATAACAGACTGCCGGACAGTTACCTGGAAACTTCTTTTGTTGTCGGCAGGATCGGAGGCACTTATGTTAGAGCAGATTTTTCTCGGATTTACAGGACTATGTTCCGGTTTTATTATTGCCGGAGGACTAACCGGTCTTATGATCGGCCTTTCTATTATTCCCAGATATGCAGGAATTACCCACACAGCAGATCATATATTGCTGTACGAAGACATCACATTCTGGGGAACAGAACTTGGAAACCTGTTCTTTCTTTTTCACTGGAATATCCGGTTCGGCACCCCGTTTCTGATTCTGTACGGGCTCTTTTCAGGGATTTTCCTTGGTGGATGGATCATGGCCCTGGCAGAGATGGCAGATATTTTCCCTATCTTTGCCAGAAGAAGCAGATTCCAGAGAGGTCTTTCTTTTACAATCCTGTGCATAGCCGCCGGCAAAACTGTCGGGGCACTGATTTACTATTATAACGGATGGCTGCCATAATTTCCAGCTAATCTTTAACATCAGTGCAAAAAAAGCAGCAATCGATTACTCTTTACTCAGTGTGTCAAAATTCCGGATTTTCAATCAGAAAGGTTTTATATTATGTCAGACAATAATCTCAGTCAGAAAAAACAGAAACAATATGAAGAATACGTAAAAACAGTCACTCCTGTCCACAGCCTGCCACTGAATATGTGCAAAGCCTTTTTCACAGGCGGAGTCATCTGTGTTGTTGGACAGGTCATCTTAAATTACGCAGATAACCTTGGGCTGGACAAAGATACCGCCGGCTCCTGGTGTTCCCTTATCCTGATCCTTTTCAGTGTGATCCTCACAGGATGTAATCTTTATTCCAAAATCGGCAGATTCGGCGGTGCCGGAAGCCTTGTCCCTATCACCGGTTTTGCCAATTCCGTAGCTTCCTCTGCGATCGAATATAAGGCAGAAGGACAGGTATTCGGCATCGGATGCAAAATATTTACGATCGCAGGGCCCGTAATTCTTTATGGAATCCTGAGTTCATGGATTCTCGGTGTGATTTATTATCTTTTTACAATGATCCCGTAACTATTCAGCATCCATATCCTGAGAGGTGTTTTTGCATAAGAATCATACAATTATACAAGGAGGTTTTCTATGAACAGACAAATGACCTGCGGTACATCCAGCATTTCATTTCAGAATCCTGTCTTTGTTCAGAGCTGTGCTTCTGTTGTCAGCCAGAAAGAAGGGGAAGGGCCATTGGGCGCATACTTTGATACCATATGTGAAGATCCCATGTTTGGAACAGATACCTGGGAAGCTGCAGAAAGCACTCTGCAAAAACAGGCCGCTCTGCTGGCAATCAAAAAAAACGGCCTCACCTGTTCTGATATACAGCTTCTTTTTGCAGGCGACCTGCTGGCTCAGACATCAGCCTCTTCTTTCGGAACCGCTGATCTGAAAATTCCTTTTTACGGTCTTTTCGGAGCATGCTCCACTATGGGAGAATCTCTTTCCCTTGGTTCAATGTGTATCGACGGCGGGTACGGAAAATATATCCTCTGCGCAACTTCCAGCCACTTTGCCAGCGCAGAAAAAGAATTTCGTTTTCCCCTGGGATATGGAAATCAAAGGCCCTTATCTGCTACCTGGACAGTCACCGGTGCCGGAGCCTGTATACTTGGATATGAACCGCCACCACGCCCGGACAACAAAACACTAAACACACTCCGTAACCGCAATATCTGTGCAGTTATAACAGGAATCACCACCGGAAGACTGATTGACTTTGGGTTCAAGGATTCCCTCAATATGGGAGCCTGCATGGCTCCTGCTGCCTGCGACACCATAGCCCGAAATCTTCAGGATTTTCACCGAAAACCATCCGATTATGATGCCATCTTCACCGGTGACCTGGGCATGGTAGGACAGACAATCCTGTTCGACCTTCTCTCAGAAAAAGGATTTGATATCTCATCTGTCCATCAGGACTGCGGTATGCTGATCTATGATCCTCAGACTCAGGATACACATTCCGGCGGCAGTGGATGTGGATGTGCCGCCTCTGTTCTGGCAGGCTATATTCTTCCGGGTATTATACAGAAAAAATGGAAAAGGATTCTCTTTGTTCCCACAGGTGCCCTTCTGTCAAAGGTAAGCTTCAACGAGGGGGATCCAATTCCCGGTATCGCACACGCTGTTGTAATAGAACAGTACAGGGTTCCGGATATGATGTAGATACAGAAATTTTTTCAGGAGGAAAAATACATGGACTATTTTAATGCATTCTGGACAGGCGGACTGATCTGTGCCCTGGTACAGATTCTTCTGGACAGGACAAAGCTTATGCCCGGACGGATCATGGTACTTCTGGTATGTACAGGCTCTGTTTTAAGCGCTGTCGGAATCTATCAGCCATTTGCAGAATTTGCCGGAGCAGGCGCTTCTGTTCCCCTGCTTGGTTTTGGCAATATCCTGTGGAAAGGAATGAAAGAATCCATTGACAAAAACGGACTGATCGGACTCTTTATGGGAGGCTTTACCGCCTGCGCGGTGGGAGTCTCCGCAGCTTTGATCTTCTCTTATCTTGCAAGCCTGATCTTCAAGCCCAAAATGAAAGGATAACATACCATGAGTGATACTCTCTATTTACAGTTAGATCAGAATATCCAGATAAACCATCCACACATTTATCTTCAGGACATTGCAAAACTTTCCTGCAGCAACAGTAAAATCCTGAATCGGCTCCGGGTGATGCCGGTTATAAATCTTGACCCGAATAAACCAGGACGTTATGTAATGTCTGTCATGGATCTGATCTCCGAAATCAAAAAAAAAGAACCGGACCTTGAAATCAATAATATTGGAGAAGCCGACTTTATCATCACTTTTAAAAACAAACCCGGTTCCGGGCTTGTCTGGCAGTGGTGCAAGATTATTTTCGTCGGTCTTGCCGCCTTTTTCGGTGCAGGTTTCTCTATCATGACATTTAATAACGATGTAGATGTCGGTGGTCTCTTCTCGCAGATCTATACCCAGGTCACAGGACAGACTTCCGGTCATTTTACTGTTCTTGAGATCACTTATTCCATAGGAATCGGACTTGGGGTACTTTTCTTCTTCAATCATTTCGGTCATATGAAAATAACAGATGATCCAACACCTATGCAGATACAGATGCGTCTGTACGAGGAAAATGTTAATAAAACTCTTATCAAAGACATTGACCGTACTTCCGAAAAGTGATATACTTCGATAGCCGAGTGTTCGAAACCTTCCACTCGTAAAACAAATACTAAAGGAGATAATCAAATATGAAAAACAAAGGTACTCAGTTTCTGGCAGAAGCAGCAGTGATCGGAGCCATTTATGTGGTTCTGACTCTTTTATTCGCACCACTCAGCTATGGCGAAATTCAGATTCGCTTTTCGGAAGCACTGACCATCCTGCCATTCTTTACACCGGCTGCGATTCCGGGGTTATTTGTGGGATGTATCATTGCCAATCTCTTTGGCGGTGCCATTCCTGTAGACATTATTTTCGGAAGCATCGCAACACTGATCGGAGCAGTATTTACTTACAGACTCCGCAGCTGCAACCGTTTTCTTGCGCCGATCCCGCCGATTGTTTCCAATGCAGTCATCGTGCCATTCGTACTTCACTTCGGATACGGAGTAAATCTTCCGATTCCGCTTATGATGCTTACCGTAGGTATCGGAGAAGTAGTTTCCTGTGGTGTAGTAGGACTGATTCTTCAGACAGCCCTTCTGAAATACAAAAATGTGATCTTCAGATCACAGAGAACTGTATAACTTACGATATATAACAATAAAGATATTATAGCAAAAAGAGTGTGCAATATTATAGTAATCCGCACACTCTTTTTGTTACTGTTCACTCCGTTCACAGTAACCTCTTTTTTATTTACCTCTTCAGAGAATACTCCACCTTCTACAAGCGGTGAGTTAATTACTCCCATCTGCTTATACCTGCTTTTTAAGTTCCTTCAGAATCCGCTTTTCCATCCTGGACACTTGGACCTGGGAAATTCCCATCTCTGCCGCAATCTCCGTCTGCGTCATATCCTTAAAATATCTCATACCGATCAGCTGACGTTCTCTTGCATCCAGTTTTTTCAGGATTTCATCCAGAAAAATCCTGTTCAGTGCTGCATCCTGTCCATTTTCTTTTTCCTGGAGCCTGTCCATAAGCGAAATATCATTTCCATCTCCCTGATAGATAATTTTGTGCAAAGATTCCACTTCAGCTCCTGATTCCATCGACATCACCACTTCATCTACTGAAAGTTCTGTCGCTTTCGCAACTTCCTCCAGTATCGGTTCACGTCCCAGTTCTTTTTCCAGTGCTTCTCTCGCAGAATAAATTCTGGCACAGTTCTCTTTCAGGTTTCTGCTCACCTTAAGCATCCCGTCATCCCTCAGATAGCGTCTGATTTCACCTATGATCATGGGAACAGCATAAGTTGAAAACTTCACATCGTACGAAATATCAAAACGATCTATGGCTTTCAGTAGCCCAATGCTTCCTATCTGCACGATATCTTCCATTTCCACACTGCGCCCGGCAAATCTTTTCGCCATGCTGTACACAAGTCCTGCGTTTTCTTTAAATACAGTATCTCTTGCTTCTTTATCCCCCTGTTGTGACTTCATGATCAGAGCAAGAGTATGGTCCATTCCTACCTCCCGATCGTCTTTTTCATATGGACAACTGTTCCATATCCCACCTGTGATTCTACTGTTACCTCATCCATAAACGCTTCCATAAATGTAAATCCCATCCCGGAACGATCCTTCTCCGGCTTTGTTGTAAAAAGAGGCTCCATAGCTTTTGCAACGTCTCTGATCCCCACTCCCTTATCGATCACATCAACCCATAATTTCTGCCCTTCCCTTCTGCAGAAAATCTCTATCTTCTGCACCTGGCCTTCATAAGCATGAATAATACAGTTTGTCACAGCCTCTGACACAGCAGTTTTCAGATCTGCCACTTCCTCCAGAGTAGGATTCAGCTGTGTGCAGAAAGCTGCCGCCGCAACTCTTGCCAGCCCCTCATTCTCAGGTCTGCTGTCAAAAATAATTTTCATTTCATTGGTATTTTCCATAATAGTTTTCTTCCCCCTCTCTTTAGACTTCCCCACAGATTTCGACAAATTTATATACCCCTGACAGATGCAGCAGCTTTTCAATATAGGAATTTACTCCTGTAGCCTGTATACAGTCACCGCGCATCCCCATCATCCGGTATCTCCCCATGATCAGCCCTATCCCTGAACTGTCCATAAACGCTGTTCCTGAAAAATCAAATGTAATCGTCCGTATATATTTTTTCCGTATAATATCATCTGAATCTCTGCGTATCTCGTCTGTCACCATATGATCTACCTCTTTCGGTAAATGAATGATCAGGGAATTTCCCTGTATTTCAAATCTGTTCTCCATCATATCCCTCCTCACTTTTTGTCAGGCGAATGTTCGCAATCCACTTTGCAGTGTAGCTCTACATCAAATAACTGTTTATTACTTTTCGCAGCCTCCTTCCCCACTGTCATAGGAACCATCGTCATAACTTCCATCTTCCGCTGAATCTGAAGAAGCATCTCCCTCTGCGCTGTCAGCACTGCCGGTTCCGTCTGCGACTTTCGCATCTGTAGTTCCTTCGATCCCGGTCGTACCTGTAGTGTTACAGATCGTATTGTAAATTCCTTTCAGATCCGCAGGCAGCAAATCCGCATAAACATTCTGTATCTTCAATGCCGCTTCATCTGTATTCTGTTGCTGCAATGCTGAGTACGCCTCGATCAGAGCCTCATAACTGCTGCTTTTTTTCTTCTCTTCCTCTATCTGTTTGGAGGCCGCCTCAACTGTGTCTCCAGATTCCTGAGCCTGACTCTGTGCCTTGGTCAGCTCAGCTCCCTGACTGGACACTGCATCACTGTATTTCATAATCTGCTGATTCGCTTCCCTGTAGATTCCCTGACGTATGGCAGGAACAGCCAGAAGATAAAACGCCAGCAATCCTGCACAAAATCCGGCAACCAGTGTAAAAAACAGCGGAATCCTTCCTTTTTCTTTATACTGAGGAATCTGGATTGCCATATCATTCTCACTGCTGTCCACAGCTTTCCTGTTTCTTTTATTCTGACGTTCCAGACGTGTAGATACTCCTGTCTGTTCGTCAATCTCTCTCAAAAAACGAAGGGTTGTTGTATTTGTTTTATCAATCCGCGCGGCTTTCCTTAACGTCTTTCTTGCCTTGTTATATTCCCCCTCTTTCATCTGCACAAGTGCCAGAAGATGGTAACCTTTGATCAGTTTTGGATTCTGTATGAGAATCTTCTTCAGCCTGATCGCAGCCATATCCTCATGACCTTCCCTGCACAGATTTAAGGCATCATTATACTTTCTGATCGTTTCATTGATCGCCTCAAGCTTATTGGAGTTCGCCTGCAGCTTGTTAATATATTCTGATGCCAGATTTCTGGATGGCTGAAGATTCTTACTGATCACCCATTCACTGAGTGCGGCAACCACCTCCCCTGTCTCAAAATATACCAGTCCAAGAAGATTTCTCGCCTGAATGTTATGCTTATTATAAATAAGACTCTGCTTCAGACAGTCAATCGCCCCTGAAAGATCGCGGACACTGGCTTTCTCAAGCCCCCGGTTGTAATACTGTCTGGAAAGGTAATCTACCTTTTTCTGGATCAGCACATTACATCCACATTTCGGGCAGTAATCCAGATCTTTGTCCACCAGAAATGCGCCACAATTCATACAATTCATGTGTATCTCCTTATTTTACCCGTCTGCCACTCTTGGCTTCGCGGAGAACTTCCTGAAGAATATCCAGGATATCCGTCAGTTCTCTCTCATAAATCGCACCCTCCGCATCTGCCACATCCAGACAAGGTTCAAATTTCTTCAGTTCCTCTTCATAATCTATCATTTCTTATTTCTCCTGATCACATCTTTAATCTCACCGACAAGATACAGGGAACCCACGCAGAAGAGCATTCCGTCATCCCCCTTTACTTCCAGTGCTCTACCAAAGGCTTTCTCAACATCCTCCACTACTTCCACAGAAGAAGCACCTGCTTCTGTAAAAAGCTTTGCAAATCTCTCAGCAGGAACCTGGCGATATCCGCCAACAGAGGTTACTACCACTTGGCGGAACGTGATCCTGCTACAGATCGTATGTATCATATCTGTATAATCTTTGTCATCTACTGCTGAAAAAAGCAAAGTCAGCGGACATTCTTTCTGAAAATGTTCTGCTGTCTCTACAAATTTCTCTACCCCGTCCTCATTGTGAGCACCGTCCACGATCACACCCGGAAGCACTGTTTCCATTCTTCCCTGCCAGCGTGTTCCGGCAATTCCCACATGGATCTGATCCATAGATACAGAAATCACATTCTGCAGAACCTCAATCGTCTTTAATGCAAGTGCACTGTTCATCACCTGATACTTTGCAATAAACGGAATGGAGAAAACCATATCCTTATAATACTCATTCCGAAATGCAAAATCAATTCCCGCCGAAGTATTTCTGAGCACTTCTGTATCTGATCTCTTCACTTCATAAGCAGGGCTTCCCAGTTCTTCTGCTCTGGCACGGATCACTTTTGCTGCATCCGGGTCGTTTCCGTCATAGATTACCGGTACCCCCGGCACAATGATCCCGGCCTTTTCTCCTGCGATTTTGGCAACTGTATCTCCCAGATACTGCATATGATCCAGACTGATCGATGTGATCACACAGGCAACAGGATTCTCCACAGCAGTAGTCGCATCCATTCTTCCGCCCAGTCCTGTTTCCAGAGTCACATAATCAACACCTGCCTCTGCAAAGATCACCATTCCCATCAGAAAAAGCATCTCAAAATAAGTCGGATGATAGCTGCCTTCTGCAACCAGTTCATCCGCAAGTACCTTTACTTTCTCAAAGGCCTTCAGGAAAGTATCATTATCAATATTCACCTCATTGATCTGGAAGCGTTCATTGATCTCCACCAGATGAGGAGAAGTAAATAATCCGCAGGAATATCCCGCCTCTCTCAGAACAGAGGTCAGAAACGCACATGTACTTCCCTTTCCATTAGTTCCTGCCACATGGATCACCTTAAACTTATCCTGAGGATTACCAAGTCTTCTCAGACATTCCTTTGTGTGATCCAGACTGTTCTTCTTTGTAAATTTCGGAGTTTCATCAATATAAGCAACTGCTTCTTCGTAATTCATAAAAAAATTCCACCACTTATCTATAATGTATTTAGTTACTCTAACATTATATAATAGTGGTGGAAGATGTCCAGTACCAATCGTAATATTTTATCCGACAAAATTATGGATTAATTTTCATTCGTACCGGCACTTTCTGTTAATTTCCATTTATTATTTGAATAAAGTGCATAGCAGGACCGGTCATAGCTCTTGCTCAGCGGTTTTCGCGTCGAACTGTTGCTTCGCTGGATCACCGCAAGCCTGTCGAAATCATTCAGCTCCGTACCTGTGATCATCAACGTAGTCGGATTGATATAGACCGTATCATACCATTCTCCGTTCAGCTTGATTTCACTGGACGGCGTAAATTCCGTTCCCTTGATGTAATATGTATGATCTGTCTCCGAAATACACTGAATAGAATCCAATGTCACATCATAGATTCCCATGCGCATTCTGGTGCGAAGATAAGGACTCTCACCTCCGTAAGAATAACGTTCTCCGTAAAGCAGGTCATACTGTAAGGTTTCCAGATCCACCTGATAATTCTTGGTATTTCTTCTTGCCTGATGATAGCGGAAAACAGTTCCCTCATGGATTCCCACACGATCCATAACCTCTGCCGCCATCTGGTATGCTGCAAGATTTTCATTCTTTTTCTTAAGTCCGAAGTTATCCCACATCACATACTCTGTCTGGAACAGATACTTGTTCTTCAGGTCCTCCACAGTCAGTCCCATAGTCGGAAGGTGGTCACCGTACATAACAAGAACCACATCCTCAGGATAATCTGCAAGCTTGTCTGTCAGCTCTTTGACAAAATTATCCATCTCATGGATCTCATTTACGTAATATTCCCATTTATTGTTCTCTTCCTCAGTCGGCGCACCGGAAACTGTGATCTCAGGATCTTCCAGAATCTGCTCATCCGGATACGCACCATGTCCCTGTACGGAAATAGTATATACATAATCCGGCCCCTCAGTGGAGTCCAGACACTTCAGAATCTCATCTGTCAGAACCTCATCCTTTACCCAGCCATTTGGATTCTTCTCGTTCTCTCTTGCCATGTACTCTTCGGAAGTAAACGTATCAAATCCGAGATTCGGGAAAATAGATCTTCTTCCATAGAAGTTTGCCTCATTATTATGAACTGCATGGGTGGTATAACCCAGATTCTTCAGTACATAAGGTGCACTCTCACATGTAGTCTCTCTAAGAATACTCTTATAAGGATATTCCCCAGGTCCAAAATAATGCATACTCATTCCTGTAATGGATTCAAACTCTGTATTGGCAGTACCTGCACCGACAGAGGGAACCTTATAATATCCTGAAGAATATTCCTTCATCAGCTTACGGAATGTCGGAATCGGATCTTCTGAAATATTCAGGTAATTAACCAGCGTAGGATCAAAGAATGATTCCAACTGCAAAAACAGAATATTCGGACGCTTTTCTTCCTGCGTTTCCGGGAGATTCTTTTCCGTCTTCTCAATTCTTTTGATTTCTTTCTCAGAATAATCTCTCGGACAGCTGATTCCCGTATTAAAAATCGTAGTTGCCAGACAGTAAGGATATCCATAATCCTCATATGCAAAAGCAATATTTCCAAAGTAATTGGAAAGCACCCTCTTCTCCAGTGCCAGTTGTGTACTTCCTGCAAAAAGAGCAACAGCCAGCAGGATCAGAGGAATATTGTAGCGATATTTAATCTTTTTCTGATACTTCGGTCCTTTAATAAGCAGCATCAGCAGTAAAATAACAAGAATCCCAAACAGGATGCAGACTGCCACAACGCCTGCAACAGGCAGATATTTGTTGGCAATCTTCATTGCATCTGTGATCAGATGCAGATCCGGTCCTGTAAACGGTGTAACACGGTTGAGCAGGAGAACACCGTTAATAATGGCCAGTATCAGCCAGAACAACGTAACCAGTACTCTCCAGAATACTCTCCTGTGAAACAGATAAACAATTAGTGACGAGGTAAAAATGAATGCCGCATTATATGCAAAAACCAGAGGTCTCTGTGTCATATAATTCCAGGCTTCTATAAACGAGTGACGGCAGATTGCCTCCATAACAAAATATCCCGCTGCGCTGGCAAGTACATGGAGTAAAAGGGAGATTTTGTTACAAATCTTATACAATTTCATCTAAACACTCCCTTATTTCTTAAGCTGCTCTAACTGTCCTTTAACCTTATCCATCATTTCTTTATATTTCGCAAGTTTGTCTTTCTCCGCATCCACCTTGGCAGCAGGTGCCTTGTTTACGAAGTTTGGATTATTCAGCATACCTTCACATCTTGCAATCTCTTTTGTGAGACGTTCTGTTTCTTTTGTAAGACGTTCAATCTCTTTATCTTTGTCAATCAGGTCTTCCAACGGCATATATACAACCGCATTGGAAACAACTACTGAAACTGCATCTTCACTGATTCCGTTCTTGTCTGTCTGTACCAGAATCTCTTTTGCAAATGCAAGATTTACAAAGGATTTCTTGCTGTTCTCATACATTGCTGCTGTTTCAGCATCCTTTGCCACAATATGCAGGCTTGTCTTGCGGTTATTCGGAACATTCATCTCTGTTCTGGTATTACGGATACCTCTTACAACCTCTTTGAATCCCTCGATTGCTTTCTCAGCATCCGGGAAGTTTCTCTCTTCTCTGTATACAGGCCATTCGGAGATCATAATAGACTCTTCTTCAGGAAGAAGTGTGCAGTAGATTTCCTCTGTGATAAACGGCATATACGGATGAAGAAGCTTCAGACCTTCTGTCAGTGCTGTTCTTAATGTCCACAGTGCATCGTTTGCTGCCTTCGGATCTTCCTCTGCCTTCCACAGACGAACTTTAGCCATCTCAATATACCAGTCGCAGAGTTCATCCCACAGGAAGTCATAAACCTTCTGTACTGCAATACCAAGTTCATATTTTTCCATGTTCTCTGTAGCTTCGCGGATCACTGTATTTAAGTGAGACAGAATCCATTTATCCTCTGCACAGAGATCATTTAAGTTCTCCGGTTCTGTCACTGTCTTGCCTTCCAGGTTCATCATGATGAAACGGGAAGCATTCCAGATCTTGTTTGCGAAGTTACGGCTTGCTTCTACCTTTTCCCAGTAGAAACGCATATCATTTCCAGGTGCATTACCTGTCATCAGAGTAAGACGAAGAGCATCTGCGCCGTATTTATCAATAACTTCCAGAGGATCGATACCGTTTCCAAGAGACTTACTCATCTTACGTCCCTGGGAGTCACGTACCAGACCATGGATCAGTACATGATGGAACGGAACCTGATCAGTCTGCTCCAGAGCAGAGAATACCATACGGATAACCCAGAAGAAGATAATGTCATATCCTGTAACAAGTACATCTGTCGGATAGAAATATTCCAGTTCCGGTGTTTTCTCCGGCCAGCCAAGCGTGGAGAATGGCCATAATGCAGAACTGAACCAGGTATCCAGTGTATCCTCATCCTGATGAAGATGTGTACATCCGCATTTCGGGCATTTCTCAGGCATTTCTCTTGCAACTACTACTTCACCGCACTCATCACAGTAATAAGCCGGAATTCTGTGTCCCCACCATAACTGTCTGGAAATACACCAGTCGCGGATATTCTCAAGCCAGTGAAGATACGTCTTGTCAAAACGGGACGGAACGAATTTCAGATCTCCGTCATCCAAAGCTTTGATTGCAGCCTTTGCCATCTCGTCCATCTTTACAAACCACTGTGGCTTGATCATAGGCTCTACCGTTGTGCCGCAGCGGTCATGAGTTCCAACGCTGTGGTTGTGAGGAACTACTTTTACCAGAAGTCCAAGTTCTTCCAGATCTGCTACCATTGCCTTACGTGCTTCGTAACGGTCCATACCAGCGTATTTTCCACCAAGCTCGTTGATGGTCGCATCGTCATTCATAATGTTGATCTCTTCCAGATTGTGACGGCGTCCAACCTCAAAGTCGTTAGGGTCATGGGCAGGTGTGATCTTTACACATCCTGTTCCGAATTCTTTGTCTACATATTCATCGGCGATCACCGGAATCTCTCTGTCTGTGAGAGGAAGCTTCAGCATCTTGCCGATGAGATCCTTGTAGCGCTCATCTTCCGGATTTACGGCAACAGCAGTATCACCCAGCAGGGTTTCCGGACGTGTAGTTGCAATCTCTACGAAACGTCCCTCTTCCCCTACGATCGGGTAATTAATGTGCCAGAAAAATCCATCCTGATCCTCATGCTCAACCTCTGCATCAGAGATGGAAGTCTGGCATACAGGACACCAGTTGATGATTCTGGAACCTTTGTAGATATAGCCTTTTTCATATAATTTGATAAATACTTCCTGTACTGCTTTGGAACATCCCTCATCCATTGTGAAACGTTCTCTCTCCCAGTCTGCGGAAGCACCCAGTTTCTTTAACTGATTGATGATCTTTCCGCCGTACTCCTCTTTCCATGCCCACGCATGTTTTAAGAATTCCTCACGGCCGATATCGTGTTTGTCGATACCTTCTTTTTTCAGCTTGTCGATAACCTTAACCTCTGTAGCGATAGCTGCATGGTCAGTTCCCGGCTGCCATAATGCTTCATAGCCCTGCATTCTCTTGAAACGGATCAGGATATCCTGCATGGTTTCATCCAGTGCATGTCCCATGTGAAGCTGGCCGGTTACGTTTGGCGGCGGCATAACAATGGTAAACGGTTTCTTGTCCGGATTTACTTTTGCATGGAAATATCCATTGTCCATCCATTTTGTGTAAAGACGCTCTTCGATTCCCTTAGGATCGTAAGTTTTTGCAAGTTCTTTGCTCATAATGTCCTCCTAATTATATATCTGAAACTAAAGTATCTACGGATTACTCCGTTATAAAGCAGTCACCCTGACAACCAAACAAATAAGCATACTGACTTCGCTTTCCGCATCCAGCCAGATAACTGTGTCATAAACTTATTCGATAAAAAACGCCCCTCACACGCATTATACGTGCAAAGGGCGACATAGATCGCGGTACCACCTTAGTTTGTCTCTCATTCCCTTAACGCGGGATACGTGAAAACCTACCATGCGCGTATATAACTCTGATATGATTCATACACACTCACTTCAGCCTCCCGGCTCCAAAGCTACCTTCAGCACTTCTGTTCCCGGGAAACCTTCCAGCTTATAAGCTTCCCTCTCTGTGGGGCATTACCGCCTACTCCTCTTTTTCACAGCCTTTTTCTGGATTCTACTATAATGAAAAAAGGCTTTCTTGTCAAGAACGTTTCTCCGGATTTCACAAATTTATCTGGTGTCATACGTATATTTTTCCCGCATTGTCGAACAAAATTTTATCAATAATATCCTTTGCATTATTTACGGAAAGATATCCGTCCTCTATTTTTTCTCTCAGAACACTACACAGTGAAAAACGGAATGCAAGAAGGGAGCCATAACTTTCCTCTACTGTCCACGTATCACATCCCCAGCAGATTTTATCAATCTGGGACATCTCGATCAACTGATGCATTACACGTTTTGATGCGGTGTAGGATAAGATTGGAAGCCATGTCAGATCCGGATATAGATTCGGATATCCGTCTACTATGGAAAAAAGATCATCCACCCATGGAAAGCCACAATGCAGTAGCACAAATTTCGTTTCCGGATTATTTTTTATCACATTGTTCAACTGCAGTATATTCGTATCTATAACTTGCCCCATTCCTGTGTGACATTGTAATGGAAGTGACACTTCCGCCGCAATTTCACATATTTTCCAGAACAAATAGTCCTGAAAACATCTGATATCTTCCTGGGTTATATCCGACTCTTTTAAACGGAATACCCTTTCAGCCTGCTCCCGCGTCACTTTTTCAAAATGAAGACTACGCTCATAGGCCATCGCTATTTTTAAGGCCACACAGCCCTCACTCTTTTTTTGTATGATCCACTTTCTGACCCACTCCACATAATCCTGTAAATTGTCCGGCAGCTCACCGAAGTTCTCTTCCAGTGATACACCGTCATGATTGCGAAGTCCTTTTTTATATCCCAAAAAGAACAAATCCAGTCGAAAAGCAGGCGTAAACAGTTCCGGTCTTCCATTGTCAGAGCCCGGATTCCAGTAGGTATCTACGATTACTTTTTGATACTTACACTTATTTTTCAGTACATCCATGTAAAAGTCGGGATTTTGATGCGCTTTTCTGATCTGATCTGAAATCTGATCCCAGTTCTGAGCTGTGATCGGCTCTGATATTCCATACAACTCCCCGATTGCCTTTTGAAGCCAGACAAAATAAGATTTATATCGTGTTTTTTCCAGATATGCATTCCTGCTTTCTGCTGTTGTCCCCGGAGTTACCTGCTGCCATTGTAAATACGTATTATTTATCAGCTTATCCAGATCAAAATCCACCATCGCCTGTTCCGGCAGATGATGTGAATGCGTGTTCCTGATTTTATGATCGGATATATAGTTCATTAATTCCTGCTCTATCTGATTTGCTGTTCCCATGATAATATTCCCCTTTCTTCCTCTTATCCATTCTATCCGTTTGACTACATATTTAAAAACCACAGAAAAACAATTTCTTCTTTTCCGCAATAAAGCGACAGATCGTTTATTCCACACTTTTCAGGGATTCTACCATATCAATCTTCTTTAATTTCTGATGCATAAACAGATTTACGATCATGGAGAATCCAATTGTCAGCAGTCCGCAGTACAGGAAACTGACAGGATTAATATTTCTTCCGAACATGACCGCATCCACTTCCACAGTACGGATAATATACCTGTGCAAAAAGATTCCGAATACAGCCCCTGCCAGCACGCCTATGAAGGTAAGAATAACATTCTCCCTGTATACATAGGCAGAAACTTCAGTATCATAGAATCCCAGCACCTTCAGGGTTGCCAGTTCTCTCTGGCGCTCCGTAATATTGACATTGTTCAGATTATACAGAACCACAAAAGCAAGCATTCCCGCAGAAATGATCAGCACTATGATTACCGTATCCAATGCTCCAAGCATTCTGTGAAGCTGAGCCT
>PPYE01661950.1_pt1 | contig 25673 bp, 24 predicted proteins | sample 1559881 | NCBI WGS metagenome assembly PPYE01 (sample SAMN08240022, study PRJNA423297) | Human gut metagenome, whole genome shotgun sequencing project. | reverse complement strand
GCCTACATGGTCCTTTTTACTCATTCCCATTTGAAATTTTCTTGCATCACCTACTTGACTTCATACCATTGGACTGAAACACGTCCTCCGCCCCCTCCCTGCTGCGGGTACGGGCAAAGGCCAGTCGGTAGACCAGCCCGGCGTACCGCTCCAGCAGCTCCTCCGCCCGGGCATTGAACCCGCCGGCATCCTTCTTCACATGACCCCTCCTCTCCAGGTGTTTGAAAAGGCCTTTCACCTGAACTACGCGCCAGCCCTCTGTTTCGTCACATCCAAATAGAAAAAGCGCAGGCCCGCGGCCTGCGCTTTCTCAAAATAATTACGGTTGCACGATCTCGCTGCCGTCCAGCGGCACGGTGTAGGCGGTGCAGCTGGCGGTACCGTCAGGGCCAGGGGTGACCTGCTCCAGCTGGCACAGCCAGCCGGTACCCTCCTGGTTCAGTCCGGCGCACATCAACTTGGCGGTAGTGCCGTCCTGAGCAGTGGGGCCGGTCATGGTCCCGTCCTCACCCACCGTCAGCTCGTCGGTGTTCCAGCCCAGCCAGGCGGCCAGCTTGTACAGGGCTTCCGTCTGGGTAAGACCGATCTGGGTAAGCGTGGGATTCACGGTGGCCTGGGTCGTCTGGACTCCCCGGTCGTCCGGGGTCACGCTGTAGGGTTCAGCTCCAGTTCCAGCAGGTGTCTGGGACGCAGCAGCAGGCTCCGTGGTCTTTGTGCTGCCCTCTCCGGAATAGCTCTGACCGCCCTGCTGGCTGTCTGTCCCCTGACCGGAGCTGCCGCCGGCAGTCTGATCCTCCTGATTGCCGCTCTCTGCCTGGGCCTGGGTGGGCTGGGGCACGATCTCTCGGGTCACCGGTCCCTCCTCATCGCCTCCGGCAGGCAGGTTGCTCTCCACCGCCACGGAAATGCTGCCGGGGGCCTGCTCGCCGCCCCGGAAGCCGCCGGTGCGCCACTGGTCCATAACCCCAGCGCCCACCAGCACCAGGGCGGCCACCGCCGCCAGGGAGGCCAGGCTCCGCCAGCGCCACTGCCGCTTCTTGCTCTGGAAGGGGGTGACCTTGGAGGTGTGGATCTGGTCCATAACCCCCTCCTTCAGCCCGGCAGGGGGCTGAGCGGCCAGCTGGGGTAATTCCTCATGGAGCTCCTTCAGATCCTCCGCAAGGGTCCGGCACGCCGGGCACGCCGACAGGTGCTCCTCCAGCCGGGCAGTCTCTTCCTGGGTCAGAGGTCCGTCCAACCGGGCGCTGATCAGCTCCAGCGCCTCGTCACAGCTCAGCATATCGTTCCCTCCTCTCCGTTTTGGGGGAAGTTCCCCCTTGTTCATGGTATAGACGTGGACGAATCAAAAAAGTTCCCCTGTTTTTTCAAATAGTTTCGCAGAGCCAGCCGGGCACGGGCAATGCGGGATTTCACCGTGCCTTCCTCCAGACACAGTACCTGGGCGATCTCGCCGTAGGACAGCCCCTCCAGCTCCCGGAGGATGAGCACCCGCCGGTGCTCCGCCGACAGGGTGCTGAGGCCCGCCCGGAGCGTCTCCTGCCGCTCCCGGCGCTCAGCTTCCACATGGGGGGAGAACCGCTCGTCGGGCAGTTCGGCCTGCCTGGCCTCCTCCTCATCATCCAGAGAGATGGTCATGGACAGGGCGCTGCGCCGCTTCTCCCGGCGGAGAAAATCAATGCACACATTGCTGGTCAGCCGGTACAGCCAGGTAGCAAAGGAGCTGTCCCCCTGAAACTTGCCCAGCCCCTTCCAGGCGTTGAGAAAGGCCTCCTGACTCAGCTCCAGGGCATCGTCCGGGTTGCCCGTCATCCGCAGGGCCAGATTGTAGATCCGTCCCTGATTCTGCTCCACCAGGGCGGCAAAGGACTCCTCGTCCCCCTGCTTGGCCCGCTGGACCAGCTCCCATTCCGCTTTCATGCCTTTCTCACCCCTTTCTCTATCTTGTACCCGCCGCCGTTACCGGTCCGGCTCGTCTTTCAAATCCCGCTTGATGCCAGCCGTCACCTTGTAGATATCCTCCAGGGTGGACACATGGCTGATCTGCTCTTTATAGTACCCGGCGTGGGGCACCCCCTTCAGGTACCAGGCGTAGTGCTTCCGGGCCTCCAGGCAGGCAATGTGCTCCCCTTTCTGAGCTGCCGACAGTTCAAACTGCCGCACAGCCGTGTCGCACCGCCGGGCCAGTGGGGGCAGGGGCGGGATCTCCTCCCCCGCCAGAGCCGCCTGGGCCCGCTGGAACAGCCAGGGATTGCCGAAGCAGCCCCGGCCGATCATGGCCATATCCGCCCCGGTGTACTTGAGGATGCGTACCGCGTCCTTCGGCTCAAATACATCGCCGTTGGCGATGACCGGAATGGAAACCGTCTCCTTCACCGCCCGGATGTAGTCCCAGTTGGCGGTGCCGGAGTACATCTGGGTCCGGGTGCGGCCGTGGATCGCCACGGCAGCCACTCCGGCCTGCTCCATGGCTTTGGCAAACTCCACGCAGTTGATGGAGCCCTTGTCCCAGCCCAGACGGAACTTCACCGTCACCGGCCTGCCGCCGGCGCCCCGGATCACCGCCTCCGCCACCTTGACCGCCAGTTCCGGGTTCTTCATCAGCCCCGAGCCGTCGCCGGAATTGGCCACCTTGGGCACCGGGCAGCCCATATTGATGTCGATGATATCGGCGCCGGAGCGCTCTGCGGCCATACCCGCTGCCTGCTCCATACAGGCCGGGTCGCTGCCGAAGATTTGCACCGCCGCCGGGTGTTCCCCCTCCCCCAGCTGAAGGAGCGGAACCGACTTTTTGTCCTGATAGCACAGGGCCTTGGCGCTCACCATCTCCGTGATGGTATAGCCCGCCCCCAGCTCCCGGCAGATGGTCCGGAATGCCAGATCTGTCACTCCCGCCATAGGAGCCAGCGCCAGGGCCGAATTTATCGTGATATTGCCAATTTTCACAGTGTCCCCCGATGTGTTATAAATAGTAGCGTAACAAGCGTATCATACCACAGGACAGGAAATCCGGCAAGGTTGTTTCCCCGTCGGGTATCCTCCGCTTGATTTAAGATGAAAATGAAGGAGCGTTCTAACATGGATAAGTACGTCTGCGATCTCTGCGGCTATATCTACGACCCCGCTGAGGGCGACCCCGATAACGGCGTGGCCCCCGGCACTGCCTGGGAGCAGGTTCCCGCTGACTGGGTGTGCCCCCTGTGCGGCGCCGGCAAGGACCAGTTCTCCAAGCAGTAAGCTTTTCCCCCACCGCATTCCGCCTGTCTGACGGTTGTTCCGTCGGACAGGCGGTTTTCTTTTTTGCATCAATTCCATTCCAAAATTTCATGTACAAAGGCGTTCCTCTTTTCTGTCAAATGATTCTCGTTTGGTTTTTCCCGGTTATTTTGTAAATTTTATTTTTTATATTCCAAAAAGTAATCATTTATTCTGTCATTATGCTATATATTTCTTTCGTCCGTTCCCCGGCTCTGCATGATTGATGTATTCTTTTTTCATTTTCTGCTACTCCTCGCATCTGATTTCAGGCGGCTGGAATTCTGCTTCTCCCCATTGACAGAACCGATGGGGGCCTCTTATAATGGCCTCGACGAACTCAAAAATGACCCAATTTTCCTATGGAAGGGAGGCCCTATTTTGGAACATCTGTTAGCGCCGCTGGTGGGGGATGCCTCCCCCGTGACCGTGATCGGCCTGTGCAAGAACGCGGGCAAGACCACCGCCATGCGCCGCCTGATGGCCGAGTTGGGGGACGAGCGGCTGGCCCTCACCTCGGTGGGCCGGGACGGAGAACGCACCGACCTGGTCACCGGGACCGAGAAGCCCGATCTGTACCTGAAAGCCGGCGATCTGTTCGCCACCGCCCGGGGCATGATCACGCTGTGCGACGCCACCCTGGAGGTGGTGGACCTCACCGACGTGATGACCCCCCTGGGACCGGTGGCTATTTTCCGCACCCTGTCTGACGGCTATGTCCAGCTGGCCGGACCCTCTGCCGCCGGACAGCTGCGCCCCCTCACCGCTCGCTTCATGGAATTGGGGGCCCAGCGGGTCCTCATCGACGGGGCCGCCGGACGGAAGTCTCTGGCTGGCGCCGGTGTGGAGGGCGTGGCCCTGCTGTGTACCGGTGCCTCTCTGGACCGGGATATGGACCTGGTGGTATCGGAGACCGCCCACACCTGCTGGCTCTTTGACCGGAAAGTACCGGAGCACGCCGGCCTGCGTTCCGCCCTGGAGGGCGTGGAGGACCGCTTCGCCCTGTTCGAGCTGGACGGTACCCCTCTGGAGCTGCCCCTGGACGAAGGCGGCAGCCCCAAGTGGAACAAGCTGCCTCGCCGCCCCCTGGCAGTGTGGGCAGCGGGAGGGGTTACCGACCCCCTGCTCAAAACCCTGGCCCGCCGGGGCGCTCCCACTACCCTGGTCACTCAGGACGCCACCCACCTGCTGGCGGGCCGGGCCGCCCTGGAGCTGTTCCAGCGCAACGGCGGCCAACTGGCTGTCCGCCGGGAGCTGACCATCGCCGCTGTGGCGGCCAACCCCTGGTCTGCCTACGGCTGGCACTTTGAACCAGATAAATTCATCTCCGCCCTGCGGCAGGCCATCCACCTGCCGGTGGTCAACGTGAAGGAGGATCATGATGGAACTGACGCATGAACTGCGGGAAAACGCAGGGTTTCAGTGGGTACTGAACCGGCTGAGTCCCATGTCGCCGTTCGGCAAGGCGGCCGCCCGCTCCCTGCGGTGGTACGGCCCCGGAGAGGAGGCCGCCCTGGAGGAGGAGCTGGACAATGTGGCTCTGGCCATGGAGCTTTGGAACGCAGGCACCACCGCCCCTCAGACCGAGGGCTGCGGCTGCGGCCCGGTGCGGCTCACCGAGGCCGAGCGCAAGGACGCCGCCGCCGCTCTGCGGGGTGTCACCCGCTGCCTGCCCCTGTTTCACGACATCCGGGGCTCTTTCGACCGGGACCCCGGCGCCCCCTTCGATCTGGTGGAGCTCTTTGAGATCAAGCATTTCCTGGTCACCCTGGAGCAGCTGGTCCAGGCCTATGCCGCTCTGCCCCCCATGGCCGGGCTGTCCTTCCCCTCCCTGGCCGACGCCCTGGAGCTGATGGACCCGGAGGGCCGCCGCCTGCCCACCTTCGCCATTGTCAACTCCTACCACAACGACCTGGCCCCCCTGCGGGCGGAGAAGGCCAAGCTGGAGAAGGCCATCCGCATGACCATGGAGGACAAGCGGGGCCCCCTGATGGAAAAGCGCCGTGTCCTGGCGGTGGAGGAGGATAAGCTGGAGCTGGAGGTCCGCCGGATGCTCACCGGCAAGCTGATGGCCTACAAGCAGGCCTTCCTGGACAACATGGAGACTCTGGGCCGTCTGGATCTCATCGTGGCCAAGGCCAAGCTGGCTCTGCGGTACAACTGTGTCCGGCCCGCCCTCAGCGCCGACAAATCCATCACCCTCCGGGGGGTGCGCCATCCCCAGGTGGAGGAGGATCTGGCTGAGCGGGGCGAACAGTTCACCCTGCTGGATCTGGATCTGAAACCGGGCTGCACCGTCATCACCGGCGCCAACATGGGCGGCAAGACCGTGTCTCTCCGCTCCACCGTGCTCTCCCTGCTTCTGTGCCAGTGCGGCTTCTTCGTCTTTGCCCAGTCCGCCACCCTTCCCCTGTTCCACCGGGTGGAGCTCATCCTGGCCGACAGCGGCCCCGGCGCCGGCGGCCTGTCCTCCTTCGGCAAGGAGGTCCACCTGCTGGACAAGCTGCTGCGGGAAACCCACGGCCAGTTCTTCTTCGTGGCTCTGGACGAATTCGCCCGGGGCACCAACCCCCAGGAGGGCGCAGCCCTGGCCCGTGCTCTGGTGCGTCACCTGAGCAGTCTGGACTGCGTGGCCCTCATGACCACCCACTACGACGGGGTGTCCGACGTGGCCGCCGCCCACTACCAGGTGGCCGGTCTGGTACGGGACATCCAGGGCGACGAGGGGGACGATCCCCGCAAGCGGATCGCCCGGCGGATGGACTATCGGCTCCTTCCCGCCCCTCCCGGAGCCCCCTGTCCCCGGGACGCGCTTCGGGTGTGCCGGCTGCTCAAACTGGACGATACCCTCATGGAACTCTTCCAGGCCGACCTGTAAATTTTCCCTGCTCCGGCAGGCGGTTCACGCCGCCTGCCGGAGTTTTTGCCCTTCCAGTTCTGGTTACCATTTGGTAAGCACTATCCCGCTGTAGCGTACAAAAGTCTACAGAACAGAGAAAAATTTTGTGAGCCTAATTTTTCAAAAAATAGTTGACAAACAAAAACAGCTGGGTTATAGTGTTTTTGTCAAAAGTAAATAACACGCATGGATAGAGGCGCGGAGCGCAAGGTAGCAGAGCAATGATAAGGGCAGGCGAGCCCGATGTACTCTGTGAATGTCCGCTCCGCCGAAGGGGGACGTGAATCGTACAGCCCTCCCCCTGAGCCGTGGGCCCAGTGCTTACGGATTGTCATGAGTCACATGAAGCGCTATTTGTGTCTGAACGAGAGTCTCCCCTCCCGCGGACATGAGTAGTGTTTTTTTGTTCATGAAGCGCTATCTCGCCGGAGGAATGGATCTCCTACCGGCGAGGTAGCTTTATTTTTTCGAGGAGGCGTGTCATGGAAAAGCTTATTATCACCGCGGCCATCTGCGGCGCAGAGGTCACCAAAGAGCACAATCCCGCTGTCCCCTACACCGTGGAGGAAATGGTCCGCGAGGCCAAGAGCGCCTTTGATGCAGGCGCCGCTGTTATCCACGTCCACGTCCGCGAGGACGATGGTACCCCCACTCAGGACCGGGAGCGGTTCCGGGTGATCCTGGACGCCATCAAGGAGGCCTGCCCCGGCGTGATCCTGATCCCCTCCACCGGCGGCGCCACCGGCATGACTCCTGAGGAGCGGCTCCAGCCCACCGAGCTGTGCCCCGAGATGGCCACTCTGGACTGCGGCACCTGCAACTTCGGCGACGACATCTTCGTCAACGATATGCCCACCATGCGGGCCTTCGGCAAGCGCATGATCGAAAACAACATCAAGCCCGAGTATGAGTGCTTCGAGATCGGCCACCTGGACACCATCGTGAACATGGCCAACAAGGGTCTGGTCCCCGGCGCTCCCATGCAGTTCAACTTCGTGCTGGGTGTGTCCGGCTGCACCCCCGCTACCGTGGGCAACCTGGACTACCTGGTGAAGCAGATCCCCGCCGGTTCCACCTGGACCGTCACCGGCATCGGCCGGGGCGCCTGGCCCATGGTTGCCGCCGGCATCGTGATGGGCGGCAACGTCCGCGTGGGCTTCGAGGACAACATCTACCTGGAGAAGGGCCACAAGGCCGCCTCCAACGGCGAGCTGGTCGCCAAGGTGGTCCGCCTGGCCAAGGAGCTGGGCCGCGAGATCGCCACTCCCGATGAGGCCCGGAAGATCCTGTCCCTGGCCTGATCTCATTCCTTTGTTTTACTTATCTCCCCAACCATATATCTCCCCAACCAAACATTAAACGAAACAGGAGGAACTTTCTATGCAGAAGAAAGGCAACAAGTACGGCACTCACCGCGTCATCGAGCCCAAGGGCCTGCTGACCCAGGCTGCCAAGAAGATCGACAACACCATGGAGTGCTACTCCAATGAGATCCTGTGCGACGTTTCCGCTCTGAACATTGACTCCGCTTCCTTCACCCAGATCTATGAGGCCTGCGAGAAGGACCTGGCCAAGACCGAGCAGATGATCCTGGATATCGTCAATGAGCGCGGCAAGATGCAGAACCCCGTCACCGGTTCCGGCGGTATGTTCATCGGCACCGTCCGTGAGATCGGCGAGGATCTGCAGGGCAAGATCGACCTGAAGGTGGGCGACAAGATCGCCTCTCTGGTCTCCCTGTCCCTGACCCCCCTGAAGATCAACAAGATCAAGGCCATCCACCCCGAGATCGACCGCGTGGACGTGGATGCCCAGGCTATCCTGTTTGAGTCCGGCCTGTATGCCAAGCTGCCCGACGACATGAGCGAGGAGCTGGCTCTGGCCGCTCTGGACGTGGCCGGTGCTCCTGCCCAGACCGCCAAGCTGGTGAAGCCCGGTGACTCCGTGCTCATCCTGGGCGGCGCCGGCAAGGGCGGCATGATGTGCTGCTACGAGGCCATGAAGCGCGTTGGCCCCACCGGTAACGTGGTTGCCCTGGTCATCTGCCAGGAGGACGCCGACCTGCTGAAGAGCATGAACCTGTGCCACCACGCCATCGTGGGCTCCGCCACCAACCCCACCGAGGTGCTGGAGAAGTCCCTGGCCGTCAACAACGGCAAGGAGTATGACGTCTCCATTCTGATCGTGAACGTTCCCGCCTGCGAGATGGCCGCCATTCTGCCCGTCCATGACAACGGCGTGGTGTACTTCTTCTCCATGGCCACCGATTTCGCCAAGGCCGCCCTGGGCGCCGAGGGCTGCGGCAAGGACGTCACCATGATCGTGGGCAACGGCTACACCAAGGATCACGCCGAGATCACCCTGTCCGAGCTGCGTGAGAATCCCCAGCTGAAGGCCTACTTCGAGAAGAAATATCTGTAAGATATTCTGAGCTGTCTGTGCAGCTCGGACGCCAGCGCCAGCTGGCCGCGCCTTTTGGCGCGCAGAACGCGCAGCGTTCCCGCAGGGGCAATTCATTTGCCCCGAGGATTTCAAATCACGGGGCCCCCGTGCAATGGAACATTGCGTGGGGCACTGCGTGAGAATCCCCAGCTGAAGGCCTACTTCGAGAAGAAGTACCTGTAAGTTCCTGTTTTACCGATTTCCAGATTATTTCCCATTTACTTTGTGACTTACCTGTCCCATCGACAGATGAGCTGATTGATGTGATCGTTCTGCGGCCGACGATTCCGGTCCGGTCCTGCCGGAGAAACTCTCCTCCCCAACCCTTTCTCCCCCCGTTCCGGTTCCCGGTCCCCGACGCCTGTGAATGGCACATCCCCACACTGATTTAGAAAGGATGACCTTGTTATGGTAGAGTCCCGCCGTAAGATCCTGTTCCCCGATGTGACTGACGAGCAGTGGAACGACTGGCATTGGCAAGTCAAGAACCGCATCGAGACTCTGGAGGACCTGAAGAAGTATGTGGATCTGACCCCCGAGGAAGAGGAAGGTGTTAAGGCCTGCCTCGGCACCCTCCGCATGGCCATCACTCCTTATTATCTGTCCCTGATTCAGCCCGGCGATCCCCACGATCCCGTCCGGCTGCAGGCCGTCCCCACTGCCAAGGAGCTGCATCAGTCCGCCGCCGACCTGCTGGACCCCCTGCACGAGGATGAGGACTCCCCCGCTCCCGGTCTGACCCACCGTTATCCTGACCGCTGCCTGCTGCTGATCACTGACCAGTGCTCCATGTACTGCCGTCACTGCACCCGCCGCCGCTTCGCCGGTCAGAACGACGCCGGCCTGCCCGTGGATCAGGTGGATCAGGCCATCGAGTACATCCGCAACACCCCCGTCATCCGTGACGTGCTGCTCTCCGGCGGCGACGCTCTGCTCTGCTCCGACGAGCGCCTGGAGTACATCATCGCCAAGCTGCGTGAGATCCCCCACGTGGAGATCGTCCGCATCGGCTCCCGTACCCCCGTGGTGCTGCCTCAGCGTATCACTCCCGAGCTGTGCAATATGCTGAAGAAGTATCATCCCATCTGGCTGAACACCCACTTCAACCATCCCAACGAGATCACCCCCGAGTCCGCCAAGGCCTGCGCCATGCTGGCCGACGCCGGTATCCCCCTGGGCAACCAGTCCGTGCTGCTGGCCGGCATCAACGACTGCGTCTACACCATGAAGAAGCTGGTCAACGAGCTGGTCAGAATCCGGGTGCGCCCCTACTACATCTATCAGTGCGACCTGTCCATGGGCCTGGAGCACTTCCGTACTCCCGTCAGCAAGGGCATCGAGATCATCGAGGGCCTGCGCGGTCATACCTCCGGCTTCTGCGTGCCCACCTTCGTGGTGGACGCCCCCGGCGGCGGCGGCAAGACTCCCGTCATGCCTCAGTACGTCATCTCCCAGACCCCCAAGAAGGTCATCCTGCGCAACTACGAGGGCGTTATCACCACTTACACCGAGCCCGAGCACTACACCGATTGTCAGTGCGACTACTGCACCGGCAAGAAGAAGAAGGAGCTCATGGGTGTGGCCGGCCTGGAGCGCGGCCAGGCGCTCTCCATGGAGCCCGCCAACCTGGAGCGTCATAAGCGCTCCCACCACGAGGAGTAATCCAGATAAATACAGCGGATCGCCGCCCAACCGCGGCGATCCGCTGCCCCCCGTTTTTGAACTGACAAAGAATGGAAGTGATCGATGTTGGAATCCAAGCTGAACCTTGATTTTAAGCTGGTGGAACAGGCACGCGCTCACGCTTCCCGTGTGGCGGACGACACCCAGCGTTTCATCGACGGCTGCACCACCGTGGCCGTGGAGCGTACCATCTGCCGCCTGCTGGGCATCGACGGTGTGGACGCCGGCGACGTGCCTCTGCCCAACGTGGTTGTGGAGCACCTGATGGACAAGGGCGCTCTGCCCCAGGGCGCCGCTTTCTGGATCGGCAACGCCATGGTGGAGACCGGTAAGGATCCCCAGGCCATCGCCGAGGACGTGGCCAACGACAAGCTGGACCTGACCGCTCTGCCCACCCACAGCGAGGCCGAGATCCACGCCGCTCTGGATCCCATTGTGGAGGCCAGCCTGGCCAAGATCCGCGCCCGCCGCAAGCGCCGCGAGGACTTCATCGCCACCCACGGCGGCGAGAAGCAGGGCCCCTGGATCTACCTGATCGTTGCCACCGGCAACATCTATGAGGACGTGGTGCAGGCTACCGCCGCCGCCCGCCAGGGCGCCGACGTTATCGCCGTGATCCGTACCACCGGCCAGTCCCTGCTGGACTATGTGCCTTACGGCGCCACCACCGAGGGCTTCGGCGGCACCTACGCCACTCAGGAGAACTTCCGCCTGATGCGTGAGGCCATGGATAAGGTGGGCGAGGAGCTGGGCCGTTACATCCGTGTGTGTAACTACTGCTCCGGCCTGTGTATGCCCGAGATCGCCGCCATGGGCGCCTTCGAGGGTCTGGACGTGATGCTGAACGACGCTCTGTACGGCATCCTGTTCCGCGACATCAATATGCAGCGCACCCTGGTGGACCAGTCCTTCTCCCGCGCCATCAACGCCTATGCCGGCGTGGTCATCAACACCGGCGAGGACAACTACCTGACCACCGCCGACGCTGTGGAAGAGGCTCACACCGTGCTGGCCTCCCAGTTCCTCAACGAGGCCTTCGCCCTGCGGGCCGGCCTGCCCGAGGAGCAGATGGGTCTGGGTCATGCCTTTGAGATCGACCCCGACGTGGAGAACGGCTTCCTGTACGAGTTGGCCCAGGCCGAGATGGCCCGGGAGATCTTCCCCAACGCCCCCCTGAAGTATATGCCGCCCACCAAGTTCATGACCGGCAACATCTTCCGCGGTCACGTTCAGGACGCCCTGTTCAACATGGTGACCATCCTGACCAACCAGAAGATCCACCTGCTGGGCATGATGACCGAGGCCATCCACACTCCCTTCCTGTCCGACCGTTTCCTGGCCATCCAGAATGCCCAGTACATCTTCCGCACCATGCACGACCTGGGCAGCGAGATCGTGTTCAAGGAAGGCGGCATCATGCAGAACCGTGCCGCCGACGTGCTGCACAAGGCTACCGATCTGCTGGGCCAGATCGAGCAGCTGGGCATTTTCGAGACCCTGGAGCGGGGCATCTTTGCCGACATCAAGCGTCCTCGCGACGGCGGCAAGGGCCTGGACGGCGTTGTGACCAAGGCCGCCGGGTACTTCAACCCCTTCCTTGAGCCCATGATGAAAGGGGGTGCCGGCAAATGAGTTCCGGACTGTATCAGATTCGCGATAAGGACCTTGACACCACGCTGGACCTGACCCGGCTGAAACCCTATGGCGACACCATGAACGACGGCAAGGTGCAGCTCTCCTTTACCCTGCCCGTTAAGGACGACGACAAGGGCGCCGCGGCTGCCGTGCTGATGGCTCAGAAGATGGGCCTGGCCGATCCCAACGTGGCTCTCCGCCAGAAGCTGGACGAGGCCTTCACCTTCTATGTGGTGTACGGCTCCCTCACCCACTCCATCAACTACAACGAGATCGTGGTGCAGACCGTGGCCGACGAGGCCATGAGCATGGACGAGACCGATGAGTTCCTGAAGGAGCGGCTGGGCCGCAAGCTGGTGGTGGTAGGCGCCTCCACCGGCACCGACGCTCACACCGTGGGCATCGATGCCATCATGAACCGCAAGGGCTTTGCCGGCCACTACGGCCTGGAGCGCTACGAGATGATCGAGGCCTACAACCTGGGTTCCCAGGTGCCCAACGAGGAGTTCCTCAAGAAGGCTGCCGAGGTCAACGCCGACGTGCTGCTGGTGTCCCAGACCGTGACCCAGAAGGACGTCCACATCCAGAACCTCACCGAGCTCATCGAGCTGGCCGAGGCCGAGGGTGTCCGCGAGAAGTACATCTTCTGCTGCGGCGGCGCCCGTATCACCCACGCTCTGGCCAAGGAGCTGGGCTATGACGCCGGCTTTGGTGCCGGTACCTACGCTGACGACGTGGCCACCTTCTGCGCCAAGGAAATGGTCCGCCGCCTGGGTAAGTAACCCAAATCTCAATTGTTTCGATTTTTCCTCTTTTTCCCCTCTTTTTCTCTGTAGGACAACGGGGCCCCAGACGGGGCCCCGTTGTCCGTTTTGCGTAAAAAACGCCGGGGCTGCTGCCCCGGCATTTTTTGCTACCTTATATAATAGAATTACAGCCCCAGCCAGGCCTTCAGATCCCCAAGGTCCTCCGCCACATGATCCAGCGGCAGGCCGCTGGCTTCAAAGTCCTGCCGGGTGGTGGTGCCGTTGAGGACGGCGCAGAAATGGGCCCCGGCCCGGTGGGCGGTCTCCGCATCAATGAGGGTATCCCCGCAGTAGAGCACATTTTCCGGCTTCAGGCCCAGCTCTGCCAGGGCTGCCAGCAGCCCCTGGGGGTCCGGCTTGGGCCGGTCCACTTTGTCACCTCCGGTGAGAGACACCAGGTACTGCCGCACTCCTCTGGCCTCCAGCACTGCCGTCAGTGTGTCGGTGCGCTTGGTGCTTACCACACCCGCCGGGATGCCCGCTTCCTTCAGGGCGGCAAGCAGTTCCGCCGCGCCGGGGAAGAGTTTGGTCACCTGCACCTGGAGCGGTCCAGCCTTCTCGGTGTACAGCTTCCGAAACAGGGCCCGCTGCTCGGGCCGCTGGTCTCCGGTGAGGGTGGTATAGCCGTCCTCCAGAGTCATACCGATGGTGTGGCGCACCGCCTCCCGCTCCGGCTCCGGCAGACCCATCTGCTCAAAGCCGTACTGGAAACCGGCCACAATGGCCTCTGTAGCATCCCCCAATGTATAGTCAAAATCAAAAAATACCCCTTGAAAACCCATGGTTCCTCCAAAAATCATTCGTATTGCTTCCGCCCCGTGGTGCTGGGGATGTGCAGCTCATCCCGGTATTTGGCTACGGTGCGCCGGGACAGAGGGCAGCCCTGGGCGGTCATCATCTCACACAACTTCTGGTCGGACAGAGGCTTTTTCTTGTCCTCTCCGGCGATGAGCTTTTTCAGCAGGGCCTTGGCCGCGTCGGGAGAGGCGGCGTCCTCACTGCTGGTCCCCAGGCTGCGGGAGAAGAAGTAGCTCAGGGGATACACCCCCATGGAGCACTGGATGTACTTGTCCTTTACCGCCCGGCTCACCGTGGACTCGTGGACCCCGATGCGCCCGGCCACGTCAGCCAGAGACATGGGCACCAGATGGCCCGGTCCCTGCCGGAAGAAGGCCTCCTGCAGCTCCAGGATGCACCCGGCGCAGGACATGAGGGTGGAGCGGCGCTGCTCAATGGCATGGACCATCCACTTGGCCTGCTTGACCTTTCCGGTGAGATAATCCTTCACCTGCTGGTCATCGCTCTCCTTCAGCAGACGGGTATAGTACCCGCTGATCCCCAGAGTGGGGAAATAGTAGTCGTTGGTCAGCAGCTCGAAGTGATCGGGAAAGCTGACCACGATGATATCGGGATTGATGTAGGTCAGGTTCTCTCTGGCGGCAAATCCGGTGCCCGGCCGGGGATTCAGGGTGCGGATCAACTCGCAGGAGGCCCGCACCTCCTCCGGGGTTGCCTTCAGCTCCCGGGCAATGAGGCCGTAGCGGCTCTTGGACAGGGCATCCAGCTGGCTCTCCACAATACGCACTGCCAGCTGGTCCACCGGCGTACGGCGCACCAGCTGGAGCCGCAGGCATTCGGACAGGTCCCGGGCCCCCACGCCGGCGGGCTCCAGGGACTGGACGGCAGCCAGCGCCTGCTCCAGCACCTCCACCGGGCAGCCGTAATCGGCAGCCAGGGCATCCAAAGGCTCATCCAGCCAGCCGTTGGCGTTGAGGCTCTCCACCAGGAAGGTGCCGGCCTCCATGACCTCCGGCGGCAGATCCAGCACCTTGAGCTGGGAGAGCACATAGTAATACAGGTTGTCCTCCCGGTCCTCCATGGTACCGTAATTGCCCAGCCGGTCGTCCTCCTCTTCGGTATCCTGCTGGTGATAGTAACGGTTCTGAGGGTCGGTGGATTCCAGCCACTCCAGCTTGCGGCGGAGCTGATCGCTCTCATCCGCCTTGTCGTACCGCTCCTCCGGCTCCAGCACCGGATTCTCCTGCACGGCCTCCTCAATGTATTCCAGCAGCTCCTGAGACCCCATCTGAAGGATCTCCATGGACTGCATCATCTGGGGAGAGAGGGTCTGTGTCTGCTTTTGTGTCAGGTTCAATTCCAAGGTAACTTCCTCCCTTCGCCCATTTTCGCGGTTTCTCGGAAGAAAGTATATCATGGAACCCCCTCACATTTCAACATCTCGCCCGGTAGAAAATACTTCACTCCCGGGGCGCCAGCAGCTGCTCGGCTCCATAGCGCAGGCAGCGGCGCAGCCGGGACTCTCCCCGCTTGATGTTGCGGGACACGGTGGATTTATCCACACCGGTCAGCTCGGCGATCTGCCGCATATTGAGCCCTTTTTCATAATAGAGCAGCATACACTCCCGCTGCCGGGGGGTTACATCCTCCTGGAGGGCCCGCATCACATTGCGGCGCAGCCGCCCCATCTGCTCGGAGTTATCCTCCGCCATGACCTGAGCATAGACTGCCATATCGGCGGCAAACTCTTTCCCTCTCCTATATCGTGTACCGGACATTGCAGTGATACCCCCTGTCGTAATAGCGCTCACACAGAACCGCCAGGTCCCGGGCCTCTCGCCACATGGCCTCCAGATGGCGAATGCGCTGTTCCAGCAGCCGGCGTCCGTGCTCGTCCACCGCGGCCGTCCTTCGGCTCTCCAGCAGCCGCACCCGCTGCCGCAGGGTCTCCGCACCTGCCCGATATTGAATCGATAACTCCTGTAATGTCATGCCTAGTCCCCTTCTCTCTGTCGGTAAGCTCCGCCCGGCAGAGCGGGCAAAGCTCCCGCTCCTGGCCATACAGCTCCGCGCCGCAAAGGCGGCACCACTCTGCCGGCGGTACCCGCTGCACATCCCGCAGCGGGTCTGTCCACACCCGTGGCCGGATACCCATTCCTCCTCCAAAAATTTTTTCAAAAATTTTGTTCTTTCTCTTGACAAATCCCCTTCTCCCTGATAAAATAACATTCGCTGTGGACGAGCTGGTCTGCTGGTGTAGCTCAGTTGGTAGAGCAGTTGATTTGTAATCAACCGGTCGGGGGTTCGAGTCCGTCCACCAGCTCCAACAAGTTCATATGGAGGAGTTCCCGAGTGGCCAAAGGGGGCAGACTGTAAATCTGTTGCGATTCGCTTCGGTGGTTCGAATCCACCCTCCTCCACCAAAAATGTCTCGCCAGAAGGCGGGGCATTTTTTATTTTCCTCCCCAATCGGGATGCCTCGCCGGACGGCGGGGCTTTTTTCTTCCCCTGCGTTTCTCCCCTCTCCGAAATAAATCTCCGATTGGTGATGAACTTATCCAAATATGGAACTTTCGTTCCATCGCATAGCCATAATAACACCAAACGGAGATAAAAGTCAATCATTTTTTGTCGAAGTATGTTGCGTTTGGTGATAAAATGTGATAGAATAGACCCACAAATTGGACAGGAGGGAACATGGTATGGAGCAGGAGAGCACCTTCGGCGCCCGTCTGCGCAGCCTGATGGAAGAGTCCGGCCTCAGCTATGAACAGTTGGGGGACCGGCTGAATATGAATCCCCAGACTCTGAACCGCTATGTCCTGGGCCAGCGTGAGCCCAAAATCGGCACCGCCGCCGCCATTGCCCGCTCCCTTGGGGTAGACCCGCTGTGGCTGCAGGGTTTCAACGTCCCCCGCCAGCCCCCCTGCCCTGCTCGCCGGGAGCCGGTGGTACCCATACTCGGTGTCATCCGGGCGGGCTCCCCTATTCTGGCCAGCCAGCAGATCGAGGGCTATGCCGCTGCCGACGTGCCCGATCCGGAGGAGCATTTCTATCTTCGGGTCACCGGCGACAGCATGATCAACGCCGGTATCAGGGACGGGGATCTGGTGCTCATCCGGCGGCAATCCACGGCGGAGAACGGTCAGATCGTGGCCTGTCTGGTGGACGGCGAGGACGCCACCCTGAAGCGGTTCCGCTGCCAGAAGGGTATGGTAATCCTTCAGCCGGAAAATCCCTGCTATGAGCCCAAAATCATTCCCCTGCGGGACTTCGAGCAGGGGTTGGCCCGCATCGTGGGCATAGCCGTCAAACTGGTGCGGGAATTATAACAAAGGAGCGATACCATGCTGACAGACGACTGGATGCTGCGGCAGGTGGACGGGTTGGCCCGTTCCCTGGCCAAGCTGGTTTTGAAGAAGGACTCCGCCGACTATCTGCCCACCGGTGCGGAGGAGGACGCAGCGCTGGATGCCCTCCATCTCCGACTGGTGGAGCGGCTGGCCGCCGGCGATGTGGGCGGCGGAGAAGATCTGCTCTTTCAGGAGAGCGACTGGGACGACCTGCGCTACCTGGAGGTGGCAGTGGACTTCTATGCCCGCGCCAACACCCTCACCGACGACCAGCTGGACCAGGCCGGCTTTGACCGGCAGGAGCTGCAGGAGGGCCTGCAGGAGCTGGCGGCCCGTTACGGCGTGATTCTGTAAGGAGGATACCCCTATGAAACTCTGTTTTTCCCAGATGGAAGAGACCCCCATGCCTCAGTTCAAGGGAGGCGAAAAGACTACCTACAGCCGTTTTGTGGACGACTGCGTCAACCGCATCATGATGAACCGGTTGGAACCCGGTGCCTCCATCGGCCTGCACACCCACACCGGCAACAGCGAGGTCATGTACATCCTTTCCGGCACCGGAAAAGCCATCTGCGACGGCGTGGAGGAGCGTCTGGGCCCCGGCGACTGCCACTACTGCCCGGAGGGCCACGCCCATACCCTCATCAACGACGGCGGGGCCGACCTGGTCTTTTTTGCTGTGGTACCTCAGCACAACTAAACAAAAAAGCGGCGGACGCGATGCGTCCGCCGCTTTTTTATTGTTCCCGCCGGTACTGTTCCAGTTCCAGCTCATCCTTGATCTCCAGGCCCCGCTCGCCGGCCAGGCCCTCCACATGGTGGGTAAACTCATGGGACAGGGTGGTGTACAGCTCGTCCTCCCAGTCCTCATGCGTCCAGTTCTCCTGCTCCGCCAGGGCGGCAAAGGAGCCGTAGTAGAGGTTGATGTACCGCCCCATCATGTCGTTGCAGTACTCCCCCATGATGTAGAGGTCCTCCCCCGCCGGGTCCTCCACCGCCTCAGGCAGCAGGGAGATGCCCCCGTTCAGGTCCTGATAGAACTCCTCCGGGAATTCCTCCGCCATTTCGTCCAGCAGGTCCCCCACCTGGTCAAAGCTGAGGATCATACCGCTCCCTCCTTGGGCTTTTTCATGGTGAGAGAGATGCGCTTCTTTTTCTCGTCCACCTCCAGCACCCAGACGGTGACGATGTCCCCCACGGCGCACACCTCGCTGGGGTGGCGCACCCGGCGGTTGGACAGCTGGGAGATGTGGACCAGTCCGTCCTGGTGGACGCCGATGTCCACAAACACGCCAAAGTCGATAACGTTGCGCACCGTGCCGGTGAGCTCCATCCCCGGCTTCAGGTCCTTCATCTCCATGACGTCGGTGCGCAGAATGGGCTTGGGCAGCTCGTCACGGGGGTCCCGGCCCGGCTTGAGCAGCTCCTTCACGATGTCATCCAGGGTGGGCAGGCCCACGCTGCAGTCCTGGGCCGCCTTCTCTCGGCCATAGGCCTGCACCCGCTGGTCCAGGTCAGCGATGTTCCCGGCCCCCACATCCTTCAGGGTGTAGCCGCACAGCTCCAGCAGCTTCTGGGCCGCCTCATAGCTCTCCGGGTGGACGCCGGTGTGGTCCAGCACGTTTTTGCTCTCCGGCACCCGCAGGAAGCCGGCGCACTGCTCGAAGGCCTTGGGGCCCAGCTTGGGCACCTTGAGTACCCCCTTCCGGGTGGTAAAGGCGCCATTCTCCTCCCGGTACTTGACGATGTTCTTGGCGGTGGTGTTATTGAGGCCCGCCACATAGGCCAGCAGGGGCGCCGAGGCGGTGTTCAGGTCCACGCCCACCGCATTGACGCAGTCCTCCACCACGCCGCCCAGGGTCTCGTCCAGCCGTGCCTGGGGCATATCGTGCTGGTACTGGCCCACGCCGATGGACTTGGGATCGATCTTCACCAGCTCGGCCAGGGGGTCCTGGAGCCGCCGGGCAATGGACACAGCGGAGCGCAGATTCACGTCATAGTCGGGGAACTCCTCCGCCGCCAGCTTGGAGGCGGAATACACCGAAGCGCCCGCCTCGTTGACGATCATGTAGCTCACCCCGCCGCCCAGCTTGCGGATCATCTCCACTGCCATCTGCTCGGTCTCCCGGCTGGCGGTGCCGTTGCCAATGGCGATGTGGGCCACGCCGTGCTTGCGGATGAGCTTGGACAGGATGTCAATGGCCTCCTGCTTCTTCTTTTCATTGAAGGTGGGATACACCACCGCCGTGTCCAGCACCTTGCCTGTGGCATCCACCACCGCCACCTTGCAGCCGTTGCGGTAGCCCGGGTCCAGGCCCATGGTGACAAAGCCCTTCACCGGCGGCTGCATCAGCAGGGGTTTCAGGTTGAGGCCGAACATCCTGATGGCCCCCTCGTCGGCCTGTTCGGTAAGCAGGTTGCGCATCTCCCGCTCCACCGAGGGGAAGATGAGCCGGTCGTAGGCGTCCTCGGCGGCTGCACGCACAAAGGCCATAGCGGGGGTGCCGGGGTTGAGCACCCGCCGGCGGACGGGGATGAGGGCGGCTTCCCGGTCCATCTCCACGCTCACCTTCAGGATATCTTCCCGTTCGCCCCGGTTGATGGCCAGGATCTGGTGGCCCTGGAGGCGGTTGATGGGAGACCGGAAGTCGTAGTACAGCCGGTATACCGTGTCCGACCGCTCCTTGGCCGCGGCGGCGGATACCAGATATCCCTTCTTCCATACCAGTTCCCGCAGCAGTTTACGGATGTCGGCGTCGTCGGAGATGCGCTCTGCAATGATGTCGTTGGCGCCCTGGAGGGCGTCCTCCACCGTCTCCACGCCCTTCTCCGGGTCAACATACCCGGCGGCAGCTTCTTCCGGCACAGGGCCGTCCATGGCCTGAGCGAAGAGCAGATCGGCCAGGGGCTCCAGCCCCTTCTCCTTTGCCATGGTGGCCCGGGTGCGCCGCTTCTGCTTGTAGGGGCGGTACAGGTCCTCCACCTCCGCCAGGGTGGCGGTGGAGTCAATGGCGGCGGAAAGCTCCTCCGTCAGCTTACCCTGGGCCTCAATGGCCCCCTTGACCTCCTCCCGCCGCTTGTCCAGGTTCCGCAGGTATTGCAGCCGGTCGGCCAGGGTGCGCAGGGTGGTGTCGTCCATGGCGCCGTGGAGCTCCTTGCGGTAGCGGGCGATAAAGGGAATGGTGTTGCCCTCGTCGATGAGGTTCACCACGTTCTGAATGTATGTCTCCTTCTGGCCCAGTTCCCTGGCCAGGATCTGAATGATGGTATCCATAGCGTTCTCCTTTGCAGCGGGCTTGTCATCAATATTTTACCCGGTTTTGGACCGCAAGTCCAGGGTATCTCCTTGCTTTCCCCCGTCGTTGTGTGTAAAATCAAGGGGAAAGAAGGGGGAGAGACGTCATGAATCAACGCCTTTATGAGATCGACCAGGCCATCGAGGCCCTGACCGCCGCCCAGGCCCGCCGCAAGCAGCTGGATGCCCAGATCGAGGAACTCCACCGTCAGCGGGGGGAGCGGCAGGCCAAGGTGGACGAGACCGCCCAAAGCTTCCGCAAGGAGCAGGACGACGTGGACAAGCTGGAGAAGGGCGGCGTGCACGCCTTTCTCCTTACCCTGATTGGTCATAAGGAGGAGCGGCTGGACAAGGAGCGCCGGGAGGCTCTGGCCGCCAAACTCCAGTACGACCAGGCCAGGTCGGACCTGGAATATCTGGAGAACAAGCTCAACGGCCTGATCCGGGAGCGGGACGGCCTGCGGGACGCCCCTGAGCAGCTGGAGGCACTGTGGACGGAGAAGGCGGAGCTGGTGAAGGCCATGGGCGGCCAGACAGGGGCCCGGCTGGTGGAGCTGGACCGCCAGCTGTCCGGCGTGACCCATCAGCAGAAGGAACTGGAGGAGGCACTCTCCGCCGGCGAGAACGCCAAGCGGCTGCTGGGCCAGGTCCAGGACGATCTGGACAGCGCCCGCAGCTGGGGCACCTGGGATATGCTGGGGGGCGGACTCATCGCCACCATGGCTAAGCATGACCGGCTGGACAGCGCCCAGTCCAGCATCCGGGCGGCCCAGCGGGCCCTGAGCGACTTCCGCACCGAACTGGCCGACGTAAGCCAGCTCCAGGTCCCCAACATCCAGATCGGGGAATTTGCCACCTTTGCCGATTACTTCTTTGACGGCATTTTCTCCGACTGGTACGTCCAGTCCAGCATCAAAACGGCCCAGGAGGGGGTATCGGAGGTCCACATGAAGCTGACCGCCGCACTCCGGGATCTGGAGACCGCCTCTCAGGACCTGAACGACCAGCAGGCTTCTCTGAAGCGAGAGCGGGAAGAGTTGCTGGATTCCGTCTCATCTTAAAACGCAAAAGAGCCGGCCTGCCAATGGGGCAGACCGGCTCTTTTTATTTCGTCCACCCGGCTTAAATGGTAGCCAGCCGGTAGGTGGTGGTGTGGCGGTACTCCTCCCCCGCCCGCAGGATGGGGCTGGGGAAGCCCTGGTGGTGGATGGCGTCGGGCCAGCCCTGGGTCTCCAGGCAGAAGGCCGACCGGGGCCCGTACACCGCCCCGTCCTTGCCGGGCACGCCGTCCAGATAGTTGGCGGTGTAGAGCTGGAGGCCGCACTGGGTGGTGTAGCACTCCAGGCACAGCCCGCCGCCCATGACCCGGGCGGCCAGCCCCAGAGGGGCCTCCGGCTGGGTCCGCAGCACGAAGTTGTGGTCGTAGCCGTTGCCCACCGTCAGCTGGGGATGCTGCATGGCCAGCCCCTGAAGGAACGCCCGGGGGAAACGGAGGTCAAAGGGGGTGCCCTCCACCGCCAGCAGGGACCCGGTGGGGGTGCTGTTGGCGTCGTTTTCGGTGATGGCGCTGGCATACACCTGGACCCGCTGTCCCTCCAGGGAGCCGAAGCTGTGGCCCATCAAATTGAAGTAGCTGTGGTTGGTCAGGTTGCACAGGGTATCCTTGTCGCTCTTGGCCCAGTAATCCAGGGAGAGTACGCCGTCGGCGGTGAGGTCGTAGCTCACCCGCACCTCCAGGGTGCCGGGGAAGCCCTCCTCCCCGTCGGGGCTGGTGTGGGAGAGCACCAGCCTGCCCTCCCGGACCGCCGCCTCCCACACGGCCTCATGAAAGCCGTGAACGCCGCCATGGAGGCAGTTGGGGCCGTTGTTGGCGGCCAGGGAATAGTGCTTCCCATTCAGGTCAAAGGCCGCGCCGCCAATGCGGTTGGCCACCCGGCCCACCAGTGCGCCGAAATATTTATCCTGCTTCTCATAGTCGGCCAGCGTGTCGCATCCCAGCACCACGTCTCTGTCCTCCACCATAAAGCTGCGGAGGATGCCGCCATAGGTGAGGATCTTGGCCGTATAGCTGCCCGCCTGGGCGGTCCACTGTTCCACTTCCTTGCCCCCGGCTGTGACGCCGAAAGGTTCTCTTGTCCAGTCTGCCATGGTTCCACCTTTCTCCCGGCCGAAGCGGGCCTCCCCTTCCTGTGAGCAAAGCCCGTTCCGCCTGATCATTCCACTCCATATCTGGTCCCGTTCCCGGGACAGCCTTACAGGAAATGATAACATATTTTGCGTCCCATGCCAATAGCCAGACGCTCCGCAAGGGCACTCCTTGCCGGCAGTCTGCCAGTTGTTTTTTGCCTGTGCAACAGATCGCCGTCTGGCGCTGTTGATGGATCATAACGGTCCAAGCAAAAACAAGGAGGAATGTGCATGGCAAGCTATACGGAACATTATCAGCTGCACCAGTGGGAAGGGTCGGACCCCTTCCTGCGGACGGACTTCAACGAGGACCTCAGCAAAATGGATGAGGCTCTTTTCCAGCTGGCTTCCCAAAAATACGGCGAGGACAAAAAGGTCTTTGTCCTGGGCAGTTATATCGGGGACGGCGGCACGGGACTGCAGGATATCCCTCTTGCCTTTCGGCCGTCGCTGTTATATCTGTTCAACTGTGATTCCAAAAACGACAATTACATTTATAAGTTTGCTTTGGGTACCGGGGATATCCAATGTACATTTGATGGCACTGGCAGTACTTGGATCCGGGACGAAATTTTCTATATGACCTCCTCAGGGTTTCAAATCAACGGCAACGCTTTCGCACAGGGGCGCGGATTTAACACTGCGGGAGTCACCTACCACTATGTCGCCTTTCGCTAAAAAGAACGGCCCCGCTCAGAAGAGCGGGGCCGTTGCAATAAAGTGTCAGTTTTCTGACGAGACCGTTTCTTAGCCGCCGATGACGGTAGAAGTGGTCAGGGTGTCGCCGCCCACGGTCACAACAACGTAGTACACCAGGGTGTTGTTGGTGCCGGTGAGAGCGGTCACAGTGGAGGTACCGGCAGCGAGGGTGCCGGTGCCCTCATTCACCTGAACGGCGGTATCCTTGCCGGCAGTGATGCCGTAAGCAAACACCTTGTAGGTGAACTTGGCAGTGTCAGAGTCGTTGGTGCTCTTCACAGTCAGGTCCAGAGTGGAGGAAGTAGTGCCGTTCTTGGCCAGGGACACGCTGTAGGTATCGCTGACACCGGGGCCAATGGGGCCCTCGTCGGTCACACCGTAGAAGATAGCGACGACCTCGCCGTTCTTCACGATGGCGGTCACGGCAGCGTTCTTAGCCACGTCAGCCAGAGCGCCAGTCTCGATCTTGTCCTTGGTGGTGACAGCGTACAGCTCCACCTCGGAGGACAGAGCGTAGTTGGTGCCACCGATGCCGATGATACCATCCTTGGCCTCAGCGGTGACCTGCTTATCCTTCAGGGCATAGTTGTCGCCCTTATTGATGGTGTAGGGCACGCAGGCATCCTTATCCAGGATCTCATTGTCCTTGTCGGCGTAAGAGATGCTGCTGTACAGCACGTCCTTACCGTCGTTGCCGGTGATCTCCTTGTTCATCTTGACAGTGGTGATCTCGCCGTTGACAACAGCCTTGTACTCCCAGTAGGTGCCGGCATCGCTGTCGTTCACCTTAACACCAGCCTTGGAGGCCAGGACGTAGACGATGTCCTTGGAGCTGGTGGCAACGCCGGAGACAAACACGATGGTGGCAACATCGCCGCTCTTGCAGAACACGGTGTAGGTGCCGTTGCTGCTGTTCATGCTGGGCACGTTGGCGTAGCCGGTGTAGGTGGCATAGGTGGCCTTGCTGCCGGTGCCGGACTGCACCACGAAGATGGTCTTGCTGTTGGCGTACTTGGTATTACCGCTACCGCTACCAAAGGTCATGGCGGACTCGCCCTTCTTGATCTCAACCTTGCCGTTGGCGCTGTCGGCCTTGCTGGTCAGGGTGTAGAGATCCTTGGAGTCCTTGGTGTACTCCACGATGTCGCCCTTCAGAGCGCTCAGAGTCCCAACCTTGCCTGCATAATCAGAGCCACTCAGCTTGTCGCCGTCCACGGTGACCTCGGTCTGAGTGCCGTCGGCCAGGACCAGCTTGGCATAGTAGTTGTCCTCGTTGCTGTAGACACCCTTGCTGGCGCCAGTGTCAACCACATAGGCGTAGTCGCTGGAAGCCTTGGAGACATCTACCTTCATGACATAGCCGTAGCTGTCCAGATACAGGTCCAGAACGCTGTCAACCTTCACGTCATCGGAGAAGGTCACGTTGCTGTTGAACTTGTAGGTGGTGCCGTCAGCCACAAAGCTGGAGGTGCCGTTAACGCGAGTAACCTCAACGCCCTCGACCTTCTCAGCCAGAGCCATGCTCTGAATGACGCCGTCAGCCTTGGTGTAGAGGACCACGTCGTCCTTGGCAAAGTTCTCGGTCTCGTACTTCATGCCGTCCACGGTGACATAGGCCTTCTCGTCACCCTTGGCAGCGGTAACCTTGGAGACCTCACCCACATAGGTGTTGATCACAACCAGGGTCACGTTGTTCTTGTCGTCAGCGTAAGCATTGACAACAATGCCCTTGCCGCCGATCTTGTCGGTGGTGTTACCCTTCTGGATGGTGAAGGTGCTCTCGGTCTTGCCGTCCTTAATCACGTCGGCCTTCACAGTGGTGTCCAGGCCCAGGTCGGAGTACAGCTCCTTGGACTGCACTTCCTCGCTGTAGGTGGCATCGGCAGCCTGAGCATAGGTACCCACAACCTTGTTCTTGTAGGTCCACTTGCTGGCGGGAGCGCCAAAGTCATCGTTGGAGTTCTCGTTCAGCTTCAGATCGGTGAAGTACTTCTCACAGAACTGCTGATACTCGTCGTTGCCGGAAGTCTTGTAGCCGGACTTGCTGGAAGCAGCAATCTTCTCAGCGCTGGCGTTCTGGTTGATGGTGATGTCACCCACAGTAACGCTGCCCTTGCCATCGTACTTCACCATGTCGGCCTTCAGGGTCTCGAAAGCCATCTGAGCAGCGTCCTGACGGGACAGCTCGTTGGCCAGGACCAGACCGGAGGGAACGATACCGGCGGCAATGGCGTCAGAGGAGACGTTGATCATCCAGTCGCTGCCCACGTACTTCTCGATGGAAGCATCGTAGCCCAGGGCAACCAGCAGCATCTTGGCAAAAGCAGCGCCAGTCAGCTTGCCCTCGGGGAAGAAGTGGCCCTGACCGTCGCCAGCCAGGATGCCCAGGTTCACGCAGTAGCTGATGTAGGGAGCGGACCAACGGTTGGCCGCCACGTCGCTGAACACGGCGGAGTTGGTGGTCAGCTTCTCAGCAGACTCGGTGCCCAGCAGCAGGTAGCAGATGATCTTGGCAGCCTGCTCACGGGTCAGGATGGAGTTGGGCTGGAAGTCGCCCTTATCGCCGCCCTCGAGAATACCGAGCGCGACCATAACGTCGACAGCCTCAACGTTCTTGATCTCAC
>PPYE01432866.1_pt1 | contig 25678 bp, 27 predicted proteins | sample 1559881 | NCBI WGS metagenome assembly PPYE01 (sample SAMN08240022, study PRJNA423297) | Human gut metagenome, whole genome shotgun sequencing project. | reverse complement strand
TCCCCCGGCAGCCGATGCGGCGGCGGTCGCTGGGAATAGCGGTGAGGCGGCAGCTCTGAATCTGCCAGGAAAGCTGCATTTCCCCTTCTTCCTCTTTGGCGGGAAGCTCCATGGTTTTGCTCAGTTCGGCGGAATGTTCCGCCAGGTGAATCTGATCATCCTGGTCGGCGGCGTACAGCACCAGCAGTTTGGCGCTGCCTTCCAGCTGAATCCGGTTTTCACTTATGCGGTTCCAGTGCAGGTCCGGCTCCAGCCAGGCGGAGAGAATTTTAAACACGCCGGGCAGGTAATCCGGCAGAAGTATTTCCGGCTCTACCGTCAACTCCGCCGCCATGGGCGGCATGGACTGGAAGTGTACAAGTGTTTCGCTCATAGCCAACAATCTCCTTTTCCGTTTTTGGGGTTACCCCAATGTATGGCAAAGCGGGAACAAATATGCGCCTGTCCGCAGGAGAAGGATTTTCCCCGGGGGATGAATTGACAAAACAGCAAATCTCCTGTAAAATGTATTCTTGAAATAATATTCCTTCGACTCATCGAAGAAGCCCGTCCGGAGGCCGTTTACCCATGCCTCCGGCGATACAGGAAAGGGGACGTTTACGAATGGGAATGACAATTGCAGAAAAGATTCTCAGCGCCCATCTGGTGGACGGTGAAATGGTAAAGGGCCAAGAAATCGGCATTAAGATTGACCAGACCTTGACCCAGGACGCCACCGGCACCATGGCTTATCTGGAATTTGAGGCCATGGGAGTGCCTCGGGTGAAAACCGAGCGCAGCGTGGCTTACATCGACCACAACACCTTGCAGTCCGGCTTTGAAAACGCCGACGACCACCGGTTCATCGGCTCGGTGGCCAAAAAGCACGGCATCTGGTTCTCCCGTCCCGGCAACGGCATCTGCCACCAGGTACACCTGGAGCGGTTCGGCATTCCGGGCAAGACCCTCATTGGCTCTGACAGCCACACCCCCACCGGCGGCGGCATCGGTATGTTTGCCTGCGGCGCCGGCGGATTGGACGTAGCCGTGGCCATGGGCGGCGGCGCTTACTATATCACCTGCCCCGAAATCGTAAAGGTGGAGCTGAAGGGCCAGCTGAAGCCCTGGGTTTCCGCCAAGGACGTCATTCTGGAAGTGCTGCGGGTGCTGTCCGTCAAGGGCGGCGTGGGCCGTGTCATTGAGTACGCCGGAGAAGGGGTCAAGACCCTGACGGTGCCGGAGCGGGCCACCATCACCAACATGGGCGCAGAACTGGGCGCCACCACCTCCATCTTCCCCTCCGACGAAGTCACCCTGGCTTTCCTGAAGGCCCAGGGACGGGAAGAGGATTGGACCGAAATCAAGGCCGACGAGGACGCCGTATACGACAAGGAAATCACCATCGACCTGTCCAGCCTGGCTCCTGCCGCCGCTTGTCCCCACAGCCCGGACAACGTCAAGCCCATCTCTGAACTGGCCGGTAAGAAGATCGACCAGGTCTGCATCGGCTCCTGCACCAACTCCTCCTATCTGGATTTGATGAAGGTGGCCTACATCCTCAAGGGCAAGACCTGCCACCCCGACGTGAGCCTGGCCATTGCTCCCGGCTCCAAGCAGGTGTTCACCATGCTGGCTCAGAACGGCGCACTGGCGGATTTAATCGCTGCCGGCGCCCGGATTTTGGAATGTGCCTGCGGCCCCTGCATCGGCATGGGACAGTCTCCCAACAGCGGCGGCATCTCCCTGCGGACCTTCAACCGGAACTTTGAAGGACGCAGCGGCACCGCCGACGCCCAGGTCTACCTGGTCAGCCCGGAAACCGCAGCGGTCAGCGCCCTCACCGGCGTCTTCACCGACCCCACCGAATATCTGGGTGAAATGCCTCAATTTGTGATGCCGGAACACTTCCTCATCAACGACAACATGGTGGAAGCGCCCGCTCCCGTGGAAGAGATGGACCAGGTGGAGATCCTCCGGGGTCCCAACATCAAGCCCTTCCCCACCACCGCTCCTTTGGCAGAATCCATCAAGGCCGATGCCGTTTTGAAGGTGGGCGACAACATCACCACCGACCACATTATGCCCGCCGGTGCTAAGATCCTGCCCTACCGCTCCAACATCCCCTACCTGAGCAAGTTCTGCTTTGGCGTCTGCGACCCCTCCTTCCCGGAACGGGCGCTGGAAGCCGGTCAGTCCATCGTGGTAGGCGGCAGCAACTACGGCCAGGGTTCCTCCCGGGAACACGCCGCCTTGGTTCCGCTGTACCTGGGTGTAAAGGCGGTGCTCACCAAGAGCTTTGCCCGGATTCACCGTGCCAACCTGATCAACGCCGGTATCCTGCCCTTGACCTTTGTGTATGAAAGCGACTACGACAAAATCGACCAGGGCGACACCCTGGAGCTGGCCAATGTCCGGGACATCATCCAGGAAGGCAAAGAACTGGTGGTCAAGAACGTGACCAAGGACTTCCTGATCCCGGTGAAATACGACCTGTCCGGCCGTGCCAAGGACATCCTGCTGGCAGGCGGTTTGCTCAACTACACCAAGCAGCAGAGCGCCAAGTAATCCCACCCATACTGTGATTTGAAAGGAGCTAACCTCATGGCCAAAATTCAAATGAAAACTCCCCTGGTGGAGATGGACGGAGACGAGATGACCCGTGTCCTCTGGAAGATGATCAAGGACATCCTCATCTGCCCCTATGTGGATTTGAAAACCGAATACTACGATCTGGGTTTGGAGCACCGTAACGAGACCAACGACCAGGTCACCTTTGATTCCGCAGAAGCCACCAAGAAGTACGGCGTGGCGGTAAAGTGCGCCACCATCACCCCCAACGCCGCCCGGATGGACGAGTACCATCTCAAAGAAATGTGGAAGTCCCCCAACGGCACCATCCGTGCCATTTTGGACGGCACCGTGTTCCGCACCCCCATTATCGTCAAGGGCATCACCCCCTACATTCCCACCTGGACCAAGCCCATCACCATCGCCCGTCACGCTTACGGCGATGTGTACAAAAACACTGAAATGGTGGTGAAGGCCGGGAGCAAGGCGGAACTGGTTGTCACCGACAAAGACGGCAACGAAACCCGCAGCCTGATTCACGACTTTGACGGGGACGGCATCATCCAGGGGCTCCACAACCTGGACAAGAGCATCGGCTCCTTTGCCCGTGCCTGCTTCAACTTTGCCCTGGACAGCAAGAAGGACCTCTGGTTTGCCACCAAGGACACCATTTCCAAGAAGTACGACCACCGGTTCAAAGACATCTTCCAGGAAATCTACGACAACGAATACAAGGAAAAATTTGAAGCTGCCGGTATCGAATATTTCTACACCCTGATTGACGACGCCGTGGCCCGTGTCATCCGCAGCGACGGCGGCTACATCTGGGCCTGCAAGAACTACGACGGCGACGTGATGAGCGACATGGTGGCCACCGCCTACGGCTCTCTGGCCATGATGACCAGCGTACTGGTGAGCCCCGACGGCATCTATGAGTACGAAGCCGCCCACGGCACCGTGCAGCGCCACTACTACAAGTACCTCAAAGGGGAATCCACCTCCACCAACAGCGTGGCCACCCTCTTTGCCTGGACCGGCGCACTGCGCAAACGGGGCGAGCTGGATGAGCTGCCGGAGCTGATGGCCTTTGCCGACAAGCTGGAAAAAGCCACCATCCAGACCATTGAGGACGGCGTCATGACCGGGGACTTGTACCTGCTCTCCAAATTGGAAAACAAGAAAAAGGTGGACAGTGAAACTTTCCTGAAAGAGATTGACAACCGGCTGAAAACAATGTTATAATTTTAACAAAGTAAGGCGGTTCCCTCACGCCGGAAAGGTCGGTTTCCTTCCATGGACGAAAAAGACGCAGTCCGTTCCAACAGTATTTCCTCCGCAGTCATTCACCGTCTCCCCCGCTATTACCGGCTGCTGAATGAAATGAAACGCAACGGGAAAAGCCGCACTTCTTCCCGGGAGCTGGCGGCGATGATGGGCCTGACTGCCAGCCAAATCCGTCAGGATTTCAACTGCTTCGGCGGGTTTGGACAGCAGGGATACGGTTACAATGTGGACACCCTGCTGGAAGGATTGTGGCAGATTCTCGGTCTGGACCGGCAAATATCCGCCATTCTCATCGGCGTGGGGCGGCTGGGTACGTTGGTATCCTCCTACATCACCGACGGACGGTTCGGCTACAAGCTCATTGGGTTATTTGACAACAACCCCGCTTTGCAGGGCAAGGTGGTGGACGGCTTGGCCATTCAAAACGACCAGGCATTGGAAGCCTTCTGCCGGGAACACCAGCCGGAAGTTGCGGTTCTCTGCGTACCCAAATCCTCTGCCGCCGGGTTATGCAAACAGCTCACCCAATACGGCATCAAAGGATTTTGGAATTTCAGCCACTACGACATCGCTTTGGATTACCCCGATGCGATTGTGGAAAACGTACACCTTTCCGACAGCCTAATGAGCCTGCACTTTTTGATGTATCGAAATCAGGAAAGCGACAGCCTCTGATTTCACCAAACCTGAACAGCTTGACGCTGTTCAGGTTTTTTATTTGCATCCGGCAGAAAAATATGATACACTGAAACTAAGAATCCATGGAAGTGAGGCACTGCAATGAAACACCCGAAGGTCAGCGTTCTTCTTGGGGTATTAAACCAGGAATCCTATCTGCCTGCCTGTATCGAAAGCGTACTGGCGCAAACCTTTTCCGACTTTGAGTTTATCATCTTAAACGACGGTTCCAGCGATCGTACCTGGGAGATCATTCAAGATTACGCCAAAAAGGACAGCCGCATCCGCCCCTACTCTTTTCCCGAAAAGCAGGGGATTGCCGTGGGGTGCAACTTTACCGTTGCCAAGGCAGAGGGAGAATATCTGGCCCGGATGGACGGGGATGACATTTGGAATCCGGAAAAGCTGGAGCGCCAGGTCCAATATTTAGAGCAGCATCCGGAATGCGGCGTCTGTTTTTCCCAAGCAGAAATTATCGACGGGGACGGCAAGGTGGTGCAGGGCGCGGACTGTGATTTTATGGATCAGCTGTTCGTCCAGCCCAACCGGGATCAAAGCCAGTGGCTGCAACATCTTTTTTGTTGCGGCAACTGCCTGCTTCACTCCTCTTCGGTGATTCGGAGCAGCAGTCTGAAACAGGTTGCCGGATACCGCAATGCCTTTCGGCAGCTGCCGGACTTCGATTTGTGGATGCAGCTGATTCAGGTCAGTGAGTTTTATGTGTTTCCTGAGAAATTGCTCCGGTACCGCTGGTATACCCAAAACACCAGCATTCCCAATTCCATCGGCGCATCCCGCACCTATCAAGAATACTTTCAGCTTTACCTCCAACTGTTTCAGACTATGGATGCGGCCCTATTTTGCCGAGCCTTTTCTTCCCTGTTCCGCTGTCAAGATTCCTCCACTCCACAAGAATTAGCCTGTGAACAAGCCTTCTTGCTGTTAGATCACAGCGCCGGAGAACTTCCGGAAGCGGGGAAACTGGCGGGGTTGGCCCTTCTAACCGATCTCATCAATCACGAAGACACCCGTAAGTTATTAGAAGAAAAATATCACTTTACTACCTTTGACTACATTGCATTAGAAAGCGACCCCATTTTTTACTCCACCCCGCTGCACTATCCCGATGCAAAACTGGTTCCCAATCAATTATTTGCCAGGGAGGCCACCCTGTACTACAACACCGAAGCAGAGCTGACCCAAGAAAAAATCTTAACCCAATCCTATTCCGCCACCGGGAAACTGATCCATTTTACCTTTTCTTTGCCGGAAAAGGACATTCAAATTCTGCGGTTCGACCCACTGGAAGGCCATCCCTGCATGGTGTGGTTTTTCTATGCGCAACTCAATGGGCAGCCGTTACACGGAGAGCCGATTGGTGCAACCCTGGAAGGAGGATGGAGTTTTCCCGGCGACGATCCCCAAATCATGCTTCCCCTGCCCCAGCCGGTGTCTGGAACCGTTATCATTACCCTTGGAATTGCACCGTTAGACCAGACAGAGGCCAATCTCAACCAGGAAAATCAAGTTTCGGTCAGCCGAGTGGAATATCTCAACATGCAAAACGCATTGAAAGATGCGTTTCAGCAGGAAAAACAAACCCTTGAAAATAAGCAGGCTGCTCTTGTACAACAATTAGAGGACACCTCTTTGCAGCTTCAAGCTGCCACCGCCGACCGGGATTCCCTGCGGGCACAGTTGAACCGCATCTACCAGACCAAGGCCTATCGGGCATATGCCAAAGTCCGGCGTCTCTTCAAAAATAAATAAAGCGAAAACATAAATGCTCCTTCCATCAGGAACGGTCAGCGCAGGCTGCGTCCACGGCAGAAGGAGCAATTTTATCGTTTGGTTGGGGAAGACTTTATCTTACAACATTTCGTAACCGTCCAAAATCTGCTTTTCCGACAGCCACGGCAGGGTATTCTCCAGCATCACCCCAAACCGGGGGTCGCTGGAATAGCTGAAGGTGGTTTTAATGGTCAGCTCTAAAAAGCGGGTGGCCCGTTCCATGGCGATGGGCAGGCTGTCCCCCTTGAGCAGCGCCCCCACTACCACCGAAGCAAACAAATCCCCAGTGCCGGGATACCCCACCGGAACATTTTCGTACCGAACCCGCCAAAAGCTGCCGGTGTCCCGGTCGTAGCCGATGTTGTTCATGGTGTGGTCCACCAACTGCGCCCCGGTGACAATCACCTGTTTGGGACCCAGCTCCGACAAGCGAAGCAGCTTGGTCTTATACTGCTGGGCTGTAAGGGGCAGCATCACCGGGTCTTCCCGGAGCAGCAGCGCCACTTCAGTGGGATTGGGGGTAATCAAATCCGCCCGGTGCACCAGTTCCCCCACCCGCCTGCACATTTCACGGGTATAGGTTTTGTAAATGCGGCCGTGATCCCCCATCACCGGGTCCACCACCGCCATGGCGTTGGGGTAGGCATCCAGTACCTCTAAGCAGTCGTCGAACTGCTGCTCACTGGAAAGAAACCCGGTATAAACGCATTCAAACTCAATGCCCTGGCTGCGGTACTGTTCCACCGCTTTGGGGATATAGCCGGTCAAGTCTTCCATAACCACATTGGAAAACCCGCCGGTGTGGGTGGAAAGCAGGGCGGTGGTCAAAGGCACCACCTGGATTCCCATCACCGAAAGCACCGGCAGGATCACCGTTAAGGAACAGCGTCCGAAGCCGGACAGGTCATGGATTGCCGCCACCCGAGGGGGACGCATCAACATAAAGATTCCTCCTTCTGCGCCAAACACTTCATCCGGTACAGGTACTATCGCTTCACCAATCAAATACCAAAAAATTGCCTGCGGGAATCTTCCAATTCCTTTTCCGGCATGAGCCGCCTTCTCCGGCAGATACTAAAGCGGGAAAGTGATTTCCACGCTTTTAGTCAAGGAGGGATTTGGAATGAAAACCGCACCGATTCTCACCGGCATCGCTTTGGGCACCGTGGCCGGTACTGCTGTGTCCATGGTGAGCAGCCATCACGCCAAGCAAAAGAGCACCATGAACAAGGTGAAGCACACCGCCGGCAAAGCGCTGAAAACGGCAGGCGCTGTGATGCAGAGCATGGCCTACGCTATGAAATAACGGTCACGGAAAAAAGAGCGGTAGGACTTGCCCTGCCGCTCCATTGTTACTTATTTCTGAAAACAGGCTAAAAGTTCCTGGGTGCGGTTGGTCTTTTCCCACTCCACTCCCAGCTCTTCCCGGCCCATATGGCCGTAGCTGGCCAGCTTGCGGTAAATAGGTTTACGCAAATCCAGCTGCTTGATGATGGCCGTGGGGCGAAGGTCAAACACCGTCTCCACCGCTTTGGCCAAGGCGTCGTCGCCGTACTTACCGGTGCCGAAGCTGTCCACCCGGATGGAAACCGGATTGGCCACTCCAATGGCGTAGGCCAACTGTACTTCGCAGCGGCGGGCCAAACCGGCCGCCACAATATTTTTCGCCACCCAGCGGGCTGCATAAGCGGCGCTGCGGTCCACCTTGGTGGGATCCTTCCCAGAGAAGGCGCCGCCGCCATGACGGGCATAACCGCCGTAGGTATCCACAATCAGCTTCCGTCCCGTCAGGCCGGAATCCCCCTGGGGGCCGCCGATAACAAACCGGCCGGTGGGATTGATAAAATAGCGAGTCTTTTCATCCAGCAGAGCGGAATCTACCACCGGGGCAATCACATATTTTTTCATGTCCCGGCGAATCTGTTCCAGGGTCACGGTGTCGGCGTGCTGGGTGGAAATGACGATGGTGTCCACCCGCACCGGCTTATCGTCTTCATACTCCACCGTCACCTGGGTTTTGCCATCGGGACGGAGGTAATCCAATATTCCTTCCTTCCGCACCTGGGCCAGCCGCTTGGCCAGCTTATGGGCCAGGGAAATGGGAAGAGGCATCAATTCCGGGGTTTCATCGCAGGCATAGCCAAACATCATGCCCTGGTCCCCAGCGCCGTTGGTAAGGTCCTCCGCCGTAGCCCCCTGCTTCATTTCCAGCGCCTTATCCACGCCCAAAGCAATGTCGGGAGACTGCTCGTTGATGGCGGTAATCACCCCGCAGGTATGGCCGTCGAAGCCATATTTCGCCCGGTCGTAGCCGATTTCCACCACGGTATTCCGGACAATCTTCTGAATATCCACATAGGCGCTGGTGGTGATTTCCCCCATCACCAGCACCAAACCGGTGGTACAGCAGGTCTCGCAGGCCACTCTTGCCTGGGGGTCCTGCTCCAGCAGGGCGTCAAGCACAGCATCGGAAATCTGGTCGCAGATTTTATCGGGATGTCCCTCGGTGACGCTTTCGGAAGTGAAAAGTTGTTTGTTCAATGAAGTTGCTCCTTTCTAAATTGGGTCCTTCCGCCTTGTTAAGACAGAAATTGCTCAATTTCATCCGCTGCACCTTCCAGGATACTGGTGGCCTGTTCCAAGCGGCTGCCAAACTGGGATGTGCGCACCCCTTCCTGCACGGAACATCCGCTCAATAGCAAAATGCCGCAAATCGGCAGGCTCAGCAGCGCATAGCGAAATCGTTTCATTCTAAATTTAGTTTCCTTTCTTTTGCCAAAAGGCATTAAGACAGCTCCAGCACAAACTTCTCCACCGCCTGTGCCACGCCGTCTTCATCGTTGGAAGCGCTGACGTAATCCGCTGCATCCAGAATCACCTTCTGCGCATTGGCCACCGCCACCCCCAAACCGGCAAAGCCGATCATGGACAGGTCGTTGTAACCGTCGCCGAAGGCCATCAGCTCATCCTTATCGCAGCCTAAGCTGTCCAGAAGGAATTCCAGGCTCCGGGCTTTGTTAATCCCTGCCGGCATGATTTCCAGAAAGAAGGGCTCGCTGCGATAGACGCTGAGCCGTCCCCCCACAGCCAGCTGCACCTGCTGTTCCACCTGGGCCATGTGGCTGCCTTCCCCCACCATCATACACTTATTGACGGGAAAAGTCACTACCTGAGAAAAAGTTTCCACCTTTTGCAACTTCATCCCGGTAATTTTCCACTCTTTTTGGACATATTCATCATCCGGGTCGGTGGTGAGGATGGTGTCGTCGGTATAGGTGAGAATGGTAGAATGGTAGTGCCGGGCCAGATAATCCAGCACCTCAATTTCCTGCTGGGGAATGGTCTGCTCAAACAGCACTTTTTTGGTCTGACAATTCACCAGTTTGGCGCCGTTAAAGCAAAGGATGTACCCGCCCCGCTGCTCCAGTTGAAGCTGCTGGGCCAAATTCTTCACACCGTAATAGGGACGGCCGGAGGCCAGCACCACCTTCACCCCTAAATCCATGGCTCTTTCCAAGGTGTTCTGGGTGTGGGGAGTCAGCTCCTTTTTGGAATTGGTCAAGGTGCCGTCCAAATCCGTGGCAATTACCTTAATACTCATCTTTTTCACGTCCCCTCTTTGGCGCACAGCCCTTGGATTGCTTTAATATACAGCACGGTGTTATCCACCAGTTCCTGCACCGGCAGCCGTTCATCCGCCCCGTGCATCCGATAATCATAGCCTTCCCGCTCCATACCAAAGGCGACGCCGCCGGGGATGTTATGCACATAAGTGCCTCCGCCGATAGAAATGCAGCGGCCTTCCTGGCCGGTATGCTCCCGGTACACCTTCAGCAAGGTGGACACCAAGTGGCTGTCCGCCGGGGTATAGTGGGGCTCTTCCTGAAGCAGAGGGGTTAAGATAAACCGGTATTCCGCCGCCTTGCGGGTAAACTGCACCAGAACATCCTTTGCCTTGCGATCCAGGGGGAAACGTACATCGCAAAAAATCTCCGCCAGTCCGCCTCGGATCTGACAAAAGCCGGGATTTAAGGTGAGCCGTCCGGAAATGGGGTCGCTGCAGGCTGCATCAAAGCCTTCTCCCCCTGTTTTTCCATGGGGAAACAAAGTCACCAAATCCTGGAACAGGTGCTTTTCCTTTCCAGCGGGCAGGGCCTGGGCCAGGGCCTGCCAAAGGGCAGTCAAGGCGTTTTCCCCCAATTCCGGCGTGGAAGCGTGGGCGTTTTTCCCGGTGGCAGTATACTTCTGTCCGTTTTTGGCAAAGCGGACCTCCCCAATCTGGTCCGGCAGGGCACTCCAAAAGGGCGGTACAAAAACAAACTCCGCCTGGGCTTTTTGGGGTACGCCGTTAATCACTTCGCCGCCGGCGACTTCCACAAGATAGGTCTGGGACACCTTTCGCTGCAGTAAGAACCGCAGCATTCCCTTTTCCCCGTTAATCAAGGGATAGGAAGCGTCCGGCGTTATCACCATGGGCGGCAGGGTGTGGTGCTTTTGATAACATTCCAAGTCGGTGGAACCGTTCTCTTCATCGGTTCCCGCCAGCAGCAGCACCGGCATTTCCAGGGAAATCCCCTGCTCCAAAAAATAATACAAGGCAAACAGGGCGCTGACCATAGGGCCTTTGTCGTCAATCACCCCGCGGCCGTAGTACACCCCATCCTCTTTGCTCAGTTCATAGGGGGGATACTTCCCCTCCGTCCAGCCGGGAACCACGTCCAAATGGCCTAAAATTCCCAGGCCCGGCGCTCCTTCGCCCAGCTGCACTTCTCCCATCCGCTGTTCTTTCAGAGACACGGGAAACCCCATCTCCTTGGCGGCGCTGAGAAATTCTTCCAGACAGGCCAAAGGCTCCTTGCCATACGGCGCATGTTCCGTGGCCGCCCCCTGGACGCTGGGGATTGCCACCAATTTTTGCAGCAGTGCTTCCATCTTGGGAAGCTGTTTTTCCACCCATTCTTGCGGTGTCATGTAATTTCCTCCCCTCGTTTTACCATCTCTTCTGCGTTGGACAACAGCAGTTTGGATACCAGCCCGGTACTCATAATTCGGGCCACTTCATTGATTTTTTGGGTGCGGTTTAAGGGCAGCACCCGGGTAAAGGTCCGTCCGTCCTTGGTCTGTTTTTGTACCAGCAGGCTGTGGTGGCTCAAAGCCACAATCTGGGCGGAGTGGGTCACGCAGAGCACCTGCCGGGTCCGGGCGGCTTGTTTCAGTTTAATGCCGATCTTCTGGGCGGAGGAACCAGAAACCCCGGTGTCAATCTCATCGAAGATCAGGGTCTGTACCTGGTCGTGCTCCGCCAACACGTTTTTCATGGCCAGCATAATCCGGCTTAGTTCGCCCCCGGAAGCAATCTTGGAGATACTTTTAGGCTCCTCGCCGGGATTGGTGGAAAAGGCAAACACCAGTTCATCCTTGCCCCGAGAGGTGTACTTGCCGTCCTTTTGCAGCACCTTCAAGGTGACGTTGGGCATATCCAAAAAGGCCAGCTCCTTGGCCACCTGGTCGGCAAACCGGCTGGCGGCAATCTTTCGGCAAAGGCTCAGCCGTCTTCCCTGCTCCACCAGTTCCTGCTTGGCTTTTCCAATTTCCACCAACAGCTTGTTTTGCACCTGGTGGCCGGATTCCACCTGTTCCAGTCCGGTTTGAGCTTCCCCAAGCAGCTCCATCAAGCCGGGAATGTCTCGGCCGTACCGCTTTTCGCAGTGGTGGATGGCAGCCAGCCGGTCCTCCATAGCCTGTTGCTGCTCCTCGTCGAAGTCCAACTTCTCGGACAGCATCCCCATCCGCTGAGCGATTTCGTCCTCTTCCAAATACAGGGATTCCAGCCGCTGAAACAGATTTTGAAAGCTGGCGCCGTACTCCTTTAAGCTCTCCATCTGGTTCTGGGCGATTCCCAGCAGTTCCAGGGCGCCGGACTGCTCCCCGTCTCCCTGCAAGGCGAGGATGGCGGTTTGCAGCCGTTGTTTCAGCTTTTGGGCGCTGCGTCCCAGCTTGACCTGTTCTTCCAAATGAATCTCGTCTTCCGCAGTCAGGTGCAAGTCACCGATCTGCTGGACGATTTCACTCATCTGGCTGCGGCGGGCTTCCCAATCCTTTTGTTGGGCCAGCAGCTTTTTATATTCTTTGGTGAGTTGCAGGTAATTATGATAAGCCTTCCGGTAATCCTCCATGGGAAGATCTCCCTGGGCGTAGTCGTCTAAAATTTCAAGGTGCCGGTCCTCTGCCAGCAGGATTTGGTTGTCGTGCTGGCCGTGGATGGAAACCAGCAGGCTGCCGATTTCCCGTAACACCGACAAAGTGGCGGGACGGCCCATAATCCGGGCGGAAGAACGGCCGTCGGCGCTGATTTCCCGCTGGATCAGCAGCTGGCCGTTTTCCCCTTCGTAGCCGTACTGCTCCAACAGCTGTTCCACCCCGGCGGAAATGGGTTCAAACACCGCGCAGACCAGGGCCTTCTCCGCCCCGGTGCGCACCAAATCTCGATTGGAACGCTGTCCCAGCACCAGGTTAATGGCGTCGATCAAAATGGACTTTCCGGCTCCGGTTTCACCGGAGAGCACGGTCAAACCCTGGGCGAAACGCACGGTGGTTTTTTCAATCACCGCCAGGTTTTCAATATAGAGTTCGCTGAGCAAGTCCAGGCTCCTCCTTTTTTACAATTTCTCGCTTAATAGCTGCCGCAGCTGGGCGGCAAATCCCGCTGCCTGCTTCTGGGTCCGCAGCAGGATAAAGATAGTGTCGTCTCCGGCAATGGTGCCCACCACCCAATCCAGCGCCATCTCATCCAGAGCGGCGCAGGCGGCGTCCGCCATACCGGAACGGCACTTCACCACCACAATATTGGCGGCGCAGTCCACCGAACGCACCGCTTCGGTGACAATCAGCGGCAGAGAGAGACGGCTGACGTCTTCCTGCCGGGGCAGGCAGTACCGGGTTTTTCCCGATTCGTCCTGCTGCTTTACAATGCCCAGCTCCCGAATGTCCCGGCTAAGGGTGGCCTGGGTGGCAAAAATGGATTTTTCCTGTAAGGCATCCATCAGCTCCTGCTGGGTGGACACGCTGCGGGTAGACAAAATCTCCCGGATGGCCCTCTGCCGCTTTTCCTTCATCTCCAAGAAACACCGTCCTCCTGTTTTCTCAAATTCTGGAGCGGCTGACCAGTTTCTGGTTCAGCACTTCATAGAAGGGTTTTCCAAACAAATCCACCATCTGCAAACTCTTTTCGGCACAGCGGATGGTGACGCTGGTTTCCGGGGTAATGGTCTGCATATCCTGGCCATCCACCGTCAAAAAGGTCTTCCCCCCGGTGCCCACCGACCGGATGGTGAGTTGTTTGTCCGGGGAAAAGAGGGTGGTCCTGGAATAGAGGGAATGGGGGCAGATGGGGGTCAGGGCGATGCAGTCCAAAGAGGGGTCCACAATGGGGCCCCCGGCGGAAAGGGCGTAGGCGGTGCTGCCCAAAGGGGTGGAAAAAATCAACCCATCCGCCCGGTAGGAACTAACGAAGGTACCCATGCAGTACACCTCCAAATCCACAATCCTGGCCCGGGTGCCGTCGGAAATCACAATGTCATTTACCGCCAGGTAAGAGGTCTTTTTCTTGGGGGAGGTGAACACCGCTTCCAGCAGCATCCGCCGGTGCACCCGGTAATCCCCGGTGAGCAGCCGGCTGAGCTGGCCGATCTCATTGGGTTCTACCTCCGCCAAAAATCCCAGGCGGCCGGCATTGATTCCCACCACCGGAATGTCGTGAGCTACGGCGTCCTGGGCGGCGTGGATGATGGTGCCGTCGCCCCCTACCGCTACCAGCAGGTCTGCCTGTTCCAGCAGGGCCTGACGTTCCCCGAACCGGATAAAATCATACCCCATTCGGGCCTGATGCTCCCGGTCCATCAGCAGCTCTGCTCCGGCATCCGCCAACACCTGACACACCCGGCGGGTGCATTGGGGGGCGTTTTGTTTTTCAAAATTGGGTTTGATGAAAATCTTCATGGTTCTTGTTTTCCCTGCTCCAAGGTTTCATGGGATTGCTTCACCAACGCTTCCAGCGCCGTTTCCGGCACGCTTTCCGCTGCGGGAGAACGGTTGAGGTGGAAAAGGTATTCAATGTTTCCTTCCGGCCCTTTGATGGGGGAAAAGGTGACGTGTTCCACCGCCACCTGCTGCTCTTGGCAGAAACGGTAGATCTTTTGGCAGACCTCCAAATGCACTTTGGGGTCCCGGACTACCCCCTTTTTCCCCACCTTTTCCCGGCCTGCCTCAAACTGGGGCTTGACCAGCACCAAAGCCTGGCCATTTTCCTTCCACCAGGAAAACAGCACCGGCAGCACCAAGGTCAGGGAAATAAAGGAGACGTCCACACTGGCAAAGTCAATGTCCTCCGGCACCTGCTCCCGGGTGAGGTAGCGCACATTGGTGCGCTCCAAATTCACCACCCGCTCATCGCTGCGCAGGCTCCAGGCCAACTGGCCGTACCCCACATCAATGGCGTAAACCCGCTTAGCGCTGTTTTGCAGCATACAGTCGGTAAATCCACCGGTGGAAGCGCCGATGTCCATACAAACACAGCCGGAAAGGTCAAATCCAAATTCCCGGATTCCCTTTTCCAGCTTCAGTCCGCCCCGGCTGACATACTTCAAGCCCTGGCCCTTTAGGGTAAGGACGGCGTCTTCGGGAAGGGCCATCCCCGCTTTGTCACATTTTTCTTCCTGCCAGTAGACCTGCCCCGCCATAATCAGCGCTTTTGCCTTCTCCCGGCTGGGGGCCAATCCCTGTTCCACCATCAAAACGTCCAATCGTTTTTTTGCTTGCTTCACTTTTCTCCTCCATGGGTTACCAGCACCTGAATGCTTTCCCGATCCAGGCCGTAGCGGCGGTACAGCGATTCCAAAGTGCCCTGAGGGGCAATCTGATTGTCCACCGCCTGCACCCGGATCTTCCCCTGATAACCGGATTCATACATCTGATCCAAAAACTGCATCCCGATGCCGCCCTGCTTAATGCCTTCCTCAAAGAAATAGACGGCATCGTACTCCATGGCGGCCTTCAACGCCTCCTGGGCGATGGGGCGGATGCAGATCAATTTCAACACATCGGCCTGCAGGGATTGGGCTGCCGCCATCACTTCTTCGCAGAGCCGCCCATAGCTCACCAGCAACACTTTGCCTCCCTGCCGGTGCAGCAAATAGTCTTGAGTTCCGTCCCCCAGCAAATGGTGGGTGCAACATTCATCCCCTCGGGGGTACCGCACCGCTACCGGTCCGTCCGTATACTGATACAGCGCCCGATCCATGCAGCCTCGAAGCTCCCCATAGCTCTCCGGGCTGAAAATCCGCAGCCCTGGAATGGTGGAAAGATAAGCGGCGTCAAACAACCCCTGATGGGTTTCTCCATCGTCCCCTACAAAACCGGCCCTGTCCACCAGAAACACCACATGCTTCGGCTCAATGGAACAGTCGTGGAGGATCTGGTCGTAGGCCCGCTGCAAAAAGGTGGAGTACACCGCAAACACCGGCAGATACCCTTGGGTGGCCAAACCGGCGCAGAAGGTCACGGCGTGTTCCTCTGCAATGGCGGTGTCGAAAAAGCGGATGGGGAATTTCTCTGCAAAAAAGTTCAAACCGGTGCCGTTTTTCATGGCGGCCGTCACGGCGCAGAGATTGGGGTCTTTGTCCCCCAGCTGGGCCAGGTACCGGCCCATGACGCTGGAAAATCCTTCCTTCCGAGCAGGCAGGCCGTCCCCATCCGGGTCAAAGCCACCCACACCATGATATTCTCCCGGCTTACTTTCCGCAGGGGCATACCCCTTCCCTTTGATGGTGTCCACATGAATCACCACTGGCCGGGCCAGGCTTTTGGCGGATTCCAATGCAAAAATCAATTCCTGCAAATTGTGGCCGTTCACCGGGCCGATGTACTCAAAACCCATTTCCTCAAAAATGGTGCAGCGGAGCATCCGGTTTTTCAGCGCCGTTTTTTCCGCACTGATGATTTTATGAAGACCCTTACCCACCACCGGCAGGTGGTCCAAATGCTGCATAGCACGGTTTTTCAAACTGCGGTAACCGGGCTTGGTGCGCATTACCGCCAAATATTTAGCCAATCCTCCCACGTTCCGGGAAATGGACATATCGTTCTGATTTAAAATAACAATGAGCCGGACATTGCTTCTTCCAGCGTTGTTCATCGCTTCGTAGATCATGCCGCCGGTGAAGGAGCCGTCCCCCACCACGGCAATGGTGAAGGCGTCGCTTCCCCGCATCCGCAGTCCCCGGGCAATGCCGTAGGCGGCGGAGATGGAGGTGGAGCTGTGCCCCGCCAAAAAGGCGTCGTGAATGCTTTCCTTCTGTTTGGGAAATCCGCTGAGCCCTCCCTCTTTGCGGAGTTTGACAAACCCCGCTTTTCGACCGGTCAGCAATTTATGGGTATACGACTGATGCCCCACGTCGAATACAATTCGATCCGTGGGGGACTGAAACACTTTATGAATAGCCAAGGTCAACTCCACCACTCCCAAATTGGAGGACAAATGTCCGCCGGTTTTGGCGATGGAGTGGATTAAAAAGCTGCGTATTTCCCCAGCCAGTTGACTTAACTGCTCCAGATTCAGTTTCTTTACATCCTGCGGAGACTGAATCCGGTCTAAAAGAGGGTACTCCTTTTCCATACAGGTCTGCTCCCGTCTATGATGTAGGTTCGTTGGATATCAGGGCAAAAGCTAGAAAACAGGAATAAAAATAGCAATCATAATCCCCAGCAGCGCTCCCGCCAGTACCTGCACTGGGGTATGTCCCAAAAATTCCTTCAAATCACCGGGAAGGAGATTGGGATCTTCTTCGTCCAGCAGTTTACTGTGCGCCAGACGATTCAGTGCCTTGGCCTGCTCCCCGGCAGCCCGACGGACTCCCATGGCATCGTACATCACCACAATGGCCAGAAGCACCGACACCGCAAAGGCAGGACTTCCCATGCCCTCGCTGCGTGCCAGGGCCATCATAAGGCCGCACACTGCCGCTGAATGACAGGAAGGCATCCCGCCGGCACCTACCAATCGTTCCGCTTTGAATTGTTTAGTTTGCAGGGCGTTGATAATTGCCTTCATTACCTGCGCAGCCGCCCAAGACGATCCTGCAACAATAAGGGGATAGTTTTGAATCAACTGGAGAATCTGTTCCATATCCCTGTGCTTCCTCCCGATTTTGTACTGCAAATTCCCTTTTTCAATCCTTTTACCCAATCAGGGCCTCAATAAGTGCGCTCCAACAGCCAGTTGGTCAGCTGCACCAGGTGACGGGCATTGCCCAATTTTTCCAAACAGTCCAGCGCCTTTTGGGTCTGGGCTGCCGCAAGCTCCTTGGAGCGTTCCAATCCGTACAAGGTGACATAGGTGGTTTTATGCTGCTGTTCATCCGAACCGATGGGTTTGCCCAAATCTTCGGTGGTGGAGGTCACGTCCAAAATGTCGTCGATAATCTGGAACGCCAGGCCTAAATGCCGACCGTACCGGTCCGCCAGGTGAATCTGTTCCCGGCTTCCCCCGCCCAGGATGCAGCCCATCCGGCAGGCGACACGGATCAAAGCGCCGGTTTTCAGCCGGTGCAGGCGGTCCAGCAGTTTAGGAGGCGTGTCTTTCCCTTCCTGTTCCAGGTCGATGGTCTGTCCGCCGATCATCCCCCGTGCTCCGGCAAAGCGGGCCAGTTCCAAAGCGGCCTTCCCGGCTCTTTCCCGGTTGGGACAGCTGCACACCGCTTCAAAGGCCATAGTCAGCAGCCCGTCCCCGGCCAGCAGCGCCACCGCTTCCCCAAAGGCCTTATGGCAGGAGGGGCGGCCCCGGCGAAGATCGTCGTTGTCCATGCAGGGCAGATCGTCGTGGATCAAGGAATAGGTGTGGAGCATCTCAATGCCGCAGGCGGCGTTTAAGGCATCTTTGTCCTCTCCGCCGCAGAGCCGGCAGAACCACAGCACCAGCAAGGGCCGAATCCGTTTGCCGCCTCCCAGCAGGGAATAGCGCATGGCTTCCAGCACCGGCTCATACGGAGGCTGGCAGCTGCGAAGAAAGCGGGTCATCCGCTCTTCAATCATTTCCACGTCCAAATTCATCTGCCGCCGAAAATCTGCCTGGTTCATTCTTCTTCTCCTCCCTGGCTGTCCGATGCTTCGGGTTCCGCCTGCGCTGAAATTTGCGTGACCTTCAACTTGGCCTGGGTAATCTGCTTCTCGCAGCTCTGCACCAATTTAACCCCTTTTTGATAAAGTTCCAAAGATTCACTCAGCCCCAGCTGCCCCTGTTCCAGTTGATTGACCAGGGTTTCCAGAGCTTGCAGATTTTCTTCCAGCGTCGCTTTTTTCTGTGCCATAATCTATTTCTCCTACTATGGATGTAAAGGCTCCATCCTTTACGGTGGTTGTGATCTGATCTCCGGGTTGAACCTGGGCCAGAGAAGTTACCGCTTTCCCCTCTAGCTGGGTAATGGTGTAGCCTCGGTTAAGCACCGCAAGGGGGCTGAGCGCCTCCAAACGCCCGGTCAATGCCAAAAACCCTTGAGATTTCTGGTTTATTTTGCCCTGAACCGCCCGTTCTAATCGGGAGGAGGCCTCGTCCAAACGCTGGGCAGACTGTTCCAGCATACGGACCGGATGTTGACGGGTCAATCTTGTTTGTAAAGGTAAGAGCCTTTGCAGGATTTGCTCCAACTTCCGGTTCATACTGCGGGTCAGGCGATAGCGGGTATCCGCCAAAGCGCTTACAATCTGTCCGGCTTCCGGCACCGCCAGTTCTGCGGCGGCGCTGGGAGTGGGGGCCCGCAGGTCTGCCACAAAGTCGCAGATGGTATAGTCCACCTCATGCCCCACCGCACTGATGACCGGAATAGGGCAACGGTAAATCTCATAGGCCAGTTGTTCATCGTTAAAGCAAAACAAGTCTTCCGCCGATCCGCCGCCCCGGGCGATAATCAACAGATCCAGAGGGTCTTTCGCCGCTTTAGCCACTGCCGCCCGAAGGCTGGCCGGGGCTTTCTCTCCCTGCACCAAGGCGCCGTATACCCTCAGCTCCACCAAGGGATACCGGCGGGACAGGATCTGAATAATGTCCTGAAGGGCCGCCCCACTGGGGGAGGTGACCACGCCGATGGTTTGTGGGAAACGAGGCAACGGTTTTTTGATGGCCGGGTCAAACAAACCGGCGGATTGCAGTTTTCTCTTTAACTGCTCAAAGGCCAGGTACAGCGCACCCAAACCGTCCGGCTGCATCTCCTGGACATAAACCTGCAAGGCCCCTTCCTTCTCGTAAAGCTGCACCGAACCCTTGGCCACCACCGCCATCCCCTCCATGGGCTGGAAGGAAAGGGCTTGGGCGGCATAGCGGAACATGACGCACTTTAAGGAAGCCTGTTCATCTTTTAAGGTAAAGTAACAGTGGCCGGAACGGGGATGGCGGTGAAAAGTGCCAATCTCGCCTCGAAGGGTGATCCGGCTCAGCACCGGGTCCAGGTCCAGACGCTGTTTTAAATAACGATTTAGTTGGGAGACGCTGAATACTTCTGCTTCCATATGCCCCTCCCTATCCTTCTTTGCTGTGCTGCCGGGCCGCTAACACGGCAATGCCGGCGCTGTTATCGCTGCTAAACTGGGGCTGGGCAAACAAGCCGTGAAACTCTTTTTCCAAAGCGGAACGAATCCGCCGGTTGCTCATCACCCCTCCGGCATACACCAGAGGTTTCGGGCCGTACTGTTCCAGCAAACGGCGGGTCATCCCCGCCACCGCCGCCAGTACGCTTTCCAGGCAGAACCGGGCGATATACTCCCGGCTTTCCCCTTTTTGCATAAGGGCCTGGCACTGGTTTTCAATGCCGGACAGGCAGCAGTCGCAGTCTTTTAACACCGGGCGCACCTTGATTTTTTGGGTGCATCCCGCCGCCAGCTGCTCCAGCGCCGAGCCGCAGGGAAAATTCAGTCCCAGCATCACTCCCACCCGGTCAATCACCTGGCCCGCATGGAGATCCCGGGTTGCACAGATCCGTTGAACCTGCAATCCAGGATTGTCGGGAGAAACCAGCAGCCCCTCGGTGGTGCCCCCGGAAACATGGAAGGCGTAAAATTCGGTGTCCAGCCAATCCAGCGCCCCTGCAGAATAGAGGGCGGCGGCGATGTGTCCTTCCTGATGGGAAAAGGAATAAACCGGCAGGGAAAAGGCGCTTGCCAACAGCTGCGCCGCCATCTCCCCCACCAAAAAGCAGGGCATATAGCTTCCGTCCACCCGTCGGGGAAAGGCGCTGTACCCGATTCCCTGAGGGGTCAGCCCGGTGCGGGCGAAGAGGGTTTGGGCCAATTCTCCCAGCTGCTTGACGTGCAAAAACACCGCATCGGACTGGCGAAGCCCGCACTGCCCCGGCTTTACCGGCAGCAGCCGCTTTTCCATTTCCACCTGGTTGGATGCGGTATCGTACAGACTCAAAGAAGTGGTGTAATTGCTGGTATCAATTCCCAAAAAGACGCTCATGTTACAGGTCCTTTTGCAGGTTGGCCAGCACCCCGTTGATAAAGGTGACGTCCTCCTGGGAGGTGTATTCCTGGGCCAGCTTCACCGCTTCGCTGATGACGATGTCGCCGGGAACCTGATTTTGGCAATAGATCATTTCATAGGCAGCCAGCCGCAGCACCGCCAGGCTCACCTTGGAAATCCGGGACAAGCTCCACTTTTTCAGGTACTTGGAGATGGTTTCATCCAGCTCCTCTTTATGAGCTTCCACCCCCAAAAACATATTGCGGGCCGCTTGGTCAAACTCCACCAATCCGCTGTCCTGGGCTTGGGCAAACATCTCCTCCACCGGTTCGTTGGGGAAAAACTCCCGTTCAAAAGTCAAAAGAAAAGCGGCTCGGCGCATTTCGTGACGATTTAATTTAGTTTGTTCCATAGTATTGCTACAATCCTTTATGCGAAATCTGAAAAATGTCAGGCAGCGATCCCCTGGATGGAGACGTTAACCTTGCTGACTGTGTTGCCGGTCAAGTCCTGCACTGCCTGTTTCACGCAGTTTTGCACCTGCTCCGCCACCTCTTTGATGCGGTAGCCATTGTGGAGCAGCACAAAGATGCTGATTTCAACGCTGTCGCTCAAAGGGGTGATCTGCACCAACTGATTGGTGGTCTTAGGCAGCAGCCACCGCCGGAAGGATTTGGGAGGTTCCACCACCTGGGCTACCCCCTCCACGTCGCTGACCACCAGCTGCGCGATCTGGGCGATGACCTGTTCGGAAATATTTAAGGTAAAATCGTGGCGTTTTTCACGAAATTCCATACTGGGTTGCCTCCTTTTGGTTGGTTTTCGGAATGCCCGGACTATCGGGCAGAGCCGCCGTTTCCAAACTCTACATTCAAAAATCTTGGAGAATACAGAATCTTTTGTTCAGTATAGCACAATTTCACCAAAAGAACAACCTTTTCATTCGGCTTTTTCCCAAAGTGAAGCAGCGGCAGAAAAATCCGCCGCTGCCAACCGTAGATTCTCTTGTCAGGGCGCCGCCACTTCCGTAATGGAAATCTGGTCCGCTGTCACATCCTGCTGTTGAGACAGGATAACGCTTTTGATTTGGGCTGCCTGGGCGGCGTCCAGCCCATCGGTCTGCACCACCACATTCACCGAATCCTCTCCCAGATACACCACGCACTCTTCAAACCCTTTGGCCTTGATCAAATCTTCCATGGCGCTTTCCGCCTCAATCTGCCGGGACAGCTCCACAATCTTCTGGGTAGCTGCCGCCACTTCCTCGTTGGTGGCGTCCGCCTGTTCCAGCACTCCGGTTGCAGTGGCCACCGCTTCATCCCGGCTGCGCTCTTTGTTCAGCGCCGCTTGGGCGAAATAATCCTCCGAAGAAGCCTCCCCTTCCACCAGCACGGCATCCCCGTAATTCTGGGTTTCGCCGGACTGAGCGGTGGGCTCCACCTGTGCATCGGTCTGCTCCGTCTGGGACGTGGTGATGTCCCCGGCGGTAAGCACCGCTTCTCCCAGCAGTTCCTCCCCGCCCTGGTTGGCATACATCCAGTTTACATACACCGCCCCGCCCAGCAGCAGGAGCATGGCTGCCGCCACGATCTGTTTTTTCCCAATGAGAAAACTCGGTTTCTTCATACTGCTCTCCCTCCCGGAAAATTGTGACCTAACCCGCCCGGCGGGTGATACTGATTTGGGAAGCGCCGATATTCAGCAAAGCGCTGACGGCGTCGCTGATGTTTTTCTGCACCGTGGGGCTGTCCCCGCCGTCGCAGATCACCGCCACCCCCTGAACCGTGGGCAGCTTCACCGAACTCACCAGCGCCTTGGAGTTGCCTGCGTCGTCCTCCACCAGCACCACCTGCTGCTCGGTGCTGTCCTGGTAGGAGGACTGCTGGCTGCCGGTGGTCTGGTCGGTTTGGCGGCTGGAATCGGATTGGTACTGGGTCTCCTGGGTGGTGCTGAGGGTGAGATATACCTTCACCTGCCCCACCCCCGCCATCTGGCCCAGCAGTTCCTCTACCTGGGTTTGCAGGCTCAACCGGTACTCCTCCTCAAAGCTGTCCTGGGTTTGGGAAACGGCGGCCTGGGAGGAGACTTCCCCTTGGCCAAAGGGCCAGAACGCCACCAGCAGGCAGAGCAGCGCCCCGCATCCCAGCAGCAGCCAGACCCGTTTTTTCCGCCCTCCTTCCCCGGTAAGGGCACAAAACCATTTGGGCATCCCATTTCACCCCCATTCAATGGTGACCTGTTCCAGCCCCAGCTGCTGGGCCAAAATCTGCCGGATAGCGCTGCCCTGGCTTTTCTCCGATGCGGGCATCCAAAGATTCAGCTCAGTTATTTCTATGCTTCCTTCCGAAGTGGTATGAATCCGGCTGTCCACCTTTTGAGGAGAATACCCTTCCTGCTCCAAAAGCAGGGTAATCTGCTGGTTTACCATGGTCTGGGTCACCTCCTGGGACACCTCATCCACCATCTCCGTGACATCCGCTGCCGGCTGTTCCCAACGGGAGGAGTTCCAAAGCTGCTCCCAGTCGGGCGCTTTGCCGAAAAAGGGTAGCAGAAACCCCGCCACCAAAAACAGGGACAGGGCAAACTTTACCGTCCCCTCCAGACTGCCTTTGGGCACCAGCAAGGTGAAAGCTCCCGTTCCCAGCAGGGTGATGCAGAGACAGGCCGCAAAACCGTAAATCAGGTCCATACCTGCCCTCCTACCGTCAACAGCAGCGCCAGGGCGCTGAGCAGCATCATGCCGTAGCAGATCAGCAACGCCTGGAGCATGGTGAGCACAAAGCCCGCCCCTTCCAGCAGCCCTTCCAGGCGTCCGGCTTCCATCAGTCCCGCCACTCCCTGGCTCAGCTTGATGGAAAGCTGCATCAGTCCCACCTGGAGGATCATGGGCAGAAAGGTAATCAGCAACGCCAAAATGCCGAAGGCCCCCACCGAAGTAGTGACTTTGCCCAGGCACCCTTGCAGCACCCCCAAAGCATCGCTGACTGCCCCGCCTACCAAGGGGAGCATACTGCCCGCCAAATATTTTCCGGTGCGCAGGCTCACCCCGTCCGCTGCGGAAGAAACAAAGCTGCGGATGGTCAGCACCCCCACAAAGACGGTGAGCAGCAGGCCGAACACCCACAACACCACCTTTTTCAGCGTCTTGGCAAAACCAGTCAGCTGAAGCTGTCCTCCGGCAGCGCCGGCTACCGTCAGCGCCAGAAACACCCCGGTGAGGGGGATCAGAAAGGTAGAGGCCAGAAAGGACATCAGTTCCACCATGCCGATGAGCACCGTGTTCCAGCTTAATGCCGTGGCGGCCTGTCCGGAAGCGGCCAACAGTCCGGCGTACACCGGGGTCAGGGCAGCCACAAACTCCCCCATCTGGGAAAGGAACTCCACCGTCTGCTCCATAAATTGGATGCAGGGCACCAGCAGCACCCCGCAAAGACATAACACCGCCACGGTGTTCATCAGGGGGCGGGTGTCGGTGAGGCCGGTGTCCGCAAAGCCGGAAAAGAGCCGGTAAAGGAGGATGACCCCCATAGCGGAGAGGAAAATCTGCAAAGGTTGGCCCAAAGATTCCCCCAGGCCCTGGCAGAGCAGGCCCAGCACCCCCCAGGGGGTGAGCTGCTCCATGCCCTCCTGTCCGGGGAGAAGGTTTTGCTGCTCCAACAGCTTCTGAGTGGATTCCGGCAAGGACTGGGCGATGGACTCTGCCCCGCTTTCCTCCAAAAGCTGCTGGGTGAACCCCTCCTCATCCACCTCCTGAGCCTGAACTGACAAGGGGAACAACAGCAGCGCCAGCACCAGTACCAGCCGAAACAGCGCCTTCATGGTTCTCCTCCCATCAGCCCCAGGCAGAGGGTGAGCACCTCTTCAAAGAGAGGGAGGGCCAGCAGCAGCACCGCCACCCGGGCCCCCAAAATAATTTTAGAGGCGATGGCGGACTGTCCCGCATCCCGGCAGCTGTCCGCCGCCAGCTGCGCCAGGTAGCAGATGCCCAGGCATTTGAGCAGCATTCCGGCATACTCCCCTGCCCCGGTCTGTTCCATCAAGCCTTGCAGCTGGGCCACCGCCGGGGAAAGCTCCCCCAGCACCACCCAAAGCATCAGGCCGCCTGCCGCCAAACTGGCAGGCAGCACCAACTCCGGGCGGGTCTGCTTGAACAAAAGGCAGATCATCCCCCCGGCCAGGCCGATTCCCACCAGTTGCAGCAGCATGTCCCCACCTCCTACAAGCCAAACATGGACTTAATGGCGTCAAACAGCTCCTGAATCTGCCCCAGCACCATCATCAGCACCACAATCAGCCCCGCCAGAGTGGTGAGCATGGCCTGCTCCTCCCGGCCGGAGCGGATTAAAAGCTGGTTGAGCACCGCCACAATAATGCCGATGGCAGCAATGCGGAACACCAAATCAATTTCCATACCCTACCCCCTTCACCAAAAAAACACGCCCAGCCCCGCTCCCAGCAGCACCCCCAAGGTGCCGCTGAGCTTGCCCTGCTGTGCCAGCAGGTCTTTGGCGTTGTCGTGGGCTTGCTGCTGCATGGCGGCGGCCTTGTCCAGCAGATCCAGCTGCTGCTGGGTGCCGCTGCCTCCCAGCCGGGAAAGGGCCAGCTCCATCCCCGCCCAGCACTGCCTGTCCTGGCCGGTGTTTTGGCAAAACTGCTCCAACTGCTCCACCCAGAAGCGGTTGGGGTCCGGTGCGGAAAAGCCCCGTTTCAAAGCGGAAAGAAAGGTGAGGCCCCGGCACTGGTTGTCCTGCTCCAAAGCGGAAAACAGCCGCCGGGTGGAGAGGTTCTGGCTTTCCAGCAGCACCCGCCAGCGGGTCAGCACCCACACCCCCTGACCCAGCAGCAGTTCCCGCCGGCGCAGCAACAGGT